>Ga0194055_10003910_pt1 | contig 11348 bp, 9 predicted proteins | sample SepL449m_MetaG_FD_155482 | JGI IMG/M metagenome (GOLD analysis project Ga0194055, IMG submission 155482) | Anoxic zone freshwater microbial communities from boreal shield lake in IISD Experimental Lakes Area, Ontario, Canada - Sep2016-L442-9m | ecosystem: Environmental > Aquatic > Freshwater >... | reverse complement strand
ATTCCAAATACTCAAAAAGCAATTCACCGTAGCGATACATCGAGAAGTTACGAATATTGCAATCATGTAATACCTTTAAAACTTCCGGCCAAACGTTTGCATGATGGCGCTCAAACTGCTCCCGATGAGATTGTGGAATTCTAATAACTGAGGCATAGCGCTGCATGTAAATCTCCTTTTACAGATTCTCTTTAGTAAAGGTTATCCTCTAAAACGCAAGTGCTGCTTCATCTATCGGAATTGCCACTCCGTTGATGTGTTTTGCATCATCAGATGCCAAAAAATATATAAGAGATGCAATACCACCGGCAGAAACAGATTTATCCCAAGGACGGCTAACTACCTTTGGACTTGATTGCAATAGTGAAATTTCTGGTGCACCTTCGGGCCGCTCGATGTGTCCTGGGCAAACAATGTTGCAACGAATTCCCTTGTCAAAATAAGCCGCAGCAATGTTTTGCGTTAAACCCATTAAGCCGTGTTTAGAAGCGGTGTATGCCGGCCCGCATCTTCCTCCACGAAGTGAGGCGGTAGAGCCAGTATTTATAATTACTCCGCCACCAGATTTAACCATTAAAGGAATCACTCTTCGCGAGAGTAAAAAAGGCCCAGTTAAATTGACTCTGATAACTTCATCCCAAACTTTTTCTTCAATATCTTCCATTACTGTGGCTTCAATTAGCGCTGCATTGTTGCAAAGCACATCAATTTTATTGTCTGTGATTTTGATAATTTGTTCTGCGCCAGCAACCGTTGCTACATCTTGAACTAAAATGCGGATTCCTGGAAAAGTATTAGCTAAATCATTCAGTCCATTTTCATTAATGTCTGCGGCGATTACCACAGCACCTGAACTGTGAAATTTTTCAACTAAATTACGACCCACATTTCCGGCGGCAGCAGTTACAACTACATTCTTGCCGGTAAACACTATTCTTATGACCCGCTTACAGGTGGCGTTATTGATTCATCCACAACTTCTTCTTCAGAAATTACTTCTTCCTCAATTACAACCTCGCCGTCAACTAAAACCTCTTCGTCAACTACTACTTCCTCATCGGAAATTACCTCATCCTCGGTAATAATTTCCTCATCCACTACTACTTCGTCTTCTGCGACAAGAGGTTCTTCTTCGGTTTGAGCAGCCGCAGCCGCTGCATCTTCTACGCTTACTTCAGCTTCGGCTGCCGCAATAATTTCATCTGCGACAGATTCATCTACTGCTGGAAGAAAGGCTGGGTTAATGAATTGTTCAAGTTCAGCCTCGTACGCCGTTAGATCTTCATCGTACTGGGTCATGGCATCGTTGTATTCAGTAAGTTCACTTTCAATCTTGTCAGCAATCTCTTTAAATAAGTTATGACCTGCAGGAGTTCTTTCAAGAAGTGCAATTAATTTATCGCCTAATTTGGAATCTTGAATTGTGTCTAATAATGATTCCAAATCATCATCATTCTTTAGAAAGCTTTTTATGAAAGTTTCTGGATGCTTTTGTAAATCTTTGACCGCATTTTTACCTTCAAAACCAGGTAGGTGTTTAATTATCTTCTCGCCATCTTTGCTTCCAGCAACTTTTGCTAACAACTTAATCAAATCATCAACTTTGCCCTCATAAGCCTTTAAATAAACGGCATTCATATCAGGATCTTCGGGAGCTTCAGGTTGTACGGGCAAAGTTCTAACCGCTAAATTTGCGATCTCGTTTTGAGGTTTATTGCTCTCTGAATTGCTAACTAACTTTCCCGAATTTTGCATTGACATGAACTACCTCCTAATTCGCGCTGCAACTCGAGCACTGGCTTTATCGTTCTGCAACATTGCGGGGTTTTCAACCCCTTTGTTGCTTCTGGGTTCAAAATTATAGATTTCGAATAGGGATTACCCAACTTCGATTAACTACTCCTGACCCATCTCTAGCTGCCCGATCAATTTGAACTCTCCCCCGCCAAGTTGTCCTTGAGCCGCGTACATCTCAAGTTTGGCGCGAGTATCTGCGATATCTAGGTTCCGCATGGTTAATTGACCAATCCGATCTACCGGTCCAAAAGCGGCATTTTCGGTTCGTTCCATTGAGAGTTTCTCTGGGTGATAAGTCAGCGTCGAGCCGGTTGTATTAACAATTGAGTAATCATCACCACGTCGAAGTCTCAAACTCACTTCACCAGTAACTGCAGATGCCACCCAACGTTGCAAAGATTCGCGCAACATCAATGCTTGTGGATCTAGCCAACGTCCTTCATAAAGCAACCTTCCAAGACGCCTGCCTTCTGCGTGGTAATTAGCAATTGTGTCTTCGTTATGGATACCACTTATTAATCTTTCATAGGCGATAAATAGCAAAGCCATTCCTGGTGCCTCATAAATACCCCGGCTCTTTGCTTCAATAATTCGATTTTCAATCTGATCTGCCATTCCAAGGCCATGACGTCCACCGATTTGATTGGCTTCATTCATCAAAGCAACCACATCAGTAAAGCTCTTACCGTTTATGGAAACAGGTCTTCCTTGGACAAATGCAATATTCACATCTTCAGTTGCAATCTTTACTGATTCATCCCAAAACTTAACACCCATAATAGGGTTAACAATTTCAATAGATGAATCTAGATTTTCCAAACTCTTTGCTTCATGAGTTGCACCAAGAATATTTGCATCAGTTGAGTAAGCCTTTTCGACGCTGTCGCGATATGGCAACTTGTTTGCCACCAACCATTCAGACATCTCTTTCCGCCCGCCTAGTTCGCGCACAAAATCTGCATCAAGCCAGGGTTTGTAAATTCTTAAATTTGGATTAGCTAATAATCCATAACGATAAAAACGTTCAATGTCATTACCCTTGTAAGTTGAACCATCTCCCCAAATTTCAACTTTGTCTTGCAACATTGCCCGCACTAAGAAAGTTCCAGTTACTGCACGACCCAGTGGAGTTGTATTGAAATACTGTTTTCCACCAGAGCGGATATGGAAAGCCCCGCAGGCAATAGCGGCGAGCCCCTCTTCAACTAATGCAGTTTTGCAATCAACTAACCGCGCAATTTCTGCGCCGTACTCTTTTGCTCTATCTGGTACTGAATCAATATTTGGCTCGTCATATTGTCCAAGATCGGCGGTATATGTACAAGGAATGGCACCTTTTGCGCGCATCCAAGCAACAGCTACAGAGGTGTCTAAACCGCCCGAGAAAGCGATCCCGACTCGTTCACCGACTGGAAGTGAGGCTAATACTTTAGACATGGGTACAGCCTAACCGAAGAGCCACAGACCTTGGCTAAATCAAAGCAAATATGGTCAGCGCTAGGGATAGAAGTGACAAATATGTGATCGATCCATGGAAAACCCGTGCGGCAGATTTTTCAATTTTTTCGAGGTTGGTAGCGGCAGTTTCACGAACCCCAATTACCAAATAGATAAACCCGAGCCCTAATATCGTCGCGATAATTACATATGCCACTGGTAGTTCGGCACTGAATCCCAGAGCGATAGAGGCGATAATCATTGCAAGTGAATGCCATAACATCGCTGAAGCGACAACTTTTTGCGAAGCAACAACAGGAAGCATTGGAATTTTCGCTCTGCTGTAATCCTCTTTGTATTTTATAGCCAGTGCCCAAAAGTGTGGTGGCGTCCAGAAAAATATTACAAAAAAGAAAATTACCGCACTCCAAGAAAGCTTATTTGTGACTGCCGCCCAGCCGATTAGTACTGGCATACATCCGGCTGCACCACCCCAAACAATATTTTGTCGAGTATTTCGCTTTAATAAGGCTGTATAAATCAAAACATAATATGCGATCGCAATAAAAGTTAAGAGGGTGGCAAGTGGTGTAGTGAAAATCCAAAATATCAATAATGAAATTAACCCCACTGCTGTTGCAAAAATTGTACTTTCCGTTGGGCTAATTACATGCTTAACCAAGGGTCTGGACTTAGTGCGTTCCATTAATTGATCAATATCACGATCAAAAACTTGATTGTAAGCATTTGCACTACCAGCTGCCAACGTCCCGCCAATTAGAGTTGCAATAGCAACACTCATAGATGGAAATTTATGTTGAGCTAAAACTAAAGCGGGAATCGTGGTGATAATTAAAAGCTCGACAACACGCAGCTTCATTAGCGCCACGTATGCGCTGGTTCGTGCAGCAAGTTTCACGTAGCGACCATAGCAAGAAAGTGGCAGCGGCTCCTAAAATTTGAGAGTTACCGCTGCCACATACGCTTTTAGCCTTTTATTTCTTCTTGCGCTTTCCGATTCCTTCAGTTTGGTAATACTGACGCCATATCGCCCGATGTAGTGGTATTCGTATAGGAAGTGAACGCACTCCAGGAATGAACGGAATCATGACTAAGCCAAGAGTCATAAAGCCCATTAACGCCAAGATGTAAGCATCTGCATTGGCGCCAATTGGATGAGATTCTTCATTGTTAAATGGTGGGATCTGATACCAAAGTGAATAAAGCCACAACCAAGCCTGCCCCGGATATCTTCCAGTTTCATTCATCATGCCCCATGTGCCACCCTGAAGATTTGCCGCTGTGCCTGCATCATCTAAGTAAGCGCCATCTCCAAAGAAAAGAATTTGCTTGGTGTGATCGGTTTGAAAAAATCCACCTTGCGATAGGAGCAAACCATCAAGAGCACCCGATGTTGCCATTGCAGTTAACCCTTTAGCCAGAGTGGGAACAGGTCCGTAATCTCCACTCTTAACAGCTGAAACTTTTCCTTCAACTGCAGAAAGTGCTGCGTCGTAATCGACGGCCCACCTCTGCTTATCTACAACCGCAGCACTGCGCCAAGTTGAAAGTGCTGCCGCGACATCAGCTGGTTGTTGTTGTTCACCTAGTGGGGTGATTACGAAATCATTAGCACTGTTAATTGGATGGTGAATTCCTGCCCACTTCTGTAACCACAGTGGTCCGAGATTTAACCCAACCCCTGCATCGTTGTATGGGGCCCCATATCCGGCACTTTCTGATGTTCCTGCCAATTCCTGAACAGCGGTTGTATAGAAGTTGTCAGAATTAGATGCAGCCCAACCTTTAAAGGTTAGTGATGGTTCATCAGGCGAGCCCATAAAAATAGATAAAGTCAAAGTAAGTAAAGAAACAATAAGTAGAGCGATAACGCCCTCTTTTACTATGTCGTATCGTCGAACCTTTCCTTGCCATGGTGCAGACTCTTTAGAATGTATTGCTGATTTATCTGCACTCATTTGTTGACTCCTTTTAAAGTTTGATCAAAAGCATCAATTGGCGGAACAACGCCTTTACGTCTAACTTGCAAAACATGAATTACTGTTATCAAACCAAGTACCAAAGGCAGGAATGCAACGTGCATCAATAGCATTTGTCCTAGGTTTGTAACCGTAAACCACGCGCCGATACCTACAGAGTTGAAGCCATCTTTCGCTTCAAAGGCAATCCATTGTGAATCGAAATTTGTTTGAGTTAAATAACCAGTGAATGCTGTTGCAATTGAAACCACAAAAGCAATGGAACCTGTGATCCAGGTTGCTTGCCTTTTGCCGCGCCAAGCCGCCATCCAGAACTTGCCCCAAAGATGTACAACCATAAAAAAGAAGAAAAGTTGAACAGACCAAAAGTGCAAACTATTTACGAACCTGCCGGCATCTGAAATGTGATACCAAGAGGGCCCTTCAAAAGCCAAAACAACTCCTGATGCAATAATTACGGCAAGTGCAGAAAGCGTAAGAACGCCAAAAACGTAAATCCAAGAGGCGACATAAGCTGGCTGAGTATCCGGAAGTAGCTTTTCAATTGGAAGATTTTTTTGCCAACTCTGCCGCAGGCGCGCTGTCCACATGTCCGGCTTCTGGGTTTCTAGTTTGGTGGACATCATTTCTGCCCTCTTCCATTTTTACTGGATTCATGATGGTCTTTAGGAAATGGAATAGAAATCGCGATGAAAAAGATAACTAACATTGAAATTATCACTACTAAATTTGAAACAGATATTGATAACCAACTATTAGCTTTGAGATAAACAGCATTCAAATTCATAAATTCTGAGAAAAAACCAGTCACTTGTGCCTCCCCCAATTAATAGAGCAGATTCGCTCTTAACTAGATTGAGGTTAGCCTCTTTAAAAGAGGCTTCAATATATAGAAACGGTGCTACCACTCAATGAAATCAATAAAATATGATTAAAACTTCGCGAGTAGCACGCTTAATTTCTGCGTTAAATACGGAGTAATTTTCCAGTCAGCAAGTAAGGATTTGTAAGTAGAAACATCTACCGCGCTTGGAATTGAATCTGTTTTTGTTGCGCGAATCATTAAATTCTTTGGAGTATGTTCTCCTCCAATAAATTCAATTACATCTGTCCTATATCCAAGCAGACGTAATATCTGAGCTCGAATTGCATCTGTCAAAATATCAGCGAGGCGCTCTTTAAGAATTCCATGTTTTGTTACAACCGACCATGGATCAGGAATATCTTTCAATTGCGAGTGCAAATTATTTTGGCAACATGGTGCTATCAATATCAACTTAGCGCCGCTGCTGATCGCCCACACGATTGCATCATCGGTGGCAGTGTCGCAAGCATGTAGTGCAATTGCAATATCTACTTGGCTGCCGCCGACTCTGGCAATCTCATCAGCTTTGAATTCGATACTTTTTTCGATTCCAAGCTTTTTAGCAATCTGTGAGTTTCGCTCTCTTGCCTGTTCTCGAACATCTATTCCTGTGACATGTACTGGAATTCCCTTACCAATCAAATACTGGTGAGTTGCAAAAGTTAGATAAGCATTGCCGCAACCTAAATCCACAATCTCTAGTGGTGATTCAATAGTTGGAGAATTTATCTGTCCTGCAGATATTGCACTCTCAAGTGCAGGAACAAGAATCCGTAGAAATTCTTCAACTTGGCGATACTTGTCCTGTCGCGAAGGTTTTACTTGTCCATGAATATCTGAAATTCCAACTTCTATTAAATAAGGATCAGCAGAATCTAACAACCGTTCCTTTTTTCGATCATGGGCTAGATCTTGAGTCTTATTTACTTTTTCATGATGAATCTGCGCTTCACCTTTTTTAGTAACTCGAATAGAGATTGCAGAATCTGTGGATTCCACCAAAATATTTGCAAAACCACTATCTAAGAGATCTGAGATAACCGTGCTATCAAAATCTATATTTTTTGTGGTAACAGCTCTGCCATCATTGCTGGCAATCTGCAGCATCAACTTTTCTTTAATCAAAACCGGTCGAATATCAATTCGCTCAGCTGGAGGAACCATATTTCGACGTGCTCCTGATAAAACCACCCGAACTAAAGATTCCAAATTCCCGATACGACCAACTGATTCCGCTAAGCCCTCTGCTAATGAAATCGCCATCTACCGCCCCACTCAATTGATCTATGGCGTAATTTACCGCCTTGCCTGAATACATATGACCTGCTCCCCTAATCCAAGCGGTAAATGCGAGATTAATACCAAAGTTCGATCATTTAATAGCGCAAATACTTTGCTGGCTATGCGAGAGAGTTGCTCTTGATCAAGAAATTCAAAAGGTTCATCCAGAATAAATATGGGAGTTTTTCGAAGCAGTAATCGGGCTAGCAAAAGCCTTTGCCGCTCACCTGAAGAAAGAATTCGTCCAAAATCTCCTACAAGGGTATGTATTCCGTCAGGTGAATCCGAGACAAGCTGAGTCAGTTCAACTACATCCAGCACTTTTTTCATATTCTCAATCGACGCATCTTGATTACCGATTCGTAAGTTTTCAAAAATAGATGTAGCGAAGAGATGATCACGTTGAAGGCCGATGGTAAAAATCTCTTGTATTTGGGTATCTGGCAAATCTGAAAGTTCATTCCCATTGATTTTCACACTTCCGGAATATGACAACAGCCCTGCAAGTGAATAAACAATTGATGATTTTCCGATTCCACTAACACCTGTGATCATTAATGGTCGACCAATTTCAGGAGAGATAGTTAAGGGATCGAAAAGTAGTAAGTCTTTCAAATCCCAGTTCGGTTTAAACTCTTGAAGCTTGATACTTACTTCGTCATTAAAAGTAATCGATAATTTTTCTTGTAATGAATTTAATCGGCTCTGTCTAGAAACTTCTTCAAGTGCTAAAACAGAACTCTTAATATCTTTGTAATTTGAAAATGCCACGGGTAGCGGCGTCAAGGTGTCAAAAATAACCATGGGCAGTAGTGAAATTACTGCAATGTTGATGCCACCAATTGATCCATCTCTAAATGCAGCAATCGCATAAATAATCGCAATCGCAGTCATTGCTCCAGTAACAATAGTCACCAAAGCTGTACTGCTTCCAGTAAATTTCGCCTCTGTATTTGATCTCGCTAGTAATTTTCGACTGGATTGAGTTACGTCAGCTTTGAGTTGATCTGAGTATTGAAAAATTATTGCTTCTTCAATTGAGTCACAAGCATGCGCAATTAGTTCGGTAATCTCTTCTTCGTTTATTCCTTTACTCTCTTCCAAGTCACCGCGCGAAGAGATGACGCCTAAAAATGGAAGCGTGAAAGCTAAAAAGAGATATGCCGCTGCACAAATTATCGAGTACTGCGGAACTAGCCAATTCAAAATTCCAATTCCTGATACCCCAGCAATCATCGCCGATGTCCATGGGATGACCAGTCGCAACCAAAAATCCTGGGAAGTTTCGATTCCCTTTGTTAATCGTTGCAATGCCTGTGACCGTGAATATCTGCCAATCTGAACTAAATCTAAATTAGAGAAACTCCGATACAGATTTACTCTCAATTTTGTCATTAATTTGAAAGCCGCATCATGACTAACAATTCTTTCGGTATATCTAAAAAATCCTCGTGATAATCCGAAAAATCTAACACTCACAATCGCCACTTGTAGAGTCAAAATTGGAGGCCCGGTAGAGGCCATGGACAACAACCAAGCACTTGACGCCAAAAGTGCGGTAGCCATACCTAAGGAAATTCCACCAAGAATGGCGGCAAATACAATTTGCTTCCAAATAAATTTAGCCTCTGTGAGTGCGCTCGACTTTAAGATGCTCATCATTTATCTGACTTTTCAAAGTTAAGTAAATAATCAGCGGCGGCAATTACTCGAGGGCGGTGAGAAATAACTACTACTATTTTTAGATCATTTTTCAATTTATGAAATAAAGTAAGAAGTTCATCCTCGTTAAAATCATCAACAGATGCAGTGGGCTCATCCAAGAGAAATATTTTGGAATCTCGTAGAAGTGCTCGAGCCAACGCTATTCTTCTTTTTTGCCCGACGGAAACTCCGTCAACAAAATCTCCTAAGGGAGTATCAAGACCATTAACAAGATCTGCAGAACTAATGCCGCACGGATGCAACAACTCCCAAATTTGTGGATCACTTAATTTTGAATCAATCTTTAAAAATGTTTCACGCAGTGCGCCTTTTGGAAAATGCGGTGCCTGCGGAACCCAACTGATCCCACTTCGCCAATTAGATATATCTAGTTCGCTTAAAAGATTCTGATTCTCTCCTTGCCAGACCTCTATTTCTCCGCTGGACGGGGATTTAAAGCCCATTAGGAGTGCAAATAGCGTGGACTTGCCGATGCCTGAAGGTCCGGCAATTACAACTAATTTACCAGGCAACAAGTGACCGGCAGGGATATTTACTTCTGATGAGTTGGAGTATTGGACTGTTAACGGATTCCATTTGATTTCAGAGATGTTATTTAAGGATTGAATCTTTACTGACTGTACGAGCGCGGTAGGTGTCTCTAAAATTTCATAAATCTCTTCAGCTGCTTTTGCGCCATCAGCTGCTGCATGAAAATAAGCTGCAATATTGCGAAGTGGCCAGTAAACCTCGGGCGCCAATATCAAAACGACCAGTCCATTAAATAGAGTTATATGCCCGTCTATTAAGCGAATACCGATTTGTACAGCCAGTAAAGCTACCGACAGAGTCGCAATTAATTCCAGTACTAATGAAGAGAGAAAGGAAATTCTAAGGACACCCATCGTTTCTTTTCTGTAGCGATCTCCAACCAATTCGATCTGCTTCTCTTGCTTGTCTGCTCTTCCGAAAACTCGAAGGGTTGTTAGGCCTGAGAGCAAATCAAATAGATGGGTACTGAGCAACCCAAGGGTTTTCCATTTTTTTTCCATAGCGGATGCTGTGAAATTGCCAATTAGTGCACCAAAAAGTGGAATCAGTGCAATCGTGCAAAGCACAACTAAACCTGACAACACATCTCTGCTTGCAATAGTTATGCCTACGACTAAAGGTACAAATAGCGAGATAAATAGTTGCGGCATAAATCGTGAAAAGTAAGGCTCTAAATTTGCTATTCCCCTAGTAGCCAATAGAGAAATCTGTCCTGCTCCTTTTTGGCGAATAATTTCAGGGTTACTATTAAAGATTGCACCGAAAAGGCCACTTCGTAATTCTTTGCAGATCTTCTGACTCATTTTAGAACTGACAATTTCGCCAATAAATTGAGAAATGGCTCGCGCGATGAACAAAAGTGCAACCATGCAGATTTTGAAAGTTAATTCACCGACTGATTTTTCTTGCTGAAATGCTGCGACAATTATGTCTGCAAGTAAAAATGCCTGTGCAATGGTTATAGATGTCAGCACAACTGCATTTAGTGCAGCAGACGCAAGAAAACCCCGGCTACTGTGCGAGTGGCGCAGTAGCCGGGGATCTAGTAATTTCACGAGTGAATTTTGTCCAATACTCCAATTTCAGGTGATGGAATTTGGTCGGCACTCACACGTTTTCTAAATACCCAATAAGTCCAGCCTTGATAGACCAGGACTACTGGAGTCAGCGCCACAGCCACATATGTCATCACTTTGAGCGTATATGGGGTGCTCGAAGCGTTGAAAATATCAAGCGTTGCTTCTGGAGATAGAGAGCTAGGCATGACATTTGGATAAAGCGCTGAAAACAAAGTCACAACTGTAAGTCCTAGTGTTAGCGAAGAGAATATAAAGGAATAGCCTTCGCGACCTTTTAGATTGGCACCTAAAGCGGTTAGCCAACTTAGGGCAACAGCAACAGCAAGGATTGTGACTGCTGTATCAAACTTGACCAAGATCAAAGTCCAAATCAAGAAAGTTACAGTTAACACAGTCGCGACCGCACCTAGTTTTAGAACTAGAGCATTTGCACGTTCGCGAATTACACCATCAGTTTTAAGCGACAAGAAAATCGCACCATGCGTAGCAAAAACTGAAAGGGTTACTAACCCACCGATTAAGGCGAATGGGTTTAACAGATTAAAGAAACCGCCGGCATACTCAATAACTCCGGCCGAACTTTTCTCAAGCGGAACTCCTTTGACGATATTTGAAAAAGCAACGCCCCAAAGC
>Ga0194055_10003907_pt1 | contig 11350 bp, 11 predicted proteins | sample SepL449m_MetaG_FD_155482 | JGI IMG/M metagenome (GOLD analysis project Ga0194055, IMG submission 155482) | Anoxic zone freshwater microbial communities from boreal shield lake in IISD Experimental Lakes Area, Ontario, Canada - Sep2016-L442-9m | ecosystem: Environmental > Aquatic > Freshwater >... | reverse complement strand
GCCGCGGCTTGACGGCGGCGCTCGGCGAGCACGGGGAACAGGTCGAGGGCACGCTCGAGGGCGGCGGCTCGTTGCGCCCGGGGCACGGTGAAGCGGATCTGGGCCCGGAGGTTGTCGCGGACCGACAGGTGGGGGAAGAGGTTGCGCGACTCGGGGACGTAGGCCAGACCCAGGCGGCTGACCCGGTGGGCCGAGATGCCAGTGAGGTCGTGGCCGTCGAACTCGATGCGCCCGGCGCGGGGCCGGACCACCCCGGCGATCGCACTCGCCAGCGACGACTTCCCGGCTCCGTTGGCACCGAGCACGGCGGTCACCGAACGCGCCGGGACGTCGAGGGACACGCCGAACAGGGCGCGCGCCGCGCCGTACGCGACCTCGAGGTCGGTGACCCGGAGGAGGGGGTGGGGATCGCTCGGCGCTCCGGCCGGGGTGGTCATGAACTCGCCTCCGCTCCGTCGACCGGGGCACCGAAGTAGGCGGCCTGCACCACCGGACTGTGGCGGATCTCGTCGGGGGTGCCCTCGAGGAGCACCCGCCCGAAGTCGAGCACGGTGATCCGGTCGGAGAGGGCGAGCACGAACTCGACGTTGTGCTCCACGAGCACGAAGGCGGTGCCGCGCTCGGCGCGGACCCGTTGGAGGGCCTCCCCGAGGTGGTCGGTCTCCTGGGAATCGAGGCCCGACGACGGCTCGTCGAGCAGCATCACGGCGGGTTCGGCGGCCAGGGCCCGCGCCACTTCGATCAGACGCCCGGTGCCGAGCGGCACCGACACCGCCGGCCGGTCGGCCACCGCCGTGAGCCCGATGAGATCGAGGATGCCGTCGACCCGGTCGTCCTCGCCCGGTCCGGGCCGCTCGCCGAAGCCGCTCAGGTCGCGCGCGAAACCGAGCAGGCTCTGGCGACCCGCGTGCACCCGCTGCGCGATCACCAGGTGCTCACGCACGGTGAGTTCGGTGAAGAGCTCCATCCGCTGGAAGGTTCGGGCCAGGCCGAGCCGAGCCCGGGCCTGGGGACTCCGCCGGGTGACGTCGTGGCCCGACATCGTCACGCGGCCGGTCCGGGGCCGGAGGAGTCCGGACAGGACTCCGAAGAGCGTGGTCTTCCCCGCTCCGTTGGGACCCACCAGCCCGACCGTCGAGCCGTTCGGCACGGCGATGCGGACGTCGTCGAGGGCCACGACGCCGCCGAAGCGCACGGTCACACCCTCGGCGGCGAGGAGCGGTGGCGTGATGGCGGTGCCGTCCGCCGCCGCAGCGTTCCCGGTGCCGGTCACGATCCGACCTCCGCGGCCTCGAGTGCGAGCGCAGCCTGCTCCTCGGCGCGTTCGGTGTCTGCGAGTCGGCGAAGGCGCTGCCGGTTGACCATGTCGTAGAGGACGCCGCGGGGCTCGCGGGCCAGCCCGATGGCTCCGAGGCCGAACAGCATGGTGGGGATCTCTCCGATGGTCGACTTGGAGAGGTCGATCCCGATCGCCCAGATCGCGGCGACCACGGCCAGGGCTCCGAAGCCGAGCGCAAGGCCGACGCGGAGGACCGGGGGTCGGTCGGCCAGGCGGATCATCCGCAGGACGAGGATCAGACCGATCGCGAGCGCCAGGACGACGAGCACGACGTGCACGGCGGTGTCGTCGGACATCCGGTCCCACATCACCCAACTCAGGCCGCCACCCGCGACGACGCACGCGGCCATGGCCACCAGGCCGAGGGGCTTGCGGTACGCCCGGGCCAGGAGCAGGCGGGTGAACAGGCCGCCGGCCAGGAAGACCAGCGGGAGGATGAGGATCACCGCGAGTTTGAACGGAGCGATCGCGAAGAGCAGCCCTGCGAGCAGCGCTCCCACCACGCTGCGCACGCCCCAGGTGACGATGACCGCCAACCACACCACGCCGATCAGCACGTTGAAGGAGGCCGGGGTCACGCTGCCCACCGTCGTGCCCCAGAGCGCACCACCGAGTCCGGCGACGAACGCGCTCACCCCGAAGAGGACCAACTTGGCGCGCACGATGCTGATCCCCGAGGTCGTGGAGGCGGGCTCGCTCGAGCGGATCGCGGCGAACACCAGTCCGGCGGTGGCGCGCTTGACGTTGACGATCAGCAACGCGCAGACGAGGAAGACCGCGACGACGAGGTAGTACATCGGGATCCGGTCGTCGAGCCCGAGGCCGAACGGTCGCGCCAGGATGCGCCCCGCGCCGAAGTTCTCGAACTCCACCCGCTTCCAGACGAACTCCTGCACCAGGAGGGCGAACCCGACCGTGAGCAGAGCGAGGTAGAGGTCGCCGATCCGGAGGCTGGGCAGCGCGACGGCCAGGCCGAACGGGACCGCGATCAGCGCACCGACGAGGATCGCCGCCCAGACCGGGATCCCGACGTGGAGCACGTCGGTGGAGTCGGCGAGCCGGGCGGCGGCGAACCCGCCGATGCCGGCGAAGGTGACCTGCGCGAGCGAGATGATGCCGCCTTCGCCCGTGACGAGCGTGAACGACAAGAAGATGATCGAGAGCGCCACGCCGATGGTGAAGATGTTGAGCCAGTAGGAGTCGAAGGCCCACGGGACGATGGCGAGGGCCACGACGAGGACGATCGGACCGGCTGCCCGGCGCCAACCGTGGCTGGGTGGCAGCGGAGGCGCGTCACCGTGGACGCCACCGCCCGCCCGGGCGTCGACGGTGAAGGCCTCGCGGCGCAGGCCGTCGGACCGGAAGCTGTAGGCGATGAGGAAGATCAGCATCACGACGAAGGGGATGCTGGCCGAGACTCCGGTGGAGAAGAAGCCTGAGTCCGGCTGCACCTTCACCCAGAGCTGCTGCAGCACGCCGACGCCGATGGCTCCGGCGAAGGCCAGGGGCAGGCTGGTCATCCGGCCGATGACGACCGCGACCAGTGACCCGACCAGCAGGAGGGTGAACTGGAACTCCTGGAGGCCCACGATCGGGGTCAGGAGCACGCCCGCGAACCCGGCCAGGGCGGTGCCCGCCATCCAGGAAGCGGCGGTGACCCGATCGGTGTCGATGCCGGCGATGCCGGCGTTGCGAGGGTGGTCGACCGAGGCGCGGGTCGCCAGGCCGAGGGGGGTGAGGCGCAAGACCAACGTCGCGACCACGGCGATCGCGACGGCGCTGATGATCACCACGAACTGGTTGGTGTTCATGTACGTGCCGAACACCTTGAGGAACTGCGGGTCGGGTGGGTTGTGGACCAGCCCGTCGGGTTCGAACAGCTCGCCTTCGGTCGTGAAGGTGAAGAGGATCTTGACCAGGGCCGGGAGCGCCACCCAGAGGCCCACGGTGGAGACGAGCCGGACCGTGGGCGAGGCGTTCGTGAGGCGGCGGAACAGCACGCGGTAGAGCACGAGCCCGAGGAGTGGGGCCACGACGAGGATCGCCACCGGGGCCGCGACGACGATCGGCCAACGGGGCCCGCCCTTGAACTCGTGGAGCCAGTAGTAGAACACCGCCACCGACCAGGCGATGACCCCGTGCGCGAAGTTGAAGACCCGCGACGAGGAGTACGTCAGCACGAGCCCGAGGGCCGAGATGGCGTAGATGCACCCGGTGACCAGACCGGCGATGAGGTACGGCGTCACGCGGACTCCCCCCGGAGTGCGTCAGGACCGGCCGGGTCCGGCCGGTCCTGACGGTGTTCCCTGGGCCGGACTAGCCGGCGGTGGTCGTCGTGGGTGCGGCGGTCGGTGCCACGAGCTTGTTGTTCGTGACGAACTGGCCGCAGACCTTGTCGCCGCCGAACGCCGGGACGAACTTCCCGCCCGTGATCTGCACGTAGTAGGCGCAGGCGAACGGCTTGTTGAAGACTTCCTGGAAGTTGATCGGGTCGAACCAGCCGTCGGCGGTGTAGCCCTTGGTGAGGCGCAGGTTGTTGATGAACGCCTGCTGGGTGGGGCACGCCACGCCGGCCGCCTTGACGCCCTCGATGAAGGTGTTGGCGGTCAGCCAGCCCACCGCGCTCGACTGGTTGACCGTGGCGTCGGGCTTGTACTTGGCCATGGCGGCCTTGAAGGCCGTGATACCCGGGGGCTCGGGAGTGGTCTCGAGCGGCTTGAACTCGAGACCGAGGACCGCACCGTCGAAGGCAGGCAGGGCGGCGACCCGCGGGTCGTACCCGGCGGACAGGATGATGTGCTCCACCGGTGCCCCGGCCTGCTTGAGTGCGTTGACGAGGGCGATGTTGTCGGTGGTGCCGAGCGCCGTGTAGAGGGTGTCGGCACCCGAGCTCTTGATCTGCTGGGCGTAGGAACCCCACTCGGTGTTCCCGACCGGCACGTCGGTGGTCTTGTAGGCGACCGTGAGCCCGAGGTCCTTGCCGAAGCGGCCGATGGAGTCCGCGACCTGCTCGATGAACACCGCACTGTTGCCGGTGTTGCTGGCGACGAGGGCGACCTTCTTCGCACCGGCCTTCGCCATGGAGGCGGCGTTACGGCTGGTGTAGTTCGTCTTGAGGTCGGCCGCGTTGGCGTTCTGGAACCCGAAGAAGTTCGGGTACTTGCCGAAGATGTCGAGGCCCAGCTGCCAGCCGACGGCCGGAACCTTCTTCTGGCTCAGGTACGGAGCACTGGCCGCGCCGGCGGCGCTCTCGGGGAGCACGGCGTAGACCTTCTCCTGCTCGACCAGGTTCTGGGCCGCGGCGAGGTTCTGGGCCGGGTCGCCCTTGTCGTCGAGGGAGACCAGGGTGAGCTTCCGGCTGCCGAGCTCCTTGGCGTCGTTGGCCGCGGCGATGCGGGCGTTGATGCCCTCGATGATGTTCGGGAAGAAGCCCGAGCCCGAGTTCGGACCCGTCATGGGGGCGATGGAGCCGAGCTTGATCTCGGAGTCGGTGACCCCGGGGATCGACGGACACGTCTTGGGGGCCGAGACCTTCTTGACGTTCTTCACGAGCGGGTCGATCTTGGCGGCCGAGGCCGGCCCGACGCCGACGACGGTGACCACGGCGAGTGCCGTGACGCAGGCAGCGGCGATGCCGCTCGTGAGACGTGAACGCAACATGGTGGTTTCTCCCTCGGTGCGATCCGGGATGGTCTGGGATCTGATCGTAAGCATTACCTCACGGAGGGCCTGTGCGCAAGGCCTCCGGTGGCCGGTGGCCGACAGGCACCGCGCCCGGCGCCGGTGTGCCGTGGCCGATCAGCGGGGGGCGCTGACGATCCGCTCGACGATCAGGGTGCGTTGGACCTGTCCGGTGGCCGGAGTGCGCGGGAGTTCGTCGACCACCTCGATCCGTCGGGGGTGCTTGAAGGGGGCGAGCCGTCCGGTGCAGTGGGCGCGCAGGGAGTCCACGTCGAGGGTGGCCGAGGCGCCGGGTCGAGGCACCACGACTGCGCACACCACCTCGCCCCACTGCTCGTCGGGGATCCCGACCACGGCCACCTCCTCGACGTCGGGGTGCTCGGCCAGGACCGCCTCGACCTCGGCCGGCGCCACCGTCTCGCCACCGGTGCGGAGCACGTCGCGGACGCGTCCCACGATGGAGAGGTAGCCGTCGTCGTCGAACGATCCGAGGTCGCCGGTGTGGTACCAGCCTTCGCGGAGCGCCCCGGCGGTCGCGTCGGGTTGCTCGAAGTAGCCGTCCATCAAGAAGTCGCTGGTGACGCAGACCTCGCCGTCGTCGGCGAGGCGGAGGAAGACCCCCGGGGGCGCGATGCCGACCGCCCCGGGCTTGCGCAGCACGTCGGCGTGGGGGAGCAGGGCACCGGGCCCGGCCTCGGTCGAGCCGTAGTAGACGCGCGTGACCGTGTGGGGAAAGGCCTCGCGGATGGCGGCGACGAGTTCCGGGGGCGTGGCCGACGTTCCGGTGTCGGTCTCGCGCAGCGAGGAGAGGTCGTAGCCGGAGAGGTCGTGACGGAGGACCCGCGCCCACACCGCCGGGATCAGGTACAGACGGGTGGCCCGGTGGCGCTCGACCGCGCGGAGGAGGTCGTGGGCCTCGCCGGTGGTGACGAAGTGAACCGGCCGCCGGGCCTGGAAGGCGTTCATGGCCATCGACCAGCCCGCCATGTGGAACAGCGGGAACATGCACACGGTGCTGCCCGAGTGGTCGGTGGTCGGGCTGGCGATGCTCCGCAGGACGTTCGCCCGGTGTGACAGGACCACGCCCTTGGGGCGTCCGGTGCTCCCGCTGGTGAAGAACAGGACGTGGGGATCACGCTCGTCGAGCCGGGGCTCGGTGGCGGGGCCGGTCGCGGCGCTCTCGGCGGCCGCGTGGAGCCGACCGTGATCGATCATGGGCACGTCCCAGCCCTCGGCCAGCGGCGCGTGTGCGGCGTCGGCGATCAAGAGCCGGGGCCGCGCGTAGCCGGCGACCGTCTCGGCCTCGGCCGCGCCGTAGCGCGCGTTGAGCGGTGCGAACACGGCCCCGACCTTCCCGGCGGCGGCGAAGATCGGCAGCGCGGCGAGCGAGGTCTCACCCCACCACACCACCCGGTCCCCGTGACCCACGCCGAGCCCGCGCAGGACGTGGGCCAACCGGTCGGAGCGCGCGTCGAGGTCGGCGTAGGTGATGACGTCGTCGCCGAGGGTGGCGGCGGACGAGCGGGGCGCCACCCGGGCCGCACCCCGCACGACGTTGGGGATCAGCAGAGCCACGCGGGGAGCGTAGGCCGGGTCCGGTCGGTCCGGTCCCGACCCGATCACCAAGAGTTGTCAGATGACAATCATTGGTGATAAGGTGTCGCCCATGACCAGCGTCGAGGAACTCGCCGAACGCTTCCGGGCCCGCGGTCTGCGGGTCACCCCGCAGCGCCAGGTGGTGTGCCGGCTCCTCGAGGGGAACCGGGAGCACCCCACGGTCGAGGCGCTCCACGAGGCGGCACGGGCGGAGATGCCGACCATCTCGCTCAAGACCGTCTACCAGACGGTCCACGATCTCGAGGGCCTCGGCGAGGTCAGCCTCCTCGACGTCGGCACGGGCTCGGTGCGCGTCGACCCCAACGTCGAGCGCGCCCACCAGCACGTCATCTGCACGGAATGCGGCAGCGTCCGCGACGTGTTGGTCGACCTCGCCGACCTCCGCATCACCGACCGCGAGCGACAGGGCTTCGCGGTCACCGACGTGCAGGTCCACTTCCGGGGGGTCTGTGCCGAGTGCGCGGGCGCTCCGGTGTCGTGACCGCGGCCCCGATCGACGCTCCACCCGTCCGCGACCTCCAACCGATCCACCTCTGAACCAACCACCGAACCCACACAAGGAGCAAGGAATGCCCGCACTCAAGGGAACCCAGACCGAGACCAACCTCAAGGAGGCGTTCGCGGGCGAGAGCCAGGCGAACCGCCGCTACCTGTACTTCGCGCAGAAGGCTGATGTCGAGGGCTACCCCGACGCCGCGGCGCTGTTCCGCTCGGTGGCCGAGGGTGAGACCGGACACGCGTTCGGCCACTTCGACTTCCTCGCCGAGGTGGGCGACCCCGCCACCGGCGAGCCCGTCGGGCCTACCACCGACAACCTCAAGGCCTCCATCGCCGGCGAGACCTACGAGTACTCGGAGATGTACCCGGGCTTCGCCCGCACCGCGCGCGACGAGGGATTCCCGGAGATCGCCGAGTGGCTCGAGACCCTCGCCCGGGCCGAGAAGAGCCACGCCGGCCGCTTCGGACAGGGCCTCGAGAACCTGTCCTGAGCCCGGCTCCACGCCCAGCGTGACGACGGCCCCGGGGCGAACCCCCGGGGCCGTCGTCACGACGGCGCCACCTCATGGGTGGGTCCGCCACCGACCGGGGGAGCAGAGGAGAACTGCCGTGCGCAAACTGACCGTCGACGACATCACCGACCTCCGGGCCTACGAGCGCGAACGCGACGACTTCCGGGCGGCGGTCATCGCGGCCAAGCGCGCCCGCCGGGTGCCCCTCGGCGACCTCATGACGCTGGTGTTCGAGAACACCGACACCATGCGGTTCCAGATCCAGGAGATGGCCCGGGCGGAGCGCATGCTCAGCGACGAGCAGATCGCCCACGAGGTCTTCGTCTACAACGGTCTCCTCCCTGAGCCCGGCGAGCTCTCGGCCACGCTGTTCGTCGAGTTGACGGAGCCGGGGGCGTTGCGGGAGTGGCTCCCGAAGCTCGTCGGCCTCCAGGACCACGTGAGCCTCGAGGTCGCGGGCGTCGCGTCCGTCGGATCCGAGATCGACGAGGACCGGCTCACGCGTGAGGACGAGATCACCACCACCGTCCATTACCTGCGCTTCGCGTTCACCCCCGAGCAGCAGGCGGCGTTCGCCGCCGGGCCGGTGGTGCTGCGCATCGACCACCCCGAATACCGCGCCGAGACCGAGTTCTCCCCGGAGACCCGCGCCTCGCTGGCTGCCGACTTCGACTGACGCCGTCGGCCCCGACCGTGCGCCTCCCCGTCGTCCGCCTCGATCCCGACCTGCCGCTCCCGCGGCGCCAGCACCCCGACGACGCCGGGGTCGACCTCCACGCCCGGGAGTCGGTCACGTTGGCGCCGGGCGGCGGACGGGCCCTGGTGCCCACCGGCATCGCCATCGCCGTGCCGCCCGGCCACGGCGGGTTCGTGCTCCCTCGGTCGGGGCTCGCGTTGGGGCACGGCGTCACCTGCCTCAACGCCCCCGGGCTGATCGACGCGCAGTACCGGGGTGAGGTGAAGGTGCTGCTCGTGAACACCGATCCCACCACGGCCTACACCGTGGAGCGCGGCGACCGCATCGCCCAACTGGTGATCCAGGCGGTCGCGGCGGTCGAGTGGGACGAAGTGGACGCCCTCGACGGCACCACCCGCGACGCGTTCGGCTTCGGGTCCACGGGTCGCTGACGCCAGGTCGTCCGGCGCTCCCGGGTTGGGTAGCCTCCCGCGCATGGCACACGATCGTCGGTTCCGGTTCGGGGTGATGATGCCCAAGGCCCCCTCGCTCGCGCAGGTGCGCGAGTGGACCCGCGCGGCCGAGGACCTCGGGTACTCCTCGCTCTACGTCCCTGACCATTTCGTGGACCACCCGCTGGCCCCGATGCCCGCGATCGCCACCGTGGCGGCGCTCACGACCACCCTGCGGGTGGGCACGCTCGTGCTCGGCAACGATTACAAGCACCCGGTCGTGGTGGCCAAGGAGGCGGCGACCGTCGACCTGCTCTCCGACGGTCGGCTCGAGTTGGGGATCGGCGCGGGCTGGATGACGGCCGACTACGAGCAGGCTGGGATCCCGCTCGACCGACCGGGGGTGCGGATCGACCGCCTCGCCGAGTCGATCGCGATCCTCAAAGGTCTCTGGGCCGACGGCCCGCTCACCTTCCGGGGCGAGCACTACCGCATCACTGGCCTGGAGGGTGACCCCAAGCCGCTCCAGCGGCCGGGTCCGCCGTTGGTCATCGGCGGGGGTGGGCGCCGGGTGCTCGCGCTGGCCGCTCGCGAAGCCGACATCGTGGGGATCAACGCCAAGCTCGACTCCGGGCGGGCCGACGACCCGGCCACGGCGCCGTCGCTGAACCCCGCCAGTACCGACGACAAGGTGCGGTGGGTGCGCGAGGCGGCCGGTCCCCGCTACGCCGACCTCGAGCTCCAGGCTCTGGCCGGCTTCGTGATGATCACCGACGATGCCGCTTCGATCGCGTCGCTGATGGCGGGAGCGTTCGAGACCACCCCCGAGGAGGTGCTCGACAGCCCGGTGGGGTTGGTGGGCACCATCGACGAGATCTGCGAAACGCTCGAGCGGCGCCGGGCGCGCTGGGACATGACCTACCACGTGGTGCCGATCGAGCAGGTCGAGGCGTTCGCGCCGGTCGTGGCCCGGCTTGCCGGCACCTGACCGATCGACGACAGGAGACACGGTGGCGCACTCGCGGAAGTTCCGGTTCGGGGTCCAGGTCAACGGCGGAGGCTCCGGCGCGGAGTGGACGACGCTGGCCCGTCGGATCGAGGACCTCGGGTACTCGACGTTGTTCATGCCCGATCATTTCGACGACACGCCGTTGGCCCCGATGGTCGCTCTGTCGTTCGCGGCGGCCGCGACCACCACCTTGCGGGTCGGGCACCTGGTCCTCGGCAACGACTACAAGCACCCGGCGGTGGTGGCCAAGGAGTCGGCCACGCTCGACCTGCTCTCCGACGGTCGACTCGAACTGGGGCTGGGCGCCGGGTGGATGCTCGCCGACTACGAGCAGTTGGGCCTGCCCTACGACGCCCCCGGGGTGAGGATCGCCCGGCTCGACGAGGCGCTTCGGGTCGTGAAGGGCTGCTTCGCCGACGGTCCGTTCTCGTTCGCCGGGGACCACTACACGATCACGGGCTACGACGCTCAGCCGGCGCCGGTGCAGCGGCCCCACCCCCCGATCGTGGTCGGGGGTGGAGGTCCGAAGGTGCTGCGCCTGGCCGGGCGTGAGGCCGACATCGTCGGGATCAACCCGAACCTGCGCGCCGGGGCGATCACGGCCGATGCCGCGACCGACTCCCTCGCCGACATGACCCTCCAGAAGCTGGAGTGGATCCGGGAGGGTGCGGGGGAGCGCTTCGACGACCTCGAACTGCAGATCCGCTACTTCTTGGCTTCGATCACCGACGACGCGCGCGGGTTCGCCGAGATGCTGGCCCCGGGCTTCGGGGTCACCGCCGACGAAGCCCTGGGCTCGGCGGTCGCGCTGGTCGGCTCGGTCGACGAGGTGTGCAACACCTTGGTGCAACGACGCGAGGAGTGGGGCGTGTCGTACGTCGTGCTGGGGGAAGACACCTTCGAGGCGTTCGCCCCGGTGGTGGCCCGGCTCGCCGGGACCTGACCGACCTCAGCGTCGGCGCGCCGCCCGCGCGGCGCCGAGCAGACCGACTCCGATCCCGACGGCGGCCCCGCCGATCCCGCGGCGGTGCTGGTCGGAAGTCATCCGGTCCCGGTTGGCCACGCCGCCCAGGAGGTCGGCGGCGTCGGCCCCGGCCGAGGCCAGGAACCAGCCGGCGGTGGTCGGAGCGCCGCGGAGTCCGCTGGCGAGCAGGAGCCCGCCCACGAGCGCGTCGCGGTAGCCCATCGATCGGAGCAGGAGGCTCGCGGTGGCGGTCGTCTCCTCGGGGTCGCCCCAGAGCCGGTTCGCGGCTTCGGGAGCGACGAGGAACGACACCCCGGAGGCGAGTCGGATCGTCCCGGCCACCACGGCGAAGACATCGATGCGACGACGGAGGCGGGCCATGGGTCCAGTGTGGTCCAGCGCCACCGGCTGCGCCACCGGCGCACGCCGCGTTCGCCGCCATCGGGCGGATCGGCTGCGGTCCGCTATCCTGGCGTCCACGCGGACGTGGCTCAGCTGGTAGAGCATCACCTTGCCAAGGTGAGGGTCGCGGGTTCGAATCCCGTCGTCCGCTCCAATTGTGGGAAGGCCGGTTCGGGGCTGCCGGTGCGGTGGAGTCCGCC
>Ga0194055_10003906_pt1 | contig 11353 bp, 12 predicted proteins | sample SepL449m_MetaG_FD_155482 | JGI IMG/M metagenome (GOLD analysis project Ga0194055, IMG submission 155482) | Anoxic zone freshwater microbial communities from boreal shield lake in IISD Experimental Lakes Area, Ontario, Canada - Sep2016-L442-9m | ecosystem: Environmental > Aquatic > Freshwater >... | reverse complement strand
CTCCCCCACCGCCAGCAGGGCGCCGATCAGCGACCGGACCATGGACCAGCAGAACGCATCCGCGCTGACGTAGGCGGTGAGCAGGTCGCCTTCGGCGACCCAGTCCAGCCGCTGCAGGTCGCGGATGGTCGTCGCACCTGGACGCGGACGACAGAATGCGGCGAAATCGTGAAGCCCCAGCAGGATTCGAGAGGCGGAAACCATGGCATCGACATCGAGCGGACGCGACCACGCGGTAACGAACCTCGCCTGCTGAGGATCGCAGCCCCACGGGGCCAGCGACAGCCGGTATGCGTAGTGCCGGCGCAGCGCCGAGAACCGCGCGTCGAAACCCGCTGGGGCGCGAACGATGTCGCGCACCCGCACGTCTTCAGGAAGGAACTTCGCCAGCCGCCGGACCAGCGGCGCGAATTCATGGTCCCCCACCCGCACACGGCGCGGATATGCATGCGGCAGTGCATCGACGGGGATATCGACGTGCGCCACCTGACCGGTGGCGTGCACCCCGGTATCGGTACGGCCGGCGGCGAACAGCCGAACCGGCACACGGAACACGGTGGAGAGCGCCTCATCGAGCGTCCCGGCGACGGTGCGTTGCCCCTCCTGAGCGGCCCAACCGGCGAAATACGTTCCGTCGTAGGCGATGTCGAGCCTCAGCCGCACCGGCGGACCGGCCAAGACGCCGGATGAAACGACGTGCCCGCCACCGGAATCGGTGGCGGGCACGTCGTCGTTCAAACGGATCAGGCGTCCAAAGGATCAGGCCTCGTCGGCCTGCTCCTCCGCCTGCTCCTCGTAGATGACAGCAGTCTGAGCGTCGGCGATGCCGGCGTCCTCGGCCATAACGTACGAGGTCGACTCTGCGGTGCCCTCCTCGCCGGCCTCCGACTCGACATCGGCCTGCGGAGCGGCAGCAGCAGCCAACGGGGCGGCGGCAGCGGCGGCCTTCTTGACCGACGCCGCGGCGCGACGCGCCCGGTTGGCCTCGTTGGTCACCGTCTTCTCGCGGACCAGTTCGATGACCGCCATCGGGGCGTTGTCGCCCTTGCGCGCCTCGACCTTGACGATTCGGGTGTAGCCACCCTCGCGGTCGGCGAAGAACGGCCCGATCTCGGCGAACAGCGTGTGCACCACGTCCTTGTCGCGGATCTTCTTCATCACCTCACGCCGGTTGTGCAGCGTGCCCTTCTTGGCGTGGGTGATCAGCTTCTCGGCGTAGGGACGCAGGGCGCGTGCCTTGGGCTCGGTGGTCTTGATCCGGCCGTGCTCGAACAACGACGTGGCCAGGTTGGCCAGGATCGCCTTCTGATGCGAGGACGAACCGCCGAGACGAGGACCCTTAGTGGGCTTGGGCATTGCGATCTCCTAGGTGAGCCCGGCCGCCGTATCAGGTACGACCGGGGGAACGGAACTCTTGAGAGTTAGTTCGGTTTCGGCTTAGAGCTGTTCGGTCTCGGCGTAGTCCTGGTCGGCGTCCAGGTCGTAGCTGGTGTCGCTGGTCCAGGTGCCGGTGGCGACGTCGTAGCCGGCGACTTCGGACGGGTCGAAAGTGGCCGGCGAATCCTTCAGCGACAGACCCAGCTGGTGCAGCTTGATCTTCACCTCGTCGATGGACTTCTGGCCGAAGTTGCGGATGTCCAGCAGATCGGACTCCGTGCGGGCGACCAACTCGCCGACGGTGTGCACGCCCTCGCGCTTGAGGCAATTGTAGGAGCGCACGGTCAGATCCAGATCGTCGATAGGCAGCGCGAACGCGGCGATGTGATCCGCCTCGGCCGGCGACGGGCCGATCTCGATGCCCTCGGCCTCGACGTTGAGTTCCCGGGCCAGCCCGAACAATTCGACGAGCGTCTTACCGGCCGAGGCCAGCGCGTCACGCGGGCTGATGGAGTTCTTGGTCTCCACGTCCAGAATCAGCTTGTCGAAGTCGGTGCGCTGTTCGACACGGGTGGCCTCGACCTTGTAGGTCACCTTGAGCACCGGCGAGTAGATGGAATCGACTGGGATGCGGCCGATTTCGGCGCCGGAGGCCTTGTTCATGACGGCCGGGACGTAGCCGCGGCCACGCTCGACGACGAGCTCGATCTCCAACTTGCCCTTGTCGTTCAGGGTGGCGATGTGCATATCGGAGTTGTGCACCGTCACACCGGCAGGCGGGACGATGTCACCCGCCGTGACACTCCCGGGGCCCTGCTTGCGCAGGTACATGGTGACCGGCTCGTCCTCGTCGGAGGCCACCACGAGGCTCTTCAGGTTCAGGATGATGTCGGTGACGTCTTCCTTGACCCCAGGCACGGTGGTGAATTCGTGCAGCACGCCGTCGATCCGGATGCTCGTCACCGCAGCACCGGGGATCGACGAGAGGAGTGTGCGACGCAGCGAATTGCCGAGAGTGTAGCCGAATCCCGGCTCCAGGGGCTCGATGATGAACTGCGAACGGTTCTCGGCGAGGACGTCCTCACTGAGGGTGGGGCGCTGAGAAATCAGCATGGTGTTCTCTTCCTTTCGACGCCCGCAATATGACGTCTCGTGGGGGGTTCTCGGGGGCTCGCCCCCCGAGTGTGCAATATGACGTCTAGTGGGGGGTTCTCGGGGGGCTCGCCCCCCGAGTGTGGGGTTACTTCGAGTAGAACTCGACGATGAGCTGCTCGGTGAGCGGCACGTCGATCTGTGCACGCTCGGGCAACTGGTGCACGAGGATCCGCTGACGTTCGCCGATCACCTGCAGCCAGGCCGGCATCGGGCGGTCACCCGCGGTTTCCCGGGCGATCTGGAACGGCACGGTGTTCAGCGAGTTCGACCGGACGTCGACGATGTCGTACTGCGACACCCGGTAGCTGGGCACGTTGACCTTGACACCGTTGACGGTGAAGTGGCCGTGGCTGACCAGCTGACGGGCCATCCGCCGGGTCCGGGCCAGGCCCGCCCGGTAGACGACGTTGTCCAGCCGGCTCTCCAGGATGCGCAGCAGGTTCTCGCCGGTCTTGCCGGCCTGGCGGTTGGCCTCTTCGTAGTAGCGGCGGAACTGCTTCTCCATGACGCCGTAGGTGAAGCGGGCCTTCTGCTTCTCCTGCAGCTGGGTGCGGTATTCGCTCTCCTTGATCCGCGCACGGCCGTGCTGACCGGGCGGGTAGGGGCGCTTCTCGAAGGACTGGTCGCCACCGACCAGGTCGACGCCGAGGCGACGAGACTTGCGGGTGGCAGATCCGGTGTAACGAGCCATGTCTGTATTCCTCCCTAGACCCGGCGCCGCTTGGGCGGACGGCAGCCGTTGTGCGGCTGCGGTGTGACGTCGGAAATCGCGCCCACTTCCAGACCGGCGGCCTGCAGCGAGCGGATGGCGGTCTCACGTCCCGAGCCGGGGCCCTTGACGAAGACGTCGACCTTCTTGACACCGTGCTCCTGGGCCTTGCGGGCCGCGTTCTCGGCGGCCAGCTGGGCGGCGAACGGCGTGGACTTGCGCGAGCCCTTGAATCCGACGTGGCCGGACGAGGCCCAGGCGATCACGTTGCCCTGCGGGTCGGTGATCGAAACGATCGTGTTGTTGAAGGTGCTCTTGATGTGGGCGGCGCCGTGCGGGACGTTCTTCTTTTCCCGGCGGCGGGTGGTCTTGCCCTTCTTGGCGCCGGAAGCGGCGGCCTTCTTCGGAGGTGCCATGGTTACTTAGCCTTCTTCTTACCGGCGATGGTGCGCTTGGGGCCCTTGCGGGTGCGCGCGTTGGTCTTGGTCCGCTGGCCGCGGACCGGCAGGCCCTTGCGATGGCGCAGGCCCTGGTAGCAGCCGATCTCGATCTTTCGGCGAATATCGGCCTGAACCTCGCGGCGCAGGTCGCCCTCGACCTTGTGATTGCCTTCGATGTATTCGCGCAGCTGAGTCAGCTGATCGTCGGTGAGATCCTTGCTCCGAAGGTCCCGGTCGATCCCGGTTGCCGCCAAGATCTCTTGGGAGCGGGTACGGCCGATGCCGTAGATGTAGGTCAGCGCGATCTCCATGCGCTTGTCGCGCGGAAGATCGACGCCCACTAGACGTGCCACAGGGCTGTTTTCCTTCTTCTAGGCGGAGGTGTCGATCCCAGACCGTTCCCGAACGGATGTCCGGGGCCCGGCCTCCGTTCCGGGCGCGGCTGAACCGCGTGTCGGCTCAGTGGTACTGGGAGGTCTGCATTCAGTTGTGCGATCAGTGCGGGGGCCGGGGTTGATTGTCCGACTTCTCCTCGGGCTGCTGGGGCGGCCCGCGTCGTCTCCTCGGGCCGCTGGGCGGCCCGCGTCGTCTCCTCGGGCCGCTGGGCGGCCCGCGTCGTCGTCGGACTAGCCCTGGCGCTGCTTGTGGCGCGGATCAGAGCAGATCACCATGACCCGCCCATGCCGGCGGATCACCCTGCACTTGTCGCAGATCGGCTTGACGCTCGGGTTGACCTTCACGGCGGTTGATCCTGTTCTTACTCGTGAGTTCGGGGGCTACTTGTACCGGTAGACAATCCGGCCGCGGGTCAGGTCGTAGGGCGAGAGCTCCACGACGACCCGGTCCTCGGGCAGGATACGGATGTAGTGCTGCCGCATCTTGCCGCTGATGTGGGCGAGCACCTTGTGACCGTTCTCCAGCTCAATGCGAAACATCGCATTGGGCAGCGGTTCGACCACTCGGCCCTCGACCTCGATGGCACCGTCTTTTTTGCCCATATCCTCACTAGCCTGCGTTGGGTGTTGGGGCAGCATTCGCCCGACTGCAAAACGTGAGTGTTCCGAAAAGTGAGTTCCGGGATGGGACACGCAAGAGCCGGCGCGATCACCGCACCGTTGACTCACGATACCTGTTCCGGCGGCTCGCTCCAAAACGATGCCGATGGCGGCCGCGCACGCCCACGGTACCCGGTTAAGGTGGGCCGATGCGGCTCTTGGTGACCGGCGGCGCAGGGTTCATCGGTGCCAATTTCGTCCGCCGCACCGTTCGGGACCGCCCCGGCATCGCCGCCACGGTCCTCGACGCCCTCACCTACGCCGGCAGCCGCGAGGCCCTCACCGGTCTGGACGATGCAATCCGGCTGGTCCAGGGTGACGTCACCGACACCGCACTGGTCGATCGCCTGGTCGCCGAATGCGATGCGGTGGTGCACTTCGCTGCCGAGACCCACGTCGACAACTCGCTGGCCGACCCCGGGCCGTTCCTGCACAGCAATATCGTGGGGACGTTCTCGGTACTCGAAGCGGTGCGCCGGCATGGCGTCCGGCTTCACCACATCTCCACCGACGAGGTGTACGGGGACCTACCGCTGAACCGGCCGGTCCGTTTCACCGAGACGACGCCGTACCAGCCGTCCAGCCCGTATTCGGCGACGAAAGCCTCGGCGGACCTGCTCGTGCGAGCCTGGATCCGTTCGTACGGCGTCAACGCGACGATATCTATCTGCTCGAACAACTACGGCCCGTTCCAGCACGTCGAGAAGTTCATCCCGCGCCAGATCACCAATGTGCTCTCCGACCGACGACCCAAGCTGTACGGGACCGGCGCCAACGTGCGCGACTGGATCCACGTCGACGACCACAACAGCGCGGTATGGGCCATTCTCGAGCGCGGCTCCGCCGGCCGAACCTATCTCGTCGGCGCCGACGGGGAACGCGACAACCTTTCGGTGCTGCGGCTGATACTGACCCTGATGGACCACGACCCGGACGACTTCGACCACGTCGCCGACCGCCCCGGTCACGACCTGCGCTACGCGATCGACGCCAGCGCACTGCGGGAGGAGCTCCATTGGGCGCCGGCGCACACCGATTTCACCGAAGGCCTGCGCTCGACCATCGCGTGGTATCGCGACAACGAGTGGTGGTGGGGTCCGCTGAAGGCTCGGACCGAGGCTCGATACGCCAAAAGCGGCCAGTGACATGACATTTCGTGAGCTGACCATCCCAGGGTCCTGGGAGATCACCCCGCAGGTCCACGAGGACCTGCGGGGGAACGTCTTCGAATGGTTCTCCGAGCGGGCGTTCGCCGAGATGGCCGGCCACCGGTTCGGTCTGCGCCAGGCCAACTGCTCGGTCTCGGCAGTCGGGGTGCTGCGCGGACTGCACTTCGCCGCGGTCCCGCCGGGCCAGGCGAAGTTCGTGACCTGCGTTCGAGGGTCGGTCTTCGACGTCGTCGTCGACATCCGGGTCGGCTCCCCCACCTACGGGCGGTGGGACGCAGTCGTGCTCGACGACGTCGGACGCCGCTCGATGTACCTGTCCGAAGGATTGGCCCACGGATTTCTTGCGCTGGCGGACAATTCAACGGTGATGTACCTCTGCTCGGCGCCCTACACCCCGGCGCGCGAGCACACCATCGCGGCGAACGATCCCGAGATCGGCATCGACTGGCCGATCGCGGCGGATCGCCAGGTCATGTCCGCACGAGACACCGCGGCACCGACCCTGGCGGAGATTCACTCCACCGGTCTGCTGCCGTCCTGGGATGAGACGAGGAGATTCATCGCCGACCTGTCCTGAACACCGTCTTGCGCGAGCCCGCCGTCATTTACTAGGATATGCAAGTATCTTCCCCGCCTTGGAGGCACAACTCATGACTACCCGGCCGACCACCCAGATTCCCCACTTCATCGACGGTAAGCGCACTCCGCTCGCGAGCACCCGCACCGCCGACGTCTTCAACCCAAGCACCGGCGAGGTGCAGGCCAAGGTGCTGCTGGCCAGCCGGGCCGACGTCGACACCGCGGTGGCCTCCGCGGTCGCGGCCCAGAAGGAGTGGGGCGCGTGGAACCCGCAGCGCCGGGCCCGGGTGCTGATGAAGTTCATCGAACTGGTCAACGCCAACGCCAACGAGATCGCCGAACTGCTCTCCATTGAGCACGGCAAGACCGTCAGCGACTCCCTCGGCGACATTCAGCGCGGCATCGAGGTCATCGAATTCGCCACCGGCATCCCGCATCTGATCAAGGGCGAGTTCACCGAGGGCGCCGGCACCGGCATCGACGTCTACTCCATCCGCCAGCCGCTCGGCGTGGTCGCAGGCATCACCCCGTTCAACTTCCCGGCGATGATCCCGCTGTGGAAAGCCGGCCCGGCGCTGGCGTGCGGCAACGCCTTCATCCTCAAGCCTTCCGAGCGTGACCCGTCGGTCCCGCTGCGACTGGCCGAGCTGTTCCTGGAGGCTGGACTGCCGGCAGGCGTCTTCCAGGTGGTTCAGGGCGACAAAGAGGCCGTCGACGCCATCCTGGAGCACCCCGACATCAAGGCCGTCGGCTTCGTCGGCAGTTCCGACATCGCTCAGTACATCTATTCCACCGCCGCCGCCCACGGCAAGCGCGCGCAATGCTTCGGCGGGGCCAAGAACCACATGATCGTGATGCCCGACGCCGATCTCGACCAGGCCGTCGATGCGCTCATCGGCGCGGGCTACGGCAGCGCCGGGGAGCGCTGCATGGCGATCAGCGTGGCTGTGCCGGTCGGCGAGGAGACGGCGAACCGGTTGCGCAACCGGCTCGCCGAGCGGGTCAAGGACCTGCGCGTCGGGCACAGCCTCGATCCGAAGGCCGACTACGGTCCGCTGGTCACCGGAGCCGCCCTCAAGCGGGTGCGCGACTACATCGACGCCGGCGTCGAGGCGGGTGCGGAGATCGTGGTCGACGGGCGCGAAAAGGGCAGCGCCGAAATGACTTTCGGTGACGCGAGCCTGGAGGGTGGATTCTTCATCGGCCCCACCCTGTTCGACCACGTGACCACCGACATGTCGATCTACACTGACGAGATCTTCGGTCCGGTGCTGTGCATCGTGCGGGCACAGAATTACGAGGAAGCCCTGCGGCTGCCCACCGAGCACGAGTACGGCAACGGAGTGGCGATCTTCACCCGCGACGGCGACACCGCCCGCGACTTCGTCTCGCGGGTCCAGGTCGGCATGGTCGGGGTCAACGTCCCGATCCCGGTTCCGGTGTCCTACCACACCTTCGGGGGATGGAAGCGCTCCGGATTCGGCGACCTCAATCAGCACGGACCGCACTCGATCCTGTTCTACACCAAGACCAAGACCATCACCGAGCGCTGGCCGTCGGGCATCAAGGACGGTGCCGAGTTCGTGATCCCGACGATGAGATAGTTGGCTGTTCAATGAATTTCACCACCCTCGACGATGACGAACGGGTGATCGTCGAGACGGCTGCCGCGTTCGCCGCGAAACGGCTTGCCCCGCACGCCCTGGAATGGGACAAGAGCAAGCACTTCCCCGTCGACGTCATGCGGGAGTCGGCAGAACTGGGGATCGGCGCGATCTACTGCGGCGAAGACGTCGGCGGGAGCGGGCTGAGGCGCCTGGATGCCGTCCGGATCTTCGAACAACTCGCCATCGCCGATCCGGTGATCTCGTCGTTCATCTCGATCCACAACATGTGCGCCTGGATGATCGACCTCTACGGCACCGCCGAACAGCGCAAATCCTGGGTGCCGCGACTGGCGTCGATGGAACTCATCGCCAGCTACTGCCTGACCGAACCCGGGGCCGGATCGGACGCTGCGGCGTTGCGCACCAAGGCTGTTCGCGACGGTGACCACTACATTCTCGACGGCGTCAAGCAGTTCATCTCCGGCGCCGGCGTCTCCGATGTTTACATCGTGATGGCCCGCACCGGAGTTGACGGCCCGCGCGGCATCTCGGCGTTCATCGTCGAAAAAGACACTCCCGGAGTGAGTTTCGGCGCCAACGAGGAGAAGATGGGCTGGAACGCACAGCCCACTGCACAGGTCGTCCTGGAAGGGGTCCGGGTGCCCGCCGATGCCCTGCTGGGCGGCCCCGGGGCCGAGGGGACCGGTTTCGGGATCGCGATGAACGGTCTCAACGGTGGCCGGCTCAACATCGCGGCCTGCTCCCTGGGCGGCGCTGCGGCCGCCTACGACAAGGCCGCCCGTTACCTGGTGGACCGCCAGGCGTTCGGCGGGGCCCTGATCGACGAGCCCACCATCCGCTTCACCCTCGCCGACATGGCGACCGCACTGGAGACCTCGCGGCTCATGCTGTGGCGGGCGGCCAGCGCTCTGGACAACGACGACCCCGACAAGGTCACCCTCTGCGCGATGGCGAAAAGGTACGTCACCGATACCTGTTTTGACGTCGCCGACGACGCCCTGCAGTTACTCGGCGGCTACGGCTATCTGCGTGAGTACGGGCTGGAAAAGATCGTTCGCGACTTGCGGGTGCACCGAATCCTGGAGGGCACCAACGAAATCATGCGGGTGGTGATCGGCCGGGCTGAGGCCGTCCGCGCCCGTGCGGGGGCATGACATGACGACATCTGAGGAGACGACCATGGCGACGATCGCCTTCCTGGGGCTGGGCAATATGGGCACGCCGATGGCGGGGAATCTGGTCAACGCCGGTTACAAAGTCCGCGGCTTCGACCCGGTCCCCGCCGCGCAGGAGTCCGCCGCTGGCAAGGGGGTGGATGTCATCGCCACCGGCGCCGAGGCGGTGCGCGGCGCTGACGTCGTCATCACCATGCTGCCCAACGGAACGCTCGTTAAAGAGTGCTACGGCGTAGTGATGCCGGCAACCCAACCGGGCGCCTTGTTCATCGACAGCTCGACCATCTCCGTCGACGACGCCCGCGCGGCGCATGCCTTCGCCGCTGAGCGGGGCTTCGCCCAACTCGACGCACCGGTCTCCGGCGGCGTCAAGGGCGCGATCGCCGGGACGCTCGCATTCATGGTCGGCGGTGAGGCCGATGCACTGGAGAAGGCCCGGCCGGTGCTGGATGCCATGGCCGGCAAGATCATTCACTGCGGTGATTCCGGTGCCGGGCAGGCAGCCAAACTGTGCAACAACATGCTGCTGGCCGTTCAGCAGATCGCCGTCGGGGAGGCGTTCGTCCTCGCCGAGAAGCTCGGCCTGTCCGCGCAGTCGCTGTTCGACGTGATCACCGGCGCGACCGGCAACTGCTGGGCCGTGCACACGAATTGTCCGGTGGCTGGGCCTGTTCCTACGTCGCCGGCCAACAATGATTTCAAGCCCGGGTTCGCCACGGCGCTGATGAACAAGGACCTGGGCCTGGCGATGGACGCGGTGGCCTCCACCGGCGCGTCGGCGCCGCTGGGCAGCCACGCTGCCCAGATCTACGCCGACTTCGCCCAGCAACACGCCGGTCTCGACTTCAGCGCCGTGATCCAGACGCTGGGCTAACGCGCACCGACTCTGTGCGGAGAGCGTGACAGCGGCGGCGAGACACGCTCTGGCCGCAGAGCCGGTCGGTCAAAAGTCGCCGGCGTGACGGCGCAGCGTCTCGACAGCGTCCACCAGAGCGCCGGCCTGGGCGTCGGATATTCCGATGTCGGAGAACACCTGCTCGTTGAGGGTGACGGTGGCGTCTTCGACCGTCGAGCGCCCCAGGTCGGTGATCTGAACCAGGGTGGTGCGTCCGTCGGTGGGGTGTGGCATCCGGCACACCAGTTTGTCGGCCTCCAGCCGGCGGATGGCATGCGTCACGCTGGTGACGTGCACCTGGAGCCGGTCGGAGGCTTTCGTGATCGGTAGCGCCCCGGTACGGCTGAACGCCAGCAGGCGCAGCAATTCAAAGCGGGAAAAGCTGAGGTCGTAGGGCCGCAGCGCGTTCTCCACCCGGGCCAGCAAAATCTGATGTGCCCGCATCACCGACGTCACCGCCATCATGCCGTCGGCGACATCCCCCCAGCCCGCGCGCTCCCACTGTGCCCGCGCCGCGGCGATCGGATCGCGGCCGGGCACCGGGGGTAGTGCGTTCACCTGGCCATTCATACCGCATGCGGTAACGCGCCAAGGTGTTCCACAGACAACTTGGGTAAGATCCGTTCGCCACGTCGGCCACGCAGCGATGAAGCGCCGCACGGGCCGACATGAACTCAACGAGGAGAGCAATGGGTTACCGCGGAGTTGTGGGGACGTTGTCGGCTGCATTGATCGTGGCGGGTGTGGGCCAGGCTGTCCCCGCCCACGCCAGTGTCATCGTCGATAACGCCGTCGGCACATACAACCTCGCCTACCGCGGTAAGGACTCCGGGAGCAAGTGGGTCCTGAGCCCGTGCGAGAACAACCTGCCCAACTGCATCAATGTCCGCCAGTTCGCCATCACAGACAACAAGATGAAGACGGCGCAGTTCACCTCGGACGCCTACTGGAACGTCGGCTCGTGGACGACGACGGCTGACTCCCGGAACATCCTCAACTGCAAAGAGGACGGGTCGAAGCACACCCGGCCGACCACATTCGCCTGGGATGGTGCCACCGGCGAAGGCTGGCGCTCCTACACCGACCCGGGAATCTGCGGCGACAAGCCCCAAGCGTTCAACACTCCGTTTGAGCTGAAGAAGATCGACTCGGTGCTGGTCCCGCTCAATCC
>Ga0194055_10003905_pt1 | contig 11353 bp, 9 predicted proteins | sample SepL449m_MetaG_FD_155482 | JGI IMG/M metagenome (GOLD analysis project Ga0194055, IMG submission 155482) | Anoxic zone freshwater microbial communities from boreal shield lake in IISD Experimental Lakes Area, Ontario, Canada - Sep2016-L442-9m | ecosystem: Environmental > Aquatic > Freshwater >... | reverse complement strand
GAATGGCGCGAAATTGTGGAGCGCAGGCTTGAGCACCGGGCCCGCGAAATTTGCTCGGGCAGCGAGTGGGATGCACTGCAAAACAAAGTTCTCGAGAATCAACTTGACCCATGGACTGCGGCTGATGACATGCTGAAAGGCATTAAGGCCTAAGAGTCAATGAAGTTTCGTCTTGAACCAGAAGTTCGTCCTGTCGTTGCATCGGCGTTGGCGTTAAGTGGGGCAGTGGGCGTTTTTGCACTTGCATTTGGTGTGCTTGCAGTTGGGGCAGGTGCAAATGTGTGGCAAGCATGTGCATTGAGCTTCTTTACGTTTACTGGTGCATCACAAATGTCGGCGATGACCGTGATCGGCACTGGTGGTTCGGTGGGTGGTGCACTCGGTGGCGCGTTGTTGCTCGCTGGTCGCAACGGTGTGTATGGCCTTGCGCTCTCGCCGTATTTCAATGAGTCACTTGGCAAGCGCTTACTTGCTGCACACTTCGTCATTGACGAGACAACTGCGATGATGACGGCCCAAACGAATCCACGTTTACAAAAGATTGCATTTTGGACTACTGCGATTGCACTTTTTTCATTGTGGAACCTGGGCACACTGCTTGGTGCAGTGCTGGGAAGCGCGATTGACCCGCATACGTTTGGACTCGATGTTGGTTTCACAGCTGCATATGTAGCGATGTTGTTTCCACACCTCAAAACAATCAACGGTCGTTTTGCTGCTGCCGGTGGCGCACTGATCAGTGTGTTGCTTGCGCCGTTTGTACCAATCGGCTTGCCGATTTTGGCTTCTGGACTCGCGATCTTTGTTGGCTTACGACCTACAGATTCAACTGCAGCTGCATCTACTACCGAGGCAGCGCAATGAACATGTCGTGGGCACTAGTGATCTGGCTTTCAATAGGTGCATACGCATTCAAGATGCTTGGTTTTGTGGTTGTTGGTTCACGAAAACTTCCCGATGTGTTGTCGCGCTGTCTGATGTTGATTCCGGCCGCACTATTGGCAGCACTTGTGTTCAACTCTTCATTTACGAGCGGTCAGTCGTATGCGCTCGATGAGCGAGCCATTGGTTTAGGCGTGGCAATCATTGCGGCGTGGCGCAAACTGCCACTGATCGTTGTTGTCATTCTTGGCGCCGCTACAACGGCGTTTCTGCGCGCCCTCTAATTGGGGGTATCCAATCGGATACACTGCCTGTATGGCGGCACAACTGATTGAACAAGCAAGGCTGGCTTCTGGGCTCACTCAGCAGGCAATGGCAGAGCAGGCGGGTACTTCTCGCACAACGCTGTCGGCCTACGAACACGGACGCAAATCACCCAATCTTGAGACGGTTGAAAGATTGATGGAAGTAGCTGGCTACGAACTCACGTTGCAACACCGCATCAAATTTTCAAAAATCAAATCACCTCGAGGACGATCAATTTTCGTTCCGGATCGGTTGTGGAGACTCGATGTAAACAAGGTTTTTGAGTCAGTTACTTTGCCACTTTCGTTGAACTGGTCCCAACCTGGCCGAGAGTATGAGGTTCGCGATCGACGTCAACGTGCGCGTCTCTATGAAACGGTAATTCGTGAGGGAATGCCTCAAGACATGCTGACGTATATTGACGGCGCACTGCTTGTTGATTCATGGGATGAATTAGTCCTTCCACGCAATGTACGGGATCATTGGCAGTTGATTATTGAAGCTGCTGCGTAAATGTCTGGGCCCTCAGCGTTTCAGATTGAAGTGGCCCAACTATTTTTCTCATTGCCAGCATCAGATGGTTTTTTGATTGCTGGAGGTGGTGCACTTCTTGCGGCTGGGCTCACCAGTCGGCCTACGCGAGACCTTGATTTCTTTGGCGAGATGGGTCTCGCCAATGTCAATGAGGCGATGGCACAATTTGTCGCGGCAGCAAATAATCGTCAATGGGTTTGCGTCGTTGTGCAAAGCGACAATTCATTTGTTCGATTGCATGTAAAAGGAACGGATGAAGTATTAGTTGATATTGCGATTGATGTCGGCGCTCGATATCCGTCGCAAAATTCAGTGCTTGGTCCAACATTCAACCACGAAGAACTTGCTGGCAGAAAAATGTTGGCACTATTTGATAGGGCTGAAGCTCGTGATTTTGCTGATGTCTTTGTGCTTGCAAGCCATTTCGGTAAAGAGCTTCTGCTAGTTCGAGCAGCTGAACTTGAGGCATCTTTGGACTTTGCTGTGTTTGCCCAAATGATGTGAACAATTAGCAGATTTTCTGATCAAGAAATTCCCATCAACCAAACGCTGGTGCAAGATTTAAGAAGTTTCTTTGATGCATGGGCGCAAGAGTTGGACCCTGTAGACCTGCGCTAGTCACGGAGTTATTAGGCCGCAACCTCGCGCCCAAGAAACCTCTGGGTTCTCAATATCTGCATTGTTGCCATCTGACATAATCTGGATTACGCTTTATGACATAATCTAGATTATCTTTGATCTTGGAGATATTGCCGTGTTGATGAATCATCGTTCTGGACTATTACGAAACCTGAAGATCATTGGCGCCATTGCGCTTGTGTTGTCATCCTGCGGTGGGTCGGATTCGACCAGTAACCGCAACGGCCGACTGAACTCGGCGCTGTGTTTCGACACGCAAGACCTAAAGAATCAAGCAATTGCAGATGCCGAGAAAGCATTAACTGAGGCTCAAGCCACACCGTCAGTGCTAGAAGATGCATCGTCTGATGGCGTAAGTAGCAAAGTGAATCTTGCTTTCATCGGGCCTCAACTGTGGTGGATGCGGTACGCAGCGCCAGAATCGACGACAACAAGTTCGACAAGTTCGACAAGTTCGACAAGTTCGACAAGTTCGACAAGTTCGACAAGTTCGACAAGTTCGACAAGTTCGACAAGTTCGACAAGTTCGACAAGTTCGACAATTGTTGACTCGACCGAAACTTCTGTGCCAACTACCGATTCAACAAATGTTCCAACCGAAACTTCTGTGCCAACTACCGATTCCACCAATGTTCCAACCGAAACTTCCGTGCCACTTACTGGAGACATGGTGTTGCAGCAGTTGCAAGATGCACTCGATCAAGCCACGAATACACCATTGTGTGATGCAACTAATTCGTCTATCGCACAAGCAACATTTCACAAGTGTGTCGCAAGTTGGACGTATGGCCTAGTTGATGGGCTCAGTGCAGAGCCAAGTATTGACGCTGTTGCTTCTCAAGACTGCAACGCGACCCTCTCAAGATGCATCCTTCCAGAAACTTCAAATTCGTGCGAGGTAACTGCAGAGTCGAATGGAGTTCAAGTATTTGCAACGACACTTACTTTCGCCGGAATGGGTTATGACGTGCCGAGAGTGGTGACCTTTGAGTGGACAGATGGACCACCAGCCACTGACGCACAAGCGGTGAGCGATACAACACTTGCCGAATCCGAATCAGTTGATTGCTCTGTGCGTGTAGACCTTTATACCAACGGGTTTGTTAATAACAACCAAGCTTGGTTGGCCCATGTTGAAACATGTGATGCATTCACTCATTGGGACATCACCCTTCTTGGCCAAGAGGGTGTGGGCAAATCTCCGATCAGATTTGAAAGTAAAGATGCGCCAATCAATGTCAATATTCCAGGAATTGGCTTTTCGATTTATGCTGGCGAAACATTAATTGCTCAAGGTGAGGTGGATGCTGGCGGTACTTTTAGCGGACCTGGTAATGCTCCGGTCAATAGTTCAAGTTCATCTGAGGCACTCGTAGCCGGACCCGGCCAAGTGATTTGCAGTGCAACTCTCAGTAACGGTTCGCTAAGTTTTGATTGCCAAGAGAATCTGGCTACTAGCTACTACTCCAGCCTTGGCGCCCCCGAGGATTTGGCGTTTAACGGATCGGCTAGTGGGCAATACGTGTGGCAATTTCCACCTGAAACAACCATTGGCAGAGTCGTTGTGTCTACCCCAAGCGGCATAGTTTTTGATCAGTCATTTTCTGATCCCATGAAGGTCAATGAAACGTGGGAGTTTATAGTTCTTATTGCAGAGGAAATGCCGGAATTGAATGCGCAAAACTTTTCTGGAGACATTGATCTATCGGAGGGAGACAATTCGGTTTCCTTTACGATCCCCGAAGATTATTCCGCGACGGATCTTTATTTAGATTTGACCTTTGAGTGTGAAAGTCAGTCGATAGGGGCAAGTGTGGGCCGACAAGGCGTTTACATTGCGGATTTTATTGACACGCCTTTTCCCGTTGGTCTACCTAATGATATGTGCGTAATTATTTTCGGTATGTCTGGCCAAAACCTGATTCCAGGTGAGACGTATGACGTTGTCATCAACTCCGATGCAATTGCACAAATCAGGTGGACCGGATCAGTAGAACTTGAAGGTGACGGAGTGTCTCTCGGCGGAGACCCTCAAGAGGATCCGTATTTTTCTGGTGTCTTTCAACCAACTACTGGGGAAGACACGGTCTCCTTCACCATCCCTGATAATTATTCTGCACCATACTTTTCATTGGAGTTGTACGCCGAGTGTGAAAACCAGTCAATGGAGGCGGTGTTGTTGGTTATGGGTGGGGTTCCATTTGAGGACATGGCGGACTGGCATGTTCTTGGCGATGGTCTATGTGGTGTTTGGCTGCGGGTAGATGATGCCTCCGGTATTCCCCGTGGAGAGACATTTGAAGTTGTCATCCGCACCGACACAGATGCGCAAATCTCTTGGAGTGGAACGGTTGCGCTTGAGGGTGATGGTGTTGCTCGAGATGGTGACATTGCTAACGAAGGCGACCAAGGGTTGGTATGGGAGGAAATTTTCAACGGAGAAATTGACGGTGAGAGTCCCATGAAGCTTGACATTCCAGAGGGTGGCAGACAGGTTGATGTACGCGCCATCACGAATCGTCCCGAGTCATATGTTGATTCGTATCTCGAAATTTTTGATGACGCCGGAAATATCGTTGTTCAAGACGATGACAGTGGTAGAGACTACGGTTATGGCTATTCCAGTTCGCGCATCTATATATTTCTGAAAGAAGGGTCGTACACCCTGGTTGCCTCAACCTACTCAAATTGGGGTGGGCGATACGATTTGGAATTGCGAGTAGGTTCAGTACCTGTTCCGGCTGATCAGATAACGCCATCGGGTGACCTGCCAGAAGAACAACAGGTCCAAGTAGAAGTGCTTGAAGCTCCACCTTCCAACTTGGAGCAACCAAGACCGGTATTTGCACTTCCCGTGAACGAATTAATCAATGAAGACAAATCATCGAATGAACTCACCCCATTTATTCCGGCCGGTGTCACTGAAGTGGTGTGTGACAGCGGATGTTTGACGGCGCTTCGTGAAGCTGCTGGTGTGAGTGAAGGAGTTGTCACTATCCAGATTGGTGGCGAAGTGATTGAAGTACCACCAGGGGCTCGCAAAGCGCTCATTCCTGTTCGGCCTTCAGCGAAAGAAATTCTGGTGACCGTCACGCCAAGCGATGGTGGTGAACCAGTGGTGCTTTCGACTGAAGTGATGGTGATTTCGTCGCGAACATTTCCGATCAAGATGGTGGAGGGCGCAAAGTCAGTTGTCAAAACCAAACAAGGATCCGAAGGGTTGCCAACCAATCTGATCGTGGTGCTTTCGGTGCTTGCACTAGCTATTGCGTTTGGCCTTGTTCGCCGTAATAAAGTTCGGATTCCTGAATAGCGAGCAGGGTAATGCGTAGTCCGCGTGCACTGTTGTCTGGTTTTGTGTGCGCAACAGCGCTCATTATTGCTGGATGTTCGGGTGGCGCGACAGATTCGGCACCGCAAGTAACTCTGCCAATCGCCTCGACAATGCGGCCATCACCAGATGGATTTGCGTTTCCCAATTTTCCTGGTTCGGTAACGCCTGAGCAGTTTGATGCCAGCGATTTGGTTGCCATGTTTGGCGAAGGTGCTTGTGTTGGCGGTGTTGTCGACCCGTGCGAAGCAACGGCCGAAGCAGCAGCATGGGCACGCATGGTCAACCAAGCAAAAGCATCCGGGTCGTGCGAAGGTTTGGTGGTGGAGGCCTCAAAGCGATTTAATGCAGCGATGAAGCCGCTCACTGTTGATCTTGTCAACGAGGGAGAAGTGACGCACAAGATTTTTCGTTCGTTTGCGACTCAGTTTTTTCCTGAAGTACAAGCCGAACGAGACAAGTGGGCAAAAAAGTCGCTACGACAGATTGTCAATGAACTTGGAATGTCATTGAAGTCAGGTGCGACGCAATATACGTTGGGTTTGTATACACCCCGTGGTGGGCACGCCATACTTCCATACGCAATCGAATTCACTGACCCCGATCACGCCATTCTTCGCGTGTATGACTCCAACTGGCCTGGAAAAGATCGCTTCGTTGAATTCGACTTGAAAGCAGACACGTGGAAGTTTTCGTTTTCTGGTCCAGATCCTGCGGCTGATGCAAAGGCGTGGACTGGAAAAGCTGGTGATGTGGATATTGGTTCGCTCGATTCACGAACCAACTCGCTGTGTCCGTTTTGCGTCTCGGAGACGCGAGTCAAGAACTCAATGGTGGTGATTAAATCGATCGATGACAATTGGTCGATCAGCACATCCAACGGCACATATTCGCCGTCAACAGACAATGTTGTGGAGGGCATCAATGCTCGACCGATAAGGGGCGCAGTAAGCGTCGACAAGGCTCTGGAGTATGTGGTGTATGTGCAGGGCAGCGACATGCAGATGGCGTTGCCAGATGCAACTTCGGCCTTTGTGATGCAGGGAACTGCGGTAGTGCAGGTGGTCTCCCAGGAAAGCAACAATGGAGTCATTGACATCTCGCGTGCTTCGGTGTCAGTTGATAATCCAAACGTCACATTGACTGTCGCAAGCAACAACTTGGTTGCCGCAGTTGCTGGCGCAAACACGGTGATCGACATTGCGCCGACGCAACTTAATGTTGCTACAGAATCCAGCACGGGTCAGAAAATAACGGTGACCGCATCCCAAGAAGTACCGCAGGTAACAGCGCGCGCAGTCGACCAAACGACATCGGACGGCGTCACGGATTTCGTTGTCACAACAAAAACTGCGGACAATCAAACAAAAGTGCGTGAAGTAGCGCGTGATGGAACTGAGAAATTATCAACGACCGATAAGGCACTCGATCTCAATGTGGTGACTTCCAAGTTGCCAGATGTCTTGAAGTCGGAGATGGTCAAGCCAGGTTTGCCATCACTTGAGGCCCGCAACCTTGCAAATCCTCTCTACGTGGCTGATGCTTCATTTATTCCCCAGGCAGGCGTGATCGCAAGTCGCACGGTCGGTTCCCGAGCATGTGATGTGCCAGGATTTCCATCTAGTTGGATCATTCAAGCTGATGCAACAACTTGTACCGCACCGCTCCTCACGATCACTGCTGCGGCCAAGATCGTAAATGTGATCGGAAGCGAATGTGTTGATAATGGTGTGACTGGCGTGTGGTCGCCATTTGGTGAAAGCGGTTCTACGGTGTGCTTGCCAAAGGTTGTTCTTGCCGCCCAAAAGGTATTGGTCACAAATAAGTTGGGTCAGGCTTGTAACGAATACGGAGTGACGGGAGTATTCGTTGCGGTAGATGCTGGACTGTCGTGTCAAGCGTCGAAAACGCTTAACGCAGTAGTGCAGCTTGCGTCGTCAAACTGCACACTTTCTGGATTTCCCGATGGTTGGGTGTCTTCACCAACGGGGGCTACTTGCGTTGCACCGGTGGTTGGGGCGGCGGCAGTGAAAAAGGCTGGCACCAGTTGCACATTCGGAGATGCAGCGGGCATATGGGGATTCATCGATGGATCGAGCACAGTCGAATGCATCGTTCCAAAAATAGTTGCGGTCGCTCAATCGACACCAAAATCAAGATATATAACGATTGAAGGCATCTCGTCGTCGTACTCGTATCTCATGTCCGATTCACCACCGACGATCACCGGCAAGGCGGAGGTGGGTGGTGGCACGATTTCGTATTCGAGTTCTCCTGCAGTCGTTTGTTCGATTGGCTCTTCTTCGGGAATGGTTTCATTCGTTGGTCCTGGTATGTGTTACATCACTGCGTCGATTGCGAGTGAAGGCATGTACCGAAGCGCCTCAGCGACACAAAAATTGATGGTTTTAGCTGCCGACAAAACCAGCACGACATCTTCCACCTCAACCACCACCTCAACTACGACTACCAGCACAATCGCCAAGGTGATTGATCCGACGCGCTGGATTGCGGTCAATGGATTGTCACCTTCGCTTTCATATGCGATGTCTGATTCGCCACCGATCATCTCAGGCTCAGCTTCTGCGGGTGGTGGCACAATTTCGTATTCAAGTTCTCCTGCAGTCGTCTGTTCGATTGGCTCTTCGTCAGGGATAGTTTCATTCGTTGGTTCAGGAATGTGTTACGTCACTGCGTCGATTGCGAGTGATGGGGTGTATCCAGCAACATCGTCCACTGCCAAATTTTCTGTAACGCTCGTTGTCGCAACGACAACTACGACATCAACAACCACAACGACGATTGCTCCAGAATTGATTTCGCGCACTATTGCCATTGATTCTGGTTCGTATACCTCTACATATACTTTGTCGGCTACACCGCCAACGTTGACGAGCACGACGTCTGCTGGCGGTGGAGCAAAGAGCTTTACGAGTGCAACTAAGCCAGTGTGCACGGTTGAGAATTCGGGTGCGGTTACATTTGTGGCGGCTGGTACATGCACAATTAGTGCATCTATCCAAGCTGATTCCACATATGACTGGGCAACTTCTTCAAACATCAGTTTTTCGATTACTGCGACGTCTCGCACGTTGAGTATTGATTCTGGTTCGTATACCTCTACATATTCGATGTCGGCCTCACCGCCAACGTTGACAAGTACAGCATCGGCTGGTGCGGGTACCAAGACCTATACAAGCACAACCACGTCTGTCTGTACTGTTGGTTCGTCTTCTGGTGTGGTCGCGTTTGTCGCCGCAGGTACATGCACGATTAGTGCATCGATCGCTGCTGATTCAACATTTGCGTCGGCAACTTCTTCAAACATCAGTTTTTCGATTACTGCGACGTCTCGCACGTTGAGTATTGATTCTGGTTCGTATACCTCTACATATTCGATGTCGGCCTCACCGCCAACGTTGACAAGTACAGCATCGGCTGGTGCGGGTACCAAGACCTATACAAGCACAACCACGTCTGTCTGTACTGTTGGTTCGTCTTCTGGTGTGGTCGCGTTTGTCGCCGCAGGTACATGCACGATTAGTGCATCGATCGCTGCTGATTCAACATTTGCGTCGGCAACTTCTTCGACAATCAGTTTTTCGATTACAGCGACCTCTCGCACTATCGCGATTGATGCCGGTTCGTACTCTGCTTCATACAACCGCTACGTGACGGCACCAACTTTGACCAGCACGGCGTCCGCCGGTTCGGGCACCAAAACGTATTCAAGTACTACGACATCAGTGTGCACAATTAGTTCGTCAACTGGAGTTGTTTCATTTGTTACCGCGGGTACCTGCACATTGAAAGTGGCAATTGCAAGCGACGGCACATACGACTCGGCAACGTCCTCGACGATTTCGCTTACTGTTACTTACGCAATTGGCGACACAGGCCCGGGCGGCGGCAAGATTTTTATGACATTGTCAACGAGCGGCAATACAACTGGAAAGTATTTTGAGTCGGCACTAGGTACTTGGAATGCGGGAAGTGATATCAACAACCGTTGGTGCAATAACACCAATCTTGCAATTGGCGCATCTGCCCAGGGAGTAGCAATTGGAACTGGTCAAGCAAATACAAACGCGATCGTTGCGAAGTGTACCGCTGGTGCGGCGGTTGACGCCCGCGCATATGCAGGCGGTGGTTTGGCTGATTGGTTCTTGCCATCGCAAGCAGAGCTTCAGCAAATGTACGCACAAAGAACGACTATTGGCGGATTCACAACGCTGACTCAGTTGTATGGCGGTTCAGGAAACACTCAGTCGTATTGGTCTTCAAGCGAAGCAGTTTCGCCTTATAGCCCAGCAACGCAGGCAATTCCTGTGGCATTCAACAACGGTGGTGGTGACAACTACGGCAAGATCTACGGATTTAACGTTCGCCCAATTCGGATGTTTGCACCGATCGGATAGTTGGAGCGGGTTGCTTTGTTACTCGTGATTCTTGGGCAGTATTGCTTCGTTTAATCGCGTCAACAGCGGAATGTATGCCGCTGGTTCAATATCGGGTGCGCCAGCAAGTGAGAGCGACGTGAGACCAATTGGAAACGCCATGAATAATCGGGCGATGAGTACGGGATCAAGACCCTTATCGATAAGCCCATCGTCTATTGCTCGCGCGACGATGGCTTCATATTGAGTAAGTAGCGAGACAACCTGCACTTGTAAGTCTTTCTTGGAGTCTTCATCGCGCCATGCACTACGAAGTGACTCGAGGAGAATGAGTTGTGCCTCGGTTGGGCCAACATCATTGCCGTGTCGCGGAACAAGTGCGGCAATCAAAATCAACCAGTGATTGGATTGGAAACCGGTAGCTGACTGAACCTTGTCGGTGGAGAGGTATTGCAGGTTTTGGGCTTGCTGATTTTCCAGTGCAAACTCTAATGCGGCCTTAAAAAGCTTCGACTTATTGTCGAACCAGTTATAAATGGCACCAACGGTCATGTCGGCACGCGCTGCAATGTCTACCAGTCGAGCATGGTCGTAGCCACGCTCAGCAATTTCGGCGATCGCGGCTCGCAACAGCGTCTCGCGACTTGCGACCGACCAAGGACGGCGGTCTTTGCCATCAATTTTGACAATATTGCTTGATTCCTCAGTCATCACTCTTATTCTGTCATCAAATAAGAGCTTTTGCTTAGGCGGCGACTTCGACGAGTTGCTTCAGTTTTTTCAGGTTGCGCTTCCAGATGCCCCGCATCACGAGCTTGCCGCCAACGAAAGAACCAATCGCTCCACCAAGCCACCACGGGAAGATCAGTTCTTCGGCCCACGTAAATTTTGTGTGAGTGCCGTTGTCGATTGGGTCAAGTGTGAACTTGCCCGTACCGGTCACAATGCCAACGTGGCGCACGCCCATGACACGCTCAGGAATCCACTCGGTGATTTCCATGCGATCGACAAGTTTGATTGGCCCAACTTTGGTGTCACAAAAAAATGAGGTGCCTACATCGCGGGTTTGCTCACCGATAAAGCGAATGGCGACGGCATCGGCCATCCAGTCAATGTGACGCTCGACTGGCTCGACAACTTCCCACACTCGCTTCGGTGTGGCTTGTAGATCAATGCTGACGCGAATTTTTCCCATAACGAAAAGTTACTAGGAACTTGTCGATGGCGCGATGCCGTAGACGGTGATTTGTCGCACACTGCTGTC
>Ga0194055_10003899_pt1 | contig 11361 bp, 8 predicted proteins | sample SepL449m_MetaG_FD_155482 | JGI IMG/M metagenome (GOLD analysis project Ga0194055, IMG submission 155482) | Anoxic zone freshwater microbial communities from boreal shield lake in IISD Experimental Lakes Area, Ontario, Canada - Sep2016-L442-9m | ecosystem: Environmental > Aquatic > Freshwater >... | reverse complement strand
GAAATGAGTCACCGAGAACAGTTTAAGCAATCTGAACAGGCCAAGTTTTGGAACGACATCGTTGACAGCTTGGTGTTCCGATCGGCTTGCGATCAAGGAATGCTTCATTTCATGTCTTTGCTGGGAAAACCGACAACCCCCGAAGAGGCTGCGGCAAACGAATACCGAAGGCAAGGAGCCTCAGCGTTTCTTGACGTGTTGAAAAACCTGAACACAGAACAAAAAGCACCAACAATTTATGAGCGAAACAACCTTAGAACAGCCTGAACAAGCACCCGAAAAATGCACCATTTGTGGAGGAGACTTCACGAATTGGCCAAACCATTTGGTGGTGATTAGCAACAGTAACAAGACCAGTATGCTGTTCATGCAGCTTGTTAAAAACGATCCGTCCGGACCTGAAATGAAAACCGTTCCGATTCCCATTTGTGTGCCTTGCATTCAGAAGGTGGTTGGAAAAGCGGCCACTACTCAAGCGGCGGTGGAATCCATTTCCGGCAGTGAAACTGAATCCGATACAGCTACCGTCGAAAACAACTAAACATGGACGCTTCCTCACCAGCAGCAGCCCCAGCCCCGGCGGCTCAACCGTCAGCGGCACCCGCCCCGGCGGCTCGGTCTACCCCTAACCCGTCCAGTGGTGGCAGGGAAACCCCTAACCTGAACAACGCTTTTTCAGATCTCGACAAGCTTCTTAGCCCCCCCCAAATCGAAGACAAGGGCGAGGAAAAAAATTCAGAAGAGCCCGAGTTGAAGCAGGACGAGTCAGAAAAAAAACAGGACAAGGTTGAAGACAAAACTTCAGACCAGCCAAAGAAACCTGAAAAAGTAGCCACACTCAGAGAGTCTTACGAAAAGACCAAATCTGAATTGGCTCAGGTTCAGGCAAAGCTCAAGGAATACGAAGACAAGTCCAAGTCAGCACCCAAAATTTCCGATGACGATAAAAAGTCATACGAAGATAGGGTGACAGCAGCGGAAAAACGCAGGGCCGAGTTGGAAGAACACATCAAATATGTGGACTATACCAAGTCCTCGGAATACAAAGACACCTACGAAAAGCCGTTTATCAACGCCTATTCGGAAGGGCGCAAACTTGCCACCAGTTTGAAGATCAGTGACTCGTCGACCGGGGAGATGCGAAACGCCACAAACGAAGATTTTGATTCGATCATGGCGATCAAAGACACCGACGAAGCCGCCACTCGGATTGAAGAATTGTTTGGGACCGGGGTGAAGGCTCAAATGGTTGCTCAGGCCCGGGCTGAAGTCATGAAAGCTTACACCGCAAAAGTAAACGCTGTGGAACAATTCAAGACCAAGGGCGCGGAGTTTGAACGCAATCGGTCAGAGCAGATGACCAAGATGAACGCCGAAGTGGCCAAGATTTGGAAAGACACCGCCACCGAGGGGGCTGAACGTTTGCCCTTGCTGTTTAAGTCGACAGAGGGAGACGACAAGGGCAACGCCGCTCTGGAACAGGGCTACATGCTAGCCGACCTTGCTTTCAACGCTGTTGACCCCGCAAACGTTTCCAAGCTCCCCAAGTGGGTGCAGGAGCGCATGGTCAACGGAAAGCTTCCCCCTCAGGAAATGGCCAAGCTTCACGCTGCCATCAGGAATAAGGCAGGAGCGTTTGATCGCTTGGCTTATCAGAACAAGCAGCTTCAAACTCAACTTGCTGAATTGAAAAAGCAATTGGGCAATTACAAATCATCCGAACCCGGGGAAGGCGAAAAGGGTCGAACTAAAAAATCTGCCAGCGATTCAATTACCGACGTGTTTTCCTCCATTGACCGGATGGCTTCTAGAAGATAACGCGATCAGGTATATTTAAGTTCGCTTCGCAGTCTTCGACTTGCGTTCTGTTTCTGCTCGTTGACATACCAACTCATAATTGAGTTGGCTTTGTTTTCAACAGTCTCTCCAAGCCGTTGAATTCTAAATCCTCTTTGCCTGCATCCCTCGACGGCAATGGCAAGCCAATCAAACAAGTCGGGGGATTTTCCCATTCGATCCTTCAATTCATCTTTGGTTTCAACCTCAATCTTGGCATCTCCACCAACAACCCGGTATTCCCTCATGCAGCCTTCATCTATGACATCGTCTGTCATACCCCTCATTTGGCCGCATTCGATGACGTATCGCACCGAAAACCAAAGTTCTGTGATCCGTTTTCGATAATGCTCGTTGCAAGTTTTTAGCCTCAATTGACCAGACTTTTCATCTCGAGTTGAAAGATCGTGCCTGACCGGCCTGTCAGTAGGAGATCCGCCAGATTCTACAGGGATCGGAGGATTCGATCCAAACCTTTTTGCAAACGCAAACCCAACCGTTCCTTTTCCAAAACTGTCGTAAAAAATATTTTCGTCTGATACGCTCATCTGCCTTGCATCATGATAAACAAACTCCGCAATTTGTTCTTCAGGCGTCACGTTGAGCCTGAGGCTGATTGGCACCACCTTTGGCTTGTCGACCATGATCACGGTAGTCCCGTTAATGTCTTCACCAAACTCGACCATCCCAGCCACGCATCGGTCCCCGCCTCCGTAGGCCGGGTCAATGGCGTAGATTCGAGTTCGATCCGATCCTTCCCAAATGGCTACGTCTGAAGCCTTGTTCAATCGACATATCTCACGAGTGATGACTCGCTTACCAGCAAAGCCGGGCTTCATCACGCCAACGCACTGGCTGTAATACTGAAGCGAATCTTTCCCCCACGTTTTTGCCACTGCTTCGATTTTCTTCCAGCTGATCAGTTCCGGGTATTTCAATGGCTGATCTTTGGGAGCATCAAAATTTGGGCTGTCAGTCCCAACCAGATTGACCACCCTTGCGCCGTAAAACCGGCTTTCCCACGTCGCAGTCTTGTCTGGCTCCTTCTGGTTGTCCCACCCATCCAAGGGCTCTGCAGCCTTTCCCAGAGGGTCCAGCGGGTCTGTAGGGTTTCCAGACATGACCCCCTTGAAGTCTGGCTTTCCCATCCAGTTGGCGTAGGCGTCAAGGAACGTGCCTTTCATGGCCTGCACCTCGTCGCCCAGATGCCGGAGCCGACCGTCTTGCTTGCCCGGGCTATTGGGGGGCTTGATGCCAATGTATTTGCCCAGCCCGACGTAGTTGCTCCCCTGAACGCAAGGAACGCAGATAATTCCTTTGGTGAGCGTCCGGGCTCTTTCTCCGGTATCATCGACCTCGTCCGGAGTAATGGCCTTCTGAGAGTCGATCACAAACCCGGGAAGATCAGGACGAAGGTCTTTGGACCGGTTGAACAGTTCTTTGATCTTTCCCCAAATACGAAGCTCAAGGCCCCGGCTGTCAGTGGACGACACAATGGTCAAGGTGTTGTAGGGAAACGCAAAGAAGTCGACCAGTGCAAACCGGACCATGCTGTAAGTTTTTCCGGTATCTGACGCCCCCATGAGGACCGTGATTTGATTGCCGAGGATTTCCTTTAAAGTCAGGTCAGACCAGCGATGGTGATGGTCCTCGGGCCACAACAAGACCTCGCACTGCTTGTAATGATAGAACAATGACTTTCCGTTTTTCACGCACCAGTTCTCTCCTTTTCTAATGCAATAAAGCTCCACGTCCAAAGGGTCTGTGTCGGCGGGCCAGTTAAGTCCGTAGCGGTGAAAGGGTGCGGTTGACATTTACTTTTGAAGATCTACAGTAGCATCAGATCAGCTAAACTCAATGATTTTATGTTAAACGATACATGTGCCGATTGCACCGCCTTACCCTCCATTGTGAACGTCCCCGGTCCACAAGGGTTGGCTGGTTCAGCAATCCAAACCGGACAGGTTCAGCTATCTTCCGGCGTCGCCACAGTGTCGAACCTCACAATAAACTCAACGTCTGTTGTGATGCTTCAAAAGATCACAAACTCTACAACCACGACTTCTTTTCAAGGGGTTCCAGTTGTCACCGCAAAAAACATTGGAGTGGCTAATGGCAGTTCTCCGGGGTCGTTTTCTTTTTCGTCTTACATCTACGGAGGCACAATTGGAGGGACGCTCACTCAATCTACGACAACGGTAACCGTGACAACCCCATTTGCTCATGGTTTGGTTTCTGGTTCTGTGGTGGCAATATCAGGGACTTCAGCGTCAGCTGTTTGTAGTGGTTCCATTACCTATTCCTCATCAACTGTGTTCACAATCACCTCGACAACAAGTGCAACAATTTCATCTGCCGTATCTTGCGTGATTGAAATACTTCAGTCTGTGGCTGGATCAGACAACTCCGTTTACAATTACGCTGTTATTGGATGAAACAGACTCTTCATGAACGGATGGACGGCTTGGATGGAGGAATGAACTCCGGTGTCGATCCGTTGAAGATCAAGAGAAACCAATGTCTCTATGCGTCAAACGCCACGTTTCGCGGAGACTTTTTTAAGACTAGGCCAAATTTTAAATATATTCCGCTGAAAGGTGACACCACCGATCTGTCTTCTGCTTTCAACGGTCAGTTTCAGGGTGCTTGTTTTTACGCTCCAAAATCCGTCGACACAAGCGTCAACGCAAACAACCTGAGCATTCAGGGAACCCCTATACCAAATTCTGGTGGTTCTATAGTGATGGCGATGGGTGGTGGGGTTTACATGATAACGCCGGACGAACCGTATTTGAATCCGGCAACAAACAAGATAACCAAATCATCTGCTGCCACGGTCACTAAAATAAGCGTTCCACTAAACAACGCCAACACTGCCGACAACAACGGAAGGAACCAATCGTCATCCGGTCAAAGTTGGTTATGGCAGTCCGAAGACTGGTGCATCATAAACGACGGTATAAACAATCCGGTGTTTATTGGGCCAGCCCCAAACTTTTCAACATCTGGAACCTCGCAATCTTCCGCATTGACCGCAACAAGATCTTTGGGCGTTCAAAACACTCCCGTGTCTTTTGTGGCTTCAGCTGGATCCGCTGGCGTGTCTGTCTCTCCTCAGGGACAAGACATGCCTTTGGGAATGAAAAATCAATTACCGTCGACGTATTCGATGGGAACTTTGTTTCAAATTGGAAAGTCAGGAATATTCCAATTCAAAAGTCAGACTTCTGGAAGCACCAGTCCGGGATACACAAAAGCGTCTTTTACCAAGCCGGTAAACAGGCAATTGCTCGTAACGACTCCTGACTCCATAAACCCCGGAACGACCTTAACTCAAAACAATCAATACCTCGGTTACATTACAGGCATAACATACGATCCCGGGTATACTCCTCCAACAGCCGGAAATTGGCCTTTACCAACAGCCACTTCAAGCCCGGATTTGGCTACAATAACTTTAAACTATACGTCAATTCATAATTCATTGAGTCAACAAACAGGTGTGTCATCCACACCGTTCCTTCCACCTAGTGGAGACATTTATGAATCTCAATATGTTTGGGTTGGATTGTATCCGTTTAATCATCAGGAATACAGAAGCGTATTGACAAAAAACAACATTGTAGGAAATAACGGTATTATTATATATGTAGGTGATACATTTGTAATAGGAGGAGTTCAATGCACGGTAACCTATGTTGACAGTCAAAAAATACAAGTTTGCCCAACCGCTTTGGCTGGTAATTCCACTTATTACGGACAGGCTATATTAGCTTCAAATTCAATTTCGGTTGGTTCAAAAACAAATGCCGCTTTGGTAAAACACAACGGAGGAGGAAGTGGTACTTATGGATCATATGTTGATTCAAACGGCACGAACATGGCTTGGGATTATACTAATTCCTATTCAGGAACAGTGGTTTTAACTCCGGCTATTTCTGGTCAAACATGGATAAACCCTCAATCAGTTAATTACCCGTTTACCGTTTCAACTTCAAATGTGATACCGTCTTCGGCTGATCAGCACGTTTTTCAAGTTGGTAAAATACCGGTTGCATCATTGACTCAAACAGGCGGGACTGCAACTGTGACAACTGCGTTCCCTCATGGATTAACTGGAACTCCTACCATTTCAATAACCGGAGCAAATCAAACCGCATACAACGTTTCTAAAGTAATAGCAACCGTAAGCACAGGCTCGACTACAAAGCTTACGTTTTCAATAGCATCGTCGACTGTAAGCCCAGCAACCGTTGCCACATCTTCCAGTTCAATTTTTGTTTTGTTGCCAACATTTGCTTCTTTTAAAGGAACGGCAAACGGATCTTCTTCAATTACTAAATGCTCTTTGATTTCAGGGTCTGGTGCTGTTCCAATAGTGTCGTCTCCGTCTTCTTTATCTTATTCAAATTATGGGAGCATTTTGTTTGACGGAAGCGTGTCAGCTGGAAAAGTCATAAACGGTCCATCGTACACCACCAGTTCCTCAACCAACACTCCAAACACGAGCGCGGTCTTTGACGGATCAAAACAGATTGAGTTGTATGTTGGATCTTTAGCAACAAATGGATTTTACAACGTTCAAACATTCAACGTTAGAACCGGAACAATAAAAGTCTCGTGGGCCGGTAATGTAGGATCCGTTACTGGATCAGCTACTCAATTTTCAACTGAAGTCCAAATTGGAGATCTCATATCTCTTCCGGCTGTTGCGGCAACTTTAACGACTGCTGCAATTCCTGTTCAAAACATTGGATACGTTACGGCAATATCAAGTGTTACTACAATGACTTTGTCTCCGTATCAAACCACGCCTCAATCCGTTACATCGGCGTCTCAAGCTTACGTTTCAGGGTATTCTGCTTTGACATACGTTTACTCCTTGACTACCGCCACCGTGGCCACAGGAACGCAATACAGCGCGCTGTTCACAAACATAAACGCGACAGGAACACTTTACGATGGAGACTCAATAACTCCGGTGTCTCAGCTTCCAGCGGGAAGAATGGGAGTCTACAGCTTGGGTAGAAACTGGATGGCTACGAGCGACGGTCGAGGGTTTATTGCTTCAGACATTGTCGGAGGCGCAACCAGCACCGCAAGCTTTAACAAAAAAGACGGAGTCATTTACACTTCTGAAAATCAGCTTTTGGCTGGAGGTGGATCTTTTACTGTTCCGGGTAACAGCGGCGTCATCAGAGCGATGTTGTTTTCTGCGGCGTTGGACGTGTCGCTTGGTCAAGGGCCCATTCAAGTCCTTACCGACAGAAGCATATTTTCCTGCAACGCTCCAACAGACAGGACTACTTGGCAATCCACAACCAATCCAATCGTGTCTACGTCTTTGATTGGGTCTGGCGGTGCCGGGCAATACGCGATTGCACAATCCAACGGAGACATTTTATTTAAGGCGTCTGACGGTTCAATTCGATCTCTTTTGTTGGCTAGATTAGATTTTAATCGATGGGGCAACACTCCTATAAGCCGCGAAATGGACAGGGTTCTCTCTCAAGAAGACAACACCTTGTGTAAGTATGCGAGCGCGGTGGTGTTTGACAATAGGTTTTTGCTGACGTCCATTCCTTCAAATTCAACAAGAGGTGTCTATTGGAAATCTATCATAGCGTTAAATTTTGACCCTCACTCAACACTGTCTGAAAAGAAGCCATCAATATACGATGGTGAATGGTTGAAATATGATGGATCAAGCGGGTTGAACGTTCTTCAAATAGTGTCTGGGTTTTTCAGCGGTATTGAAAGATGTTTTCTTATTTGTCTGTCTTCAGATTTGAAAACGATTCAACTGTATGAATTGCTTTTGTCAAACGAATCCACGCAAGACTACATGGATGATGCAATTCTCCATGATGTAACAAGCTCTTTGGAAACCAAAGAGTTGATGTTTGGCGACGACGAAGAAACAGGTCCGCATCTGTATAAAAGGTTGGTTTACGGAGAACTGTTTGTTGACAAAATAACAACCAGCATAAAGTTCGACACTTATTACGAACCTGATCAATATCCCAATTGGGTTCCTTGGTCGTCTTTTACATTGCCTTACGATTACGTTTTGAACCCCGGTTTCAACCCCAGAATAGGATTGCCAGAGCCGGATTCAAGTTCTTGTGATACATCCAACAATAGGCCTTTAAAAGAGGGATATTCATTTCAACTTAAGATTGTAATGACTGGCAGTTGTAGGTATTTGGGCGGTCGATTTACTTCTGATATCATACCTCAGCCTGAATTTGCAAAACCAATTTGCGATACTCCAATATATGGCGCGGCACCTTTGCCTACTTTTACTCCTTCGATATTCTGCGGATTGAACCCTGTGCCAAATTCAGCCGTTTATCCGGCTTCCACGTCTTCGTCTGCTTTGTATTACGGAGACTCGTCGTCCATATCTTTGTGGTTCTGGAGTGCTGTTCAGCGTCAATGGGTTGGTTTAAAAACTCCAAGCAATCCAATAGCACTTCCTTCCACTTACGGATCAGCAACGTTTTTCACTCAAGGGTTTCAAGTGATGATTGGAACCTATGCGACACCTCCGGCAACGGTTACTATTATTCAAGCCGCAACTTCTGGAAATCCTTTTCCGGTGACGGCTACAGTTTTGTTTGCTCCTCCTATTCCTACTCAGCCCTGCATCTACTATCAAGATCAGCCAGCTGGGTCTGGATTCTCAAATGGGGCGTCACCCAGTGTTGCCACAAACGTTTACTTGTGGAGCCCTTCTGGAAAAACTTGGTATGCCGCAATAAGCGGAACAACATCAAACACCACAATCGGAGCCAGCCTTTCCTCAAACGCAAACATCATCGTCAGCACAACCTCAAGTCCTACGGTGTTAAAACAAACCATTCAAAACGCTCCGGGAATATACATCTACGACAATCCTACTCCCAGTTTATTTTTGTGGAGCGTGAACAATTCAAAATGGTTTAAAGCAATATGAGAGGATCAATTATATTTCCAGCTTCTGCTACAGGAATGTCTGTCTATACCAACAGCAGATTCATGCAAATGTTTTTGGATTCAATCAAAAACGTTTACGTAGATGGGGTATACGTTTATATAAATTTTCAAGCAGCCACACAGCTTTCTGCCCCTTACTACGACTTTCAGTTTTCCTCTTCCGACAATTTAGCGGCAAACGAAATAGCAACTCAAATTGCAAATTTGATTACAACGGAATCAAAATCAGCCACGGTAATAACCGGAAGCCTTGCAAATCCGTATCCATCAAGCGTGTCATATGCCTCTGGAAGCGTCATCACAGTTACAATGTCAATAACGTCTCCTGTTCCGGCTTTCATTCAGGTTACGGACAATTCCACTCACGATTACTTGTTCTCTGTAACAAGCGTTGCCACGTATTGTGTTACAGATTCTGGAATTGCACTTGATACTGGAACAACATACGACGTGATAGTTTTAGATGGATTTCAAAACATAATCACCAGATTCAACTCTGCCATTACAACTTGATTTATGTTACTTACATTAGACCAACTCAGAAACAACAGCAGGTTGAATCAAATTGCATCTACTTGCACCAGTAGCAGTGAATTCTCATCGCTTGTCAACGAAGCCACAGAAGCGTTAATGACTCGAGGAAACTGGTGGGGAACAGTTCAGCCGATTTCCTGCGCCATCTACAGCAACAAAATCACTTGGCCAAGATACGTTGGAACTGTTTTGGCAATGAACGTTTGTGACAAGCCCGTAGATCTTTCAAACAAATGGTATAAGTTCATGCCATTTGATGCTGCTCGCCATCCTCAATGGGCAAGACAATCTGCGGCAAACGATTGGTATTCTGGAAACTTGAAATCGGATTCTGCAATGACCAGCCCGGTGTTTAACCAAATGAATCCGGCTTATCCGATGCCAATTCAAATCTACATTGAAAACTCATCAGACGCCGGAAAATACATCACCATCTTTGGAAAAGACAGCAACGGTCAGGTTCTTAGAAGTTTGAGAAGTGACGGTTCGTATCAGGAAGGTGTCATCATTGCAATGCAGTATCCGTTCACTCAAACTCAAGCTTCTTTTCAAATAGTGACTAGGGTGCTAAAAGACGTGACCAATGGACCAGTTCGTTTTTACCAGATGGATCTGGCAAACTCAGTCAGAAGGGAGATGGCTTATTACGAACCTTCGGAAACAAATCCTGAATACGTGGTCAATCAATTGAGGGGTCACAATTTTGATGTTCAAACATCCTTGGGATACATCTCTCCGGTAAAGGTGGATGCTTTGGTCAAATTGAATTATGTTCCCGTGTTGAACGGGCAAGACATCGTTCAAATCGACAACGCAAGGGCGTTGAAGTTTATGATCCAATCAATCAAGTTGGACGAAGCAAACGACACAAAAGGGTCTCAAGAGTTTGAACTCAAAGCTTTCAGAGAGTTGAATTACGAGATGAGGAATAAATATCCCATCGAACAGTTCACAGTTTCGTTCAGGCCTTTTGGTTCGGCCCGTTTGGAACGTCAACAAATAGGAACCGTTTATTGATTATGGCAACAAACCTTTTCCCTTCGCTGTCCAGCTACAATATAAGCCCGATGCCTCAAGGCGGTCAGGGTGCTTACGGGGCTGTTCCCGGAGCCACAGGGCTTCCTCCCAACGTCTACCAGCAGCTGAATGATATTACCCCCAATCTGGGCGCAATGACCGGCTTGTCGGCTGCAAACATTCAAAGCGAATTATCAGGACAACTTGATCCCAACGTCATTTCTCAAATTCAAAATCAAGCCGCAGCGCGAGGGATTGCTTCCGGGATGCCCGGGTCCGGGTTGTCTGAGAACGAATACTTGAAATCTCTTGGGCTTTCCTCGATGCAGCTTCAGCAGCAGGGTCAAAAGGATTACCTATCATTTTTGTCAGGAGTGGGCGGGACCCTCACCAACCCCCAACTTGCTGCTGGATTATCGCAATCAAACGCCATGCTGGCATCGGCACCGGATCCCACAAAAGCGGCGGCTGCTTTGGAAGGGACGTTCCTGTCAAACCTCAAAGCGCAAGCGGCTTTAGGCAGGCCAATTGGAGGTGGTTATGGCGGCGGAATTCCCTCTTCGTCTCAATACGGGGCTGGAAACATCAGCCCTTATTCCATGGCTAATGTCGGTGGAGGTTACTATCCCAGCAATTCTGGAATCGTGGGACGACCTGTTGGATATGCTCCAACGTTATACGGATCTGATTCCAATGTTAATTATGGATACGGACCTTGGTCTGGCGAGTTTCTTCCGTCTTGGGATCAGTCTCAAGCAAGTTGGTTGGATCAAACCACAAGCGATATTCCTTTGTGGGAACAAAGTGGTATGGCTGATTACAAAAACAGCCCTACGGTTGATTACACAAATGCAGCAAGCGGCGGAGATTATTTTGGCGATTTTTTTCAGTGATTACTTAAAGGACAATTATGGCTGAACTACCTCCTTGGTTAAACGTTGGACCGCAAAACTTTTTGTCTGCGGCAGAATCTGGGGCGAGGGCCGGGCAGAATGC
>Ga0194055_10003896_pt1 | contig 11364 bp, 12 predicted proteins | sample SepL449m_MetaG_FD_155482 | JGI IMG/M metagenome (GOLD analysis project Ga0194055, IMG submission 155482) | Anoxic zone freshwater microbial communities from boreal shield lake in IISD Experimental Lakes Area, Ontario, Canada - Sep2016-L442-9m | ecosystem: Environmental > Aquatic > Freshwater >... | reverse complement strand
TACCTATTGAAAAAGGAGGCACCGGTGTATCTACTTTAGATTATAATTATTTTGATACATCTAATAACAAACTATCATTAAAAATAAATTCAATTTCACCATGGAGTAAAAATAATAATAATTATTATTATAATAATGGTAATGTTGGTATAGGTACTTCTATTCCAACAACTAAATTAGAAGTTACAGGTGATATTTCAGCTAATAATTTTTATGGTTCTGGTTCTAATCTTACTAATTTAAATATTAATAATTTTAATGGTCAAATACCTATTACTAGAGGAGGTACCGGTGTATCTTCTCTATTTAATGGGCAAATATTAGTTGGTAATGAAACAAATGGACTACGACAGACACCTAATTTATTTTGGGATAATAATTTTAATAGATTACAAGTTATAGGTGATATTTCAGCTAATCGAATTAATGTTACTGGTGATATTTCTGCTAATAGATTACAAATTAGAGGTGATATTTCAGCCAATCGAATTAATGTTACAGGTGATATTTCAGCTAATAATTTTTATGGTTCTGGTTCTAATCTTACTAATTTAAATTTAAGTAATATCAATGGTACATTACCTATTACTAGAGGAGGTACTGGTGTATCTTCTCTATTTAATGGGCAGTTATTAGTAGGTAATGGTTCTAATCCCATGTTACAAACACCTAATTTATTTTGGGATAATAGTTTAAATAGATTACAAGTTATAGGTGATATTTCAGCTAATCGAATTAATGTTACAGGTGATATTTCAGCTAATAATTTTTATGGTTCTGGTTCTAATCTTACTAATTTAAATTTAAGTAATATCAATGGTACATTACCAATTAATAAAGGAGGCACTGGTGCAATTACTTTAGCAAATGGACAAATATTAATAGGTAATGGATCAAATCTCATGTTACAAACACCAAACTTATCATGGGATAATAGTTTAAATAGATTACAAGTTACAGGTGATATTTCAGCTAATTTCTATGGTTCTGGTTCTAATTTAACTAATTTTAATCCTAATAATATCAATGGTACAGTACCTATTACTAAAGGAGGTACTGGTTTAACTAGTTTAACACCTGGACAAATATTAGTAGGTAATGCGACTAATACTAATGTATTGTTACAAACACCTAACTTATTTTGGAATAATACAACAACACCAAATAGATTACAAGTTACAGGTGATATATCAGCTAATAAAATAATTGTAACAGGTGATATCTCAGGTAATAATAATTTTTGTTTAAATGATAAATGTATAAATTCTGCAACATTATCTAATTTAATAGATTTTGCAACATATATAGATAGTATCCAGCCAGTAACTGATTTTTTTATTAAGGGTATGGTTGGAAGTGGTAATACTGCAACATTACCAGCTTTAGTTGCACAACAGGCTCAAACTAGTAGTAATGCTATAGTTTATTCTTTACCAGCAGGAAAATATTATACTATAAGTAAGGGATTTGCGGTTGGTGGCGCAACTCCTGCTACCGCAATTCCTAATGATACTTTGTTATTTGTTTATCCACCTGTTGTTGCTAATCGCATTACAGCTAAGTTTAGATTTGGTATTAGAGAAATAAATGGTATTACAAAATATGCTAAAATATATTCTCCTTCTATAACTAATACACCTATTATAGCTGAATTAACAGTTAGAGATACTGATAATCCAGAAGTCAGAGTATATTTTATAAATCCATTTATTAATAATCAATCATTATCAGTAGCAGTATTAGAAAGGGAACGTTTAGTTAATAATGTAGCAACTTGGGTAGTTGTTGATACACGAATTATTACTAATATTACGCAAATAAATTATAGTACAACTGATACAGCTTTTAAAACTTAAAATGCTACTAAAATTAATACATGTAATAAATCTGATATTAGCTTAATAAGTATAATTTAAAAATATAATTTTATATTATTATAATATAATATAAAATGGAAAATAATAATATAAAAAGTATAAACGATCAAGAAAATGAAAATGAAAAAGATAAAGAAAAAGAAAAAAAAACATTTTTTCCAATATCTGATGATTTAAAAAATATAATTTTTTATTCAGTGTTATTGATACTTACAATTGTACTTTGTTATTATTTTTATGTTTGTTCTCCTAAAAAAACAATTATAGGAGAGGATGATAATGTTTTTTTATCAGAAAAAAGTAATAATTTAGAAAATACAAATATACCTATTTTATCAGAAAAAAGTAATAATTTAGAAAACACAAATATACCTATTTTATCAGAAAAAAGTTGTAATTTAGAAAATACAAATATACTTATTTTATCTGAAAAAAGTTGTAATTTAGAAAAAAAGTTGTAATTTAGAAAACATATAAATAAATTATTAACTATAGCTAACTATAGTTAATAATATAATTTTAATCAATTGAATAATACACAGATTTAATATTATTTTTAATAATAAAATTAGTACAATTTTTACAAGGTTTTGACAATCGCAAGCCTTGCCTCGATCTTGTTATATTATCATCTTTAGTAATCCTAACTACATATAATTCTGTATTACATAGACTTTCTTTACCATATATTTTAATAGCATCAACGATAGCTTCAATTTCAGCATGATCACTATAACATTTTTTATTAATATTTTTACAATATTTATTATATCCTTTACCAATAATCGTATTACCTTTTAATATTACTGCTCCATGTTTGCTTTTATCAATATCAGATTTTTTAGCTAATTCACATGCTATTTCACAAATATTTAAATGTTTTTTAGATGTATAATCAATTGCATTCATTAAAGCCATTCTTATTTAATATAATGTTATTTTTTTATATCAATTAATAATTATAATAAAAAACAATATAAAAAATTATTACAATTATTAATGTATAAATCAATGTATATTATTGAATGTTTAGATTCAGAATATAATATATTAAATATTATTAATAATAACGAGGATGTAATATTTTTAGAAAAAGAAAAAATTATTACAATATCATATAATTATATGGAAAAAATAAAAGAAAAAATAATATTATTTAATTTAATGCTTGATAATTTAGTTAAAGTAATTGATTCTATTGTAATTCCATTTAAAAAAATTAATTATAATGATATGAAATTTATAATTAATTTTTTTAAAATAGATTATAAAAATAAAAATATAAATATTTTTTTTAATGATTTAAATAAAAATGATCAAAGTGTTTCGAGTACAAATACAAATAAAATGCCTGATATATTAAAAGATTTTTTTAATGATTATACAATAACAAATACTATAAATATATTAGAATTAAAAGATATTGAATTAGATTGTAATAAATTAAAATACTTAGAAAATATAACAATTATAGCAGATTATTTACAATATGATATATTATGTGATGCATCACAATATAAATATGCAGATAATATAAGAATAATTAATAGAAATTTATTAACAGAAATAATAAAAGAAAAATTAATAAATTCAGATGAAATTATTAAAATAAATAATTTTTTAGATAATTCAAATTTTGAAATAAATAATATTATAAATTTTTGTAATGAAATATCAATAATTGATTATGATACATTACAAAAATTTATAGTTATGAAACCAAGTAAAGATGTATTAATTGAAGAAATAATTAATCAAATATTATATGATTTAGATCAATTGTATTAATAAAAAAAATTGAATATTATATATATAAAATAATATATTTATTGTTATTAATAAAAAATGTCATTTAACATCAATAATACATTATTAGGAAAGTTGTTTATTAATAATAATAAACAAATATTTAATTATTTAGATAAAATTGCTAAATATAAAGAAATATCAATAAATAATAATTGGAAATTTCAATTATTACTAAAATATAATAATAATATATTAATGTCAAATATATTATTACATAATCATAAAAAAAATATATTATATGATGAACTATTGTATAAAGATATGAGTAATTGTTTTACATTATTAAACAAAGATTTTCATGTAATCTTAAAAAATAATAAACAAATTAATATTTCAAATATAAATAGTAATTTATATGATAATTTTAATAAAAATAAAAAAATTACAACCAGTGAAATTTTTTTATCTTTATAATTTAATTTATAAAGATAAAATTATATAATTATATTACAATGATAGTAAAAAAAAAATTAGTAGAATTAGATATAGAAGAAAAAGATAAAATTAATTGTTTAATATTATCATGTTTTTCAAATTCAAGATTAGATTCATATGATGAAATAATATTTTATTTATTAGAAGATAATATAATTGGTTTTGTAGGACTAAATATTGATATTAATTTTATTATTATTAATCAATTATGTGTAAAATATAATTATAGAAATAAAGGGATAGCAACAGAATTACTAAAATATATTGAAGAAAATTCAACAACAAAATTAATATTATATGTTGATAAAAATAAAAATAATACTGAAAAATTATATAATTTTTATTTAAAAAGAGGATATAATGCAGAAGAAAATGAAATAGAATATAAAATGACCCACGCAAGAGGATAAGAAAAACCTGTCAAAAAAAATAATATCAGCTATTATTTAAATAGTATAAATTTGTAGATAGAAATTTTCTTCCATAATAAATGTAGGATTAATAATTTTTTGTAATAAAATTATAAAAATAATACTTAAATAAATAATAGCTGGTATTATTTTTGACATATCTTTATAATTTTCAGTAATAAGTATTACTGAAGTTGTACATGATAAAATATTACATATTGTTATAAAAATAAATATTATTGTAATAATATGATATATGAGATTTGTTATCTCTAAATTAAAAAATATTATAAGTATTATAATAGTAAAAAATGTAGCTATTGATAAAATAATAATATTAGTTAAAGCAATATTATAATATATTTCATTATTGTTATTATTATCTAATAAATGTTTAGCATTAATATATTGTAATATATATGATAATATTAATAAAATAAAAATTATTATATTCATGATATATATATATAATATTTTTATTATTAAATTTGTGTTGTTCTTAAATAATATATTTATAATAATGATAATGTAAATTTCCAGAAGAATCAAACTCTCCATTATTTGAATATTCTTTCCATATTTTAGAATTATTTTTATTGTAATCATGATGATCAAAAAAAGAATCATACTCATATGGATCATAATAATAGTAATTCTGACGATTAAAAATAGAAGTTAAAATACCTATACAAGTAAAACTTAAATAAATAAAAGCTGGTATTATTTTTAATGGTTCTTTATGATATTCTACAACAAGTATTATTGCTGTCACCAATGATAATATATTATTCATCACCACAGAAATTATCCAAAAAATTGATAAAATGCCAATTAGATATTCATTAAAAGAAAATATTGCAAAACAAAATATTATAGTAAAAAATATAAATATTGATAAAATAATAATATTAGCCAAAGCTATATTTTTATAATGTTCATTATTCTTATTATTATCTAATAAATATACAGCATTCATATATGGTAATGATAATGTAAATTTCCAGAAGAATCAAACTCTCCATTATTTGAATATTCTTTCCATATTTTAGAATTATTTTTATTGTTATCATGATGATCAAAAAAAGAATCATACTCATATGGATCATAATAATAGTAATTCTGACGATTAAAAATAGAAGTTAAAATACCTATACAAGTAAAACTTAAATAAATAAAAGCTGGTATTATTTTTAATGGTTCTTTATGATATTCTACAACAAGTATTATTGCTGTCACCAATGATAATATATTATTCATCACCACAGAAATTATCCAAAAAATTGATAAAATGCCAATTAGATATTCATTAAAAGAAAATATTGCAAAACAAAATATTATAGTAAAAAATATAAATATTGATAAAATAATAATATTAGCCAAAGCTATATTTTTATAATGTTCATTATTCTTATTATTATCTAATAAATATACAGCATTCATATATGGTAATACAGATATAATACCTAATATTATTAGTAATAAGATAAAACCAAAACCAAAATTAATTTTCATATATATTATAATATAGAAAAAAATTAATTATTATTAATGTAGTATAAAAATATAAAAATATATGTATATATAAAAAATTATTATCTATTATTTTTAAATCATTATTTGTAATATAAAAATATTTAGTATTAAATTTATATTTATTAAAATCTTTAATAATATATTCAATTTTATTATTTAATCTAATAAAATCACTTTCTCTATATCTTAAATCAATAAATAATTTATTGATTTTATCATCAATATTTTTTGTTAAATAATAATAATCATTTGAAATTTTAATAAGATCTTCTTCTATATTTTCAATATATTTTTGAAAATCTCTATTATTATATATTTTTGTTCTAGAGTTTATAGATGTTAAAGATGTTAAAGATGTTAAAGATGTTAATGAATTATAAGAACGTTTCATTGTATTTATATAATTAATAAATATTTATACTATTTATACTATTTATACTTGTATCTTAAAAACATTATATATATATATATATATATATATATAAAATGATTTTTATTAAAGATTTAAGTTGGTTAGTAGGAATATTATTTTTTACAAGTACAATTTTATCAATATTATCTGCAGTATCATCAATAATGGCATATGAACAAAATAATTTAATTAAAGACAAGACAGACGAGGATAATAATAAAAATATGTATTTAATAATATCAATTTGTTTATCATTTGCTATATTATTTTTTAATTTATTTATATTATATCGTATATATAAATATTATGGTAAAGATAGATATCGTAAAGGTGATTTGTTTGATAAAAAAGAAGAAACAAAAACTGAAACTTTAGAAGAAATAAAAGAAAAAATTGAAAATGAAGCTAATCGAAGAATTGAAGAAGCTAATCAAAGAATTGAAGAAGCTAATAGCAGAGCTATTAATGCTGAACAAATAGTTGAAACATAAAAAACTCAACAAACAAGACAACCAACGTATTTTTGACAGTAGTTACTATAATAATAAATAGAGATTTTTTTTGAAAAAATTATTTATATTTAATTAGTAATTTTATAATTTTTAGTATTATTATACAGCATATTAATAATATTATCTTTATTATTTTTAATAAAAGTATCAATATCATCATCATAATTATCAATTAAATTTTGAATATTTTGTATATAAAAATCACTTATTTCTTCATTATTAGATTTAATTTTTTCAAGATCATTAATTTTATTTTTAAATAAAATTGTTAATAAATTTTCAAAATTACAATGAGACCATTTATTACCTTCATATAAATATCCTCCTTTACCTCTTAAATTTTTAATACAAATATTTTTATACTGAGGTAATCTATCATTAACATGTAAATATTTAATTAAATTAGACATACATTGTTTATTAGATTTAAAAATTTTTAATTGTTCATCATTAGTTAATTTATTATAATCTTCATTACCAAAATTAGTTAATGTAATATTAATAGTATTATTAATAGTATTAGTATTATTACTATTATTAGTTGTAGTTGTATTAATTGTATTAGTAGAATTTTTAATACATTTATCTAATAAATTATTATATAATTCATTAATTTTTATATTTTCTTGTTCTAATATAATATTTTTATATTTAATTTCATTAATTTTTATATTTTCTTGTTCTAATATAATATTTTGATTTTGTAATAAATCAATAGTATTATTTAATTCATTAATTTTTAATAATAATTTATTATTATCATCATCTAAAAAAATTCCATTACAAGGAATCTTTTTATTAATATGAGTTACATAATTTGATTTTTGATTAAATTCTTTATTACATTTTTCACATTTATAACTAATAATATTTTTAGTTTCACATGAATTTTTTTTATTAATATGAGTAATATAATTTGATTTAAGATTAAATTCTTTATTACACTTTTCACATTTATAACTAATAATATTTTTAATTTCACACGAAATCTTTTTATTAATATGAGTAATATAATTTGATTTTTGAATAAATTCTTTATTACATTTTTCACATTTATAAAGTACCATATTTATAAAGTTATATAATAACTTATTTTTAAATTAAAAACTTGAAAATTATTAAATTTTTATTTAATTTTTTAAATAATTATTAAATAATTTCAATAAAAATTAAATAAAAATCAAGTAAAATAGTATCTAGTTTCATTTATTATATATATTATATACTTGCAATTTAACATTTTTTTATAAATCATACAGAGAGAGAGAGATTTTTTTTGAAAAAATAAATTTTGAAAAAAAATAAAAAAAAATTATTTATATTTAATTAGTAATTTTTAGTATTATTATACAGCATATTAATAATATTGAAATTATGGAAACTTCGTTACAATAATTTGCTTTGCATCTTTATTATTTTTAATAAAAGTATCAATATTATTATCATAATTATCAATTAAATTTTGAATATTTTGTATATAAAAATCACTTATTTTTTCATTATTAGATTTAATTTTTTCAAGATCATTAATTTTATTTTTAAATAAAATTGTTAATAAATTTTCAAAATTACAATGAGACCATTTATTACCTTCATATAAATATCCTCCTTTACCTCTTAAATTTTTAATACAAATATTTTTATACTGAGGTAATCTATCATTAACATGTAAATATTTAATTAAATTAGACATACATTGTTTATTAGATTTAAGAATTTTTAATTGTTCATCATTAGTTAATTTATATCATTTTAATCAAAATAAATTTCAGAAAAATGCACATAATTATATTTTTTAAACATAGTATAATTTTTTATTAATGCATCATCTAAAGTTTGAAAATTTAATGAAACAAAATTTGCTTTATTTTTCCAATGTACAATTGGATCATAATTACAAGAAAATTGTAAACATATACTTGGTGCAGAATATATCCTTTGCATTTTATTAGTGGTTATTAGAGTATTACTATTATTATTTTTTATTTGATAAACATTATCATCTAATATATCTTCTAAATTTGTATTTATAGATGTACTATTTACAATTATAATTTTATTTAATAAATTTTTTATAGGTTCATCAATAAATTTTTTATTATTTTTTTTTTTTATTTTATATTCATTACTTAATAATCTATTACTAAATTTTAATTTAATTATATTACTTATTTTTTTTAAAACACTTTTATTTGTTACACATACTTCAATAAACAATACTAATGGATCAGAAGTTAAAAAACCATATTTATTTATAACATTTAAACAATCTTCTAATAATAAATACGAAGTAGTTAATATTCCAAATTTTCCATGTGCAACAATAGGCGTATTATTTTTTTCATGAATATCTAATTCAATACATCTTGCACCCATTAATAATACTTTTTTTATTGAATATAAACTTGCTATATCAAAATTTTGGTTACATGGAATATATGAATTATGCGAAGAGTTTACATAAAATTCTTTAAATGGTTTATCTAATAAATATATTTTTGTTTCAATTGGTTTAACATTTTTGTTAATAATTTTACTTGATAATAAAAAACATTTTTTTGCTTTATTTTTATTTGTATTTGTGCAAAAATGTTTTTCATAATAAAAATAAAAATAAAATATTAATAATATAATTATACTTAATCTGAATAAAAATTTTTTTAAAATTTGCGACTTCATTATAATATATTATATATTATAATTTATGTAATATAATGTCAGTAAAATTAACAACAAATAATAATAGGATTAATAACATTTAATTCGTTATTTTTTAAATTAAGAAATGAAGATAAAATTTAAAAATAGAAACTATTTAAACATTCTAGATATTTAATTATATATATATTGATATAATAATAAGTTTAATAAATTTTTGCCAATAAATTTTGAAAAAAAATTATTTATATTTAATTAGTAATTTTATAATTTTTAGTATTATTATACAGCATATTAATAATATTGAAATTATGGAAACTTCGTTACAATAATTTGCTTTGCATCTTTATTATTTTTAATAAAAGTATCATCATAATCATCATAATTATTAATTAAATTTTGAATATTTTGAATATAAAAGTCACTTATTTTTTCATTATTAGATTTAATTTTTTCAAGATCATTAATTTTATTTTTAAATAAAATTGTTAATAAATTTTCAAAATTACAATGAGACCATTTATTACCTTCATATAAATATCCTCCTTTACCTCTTAAATTTTTAATACAAATATTTTTATACTGAGGTAATCTATCATTAACATGTAAATATTTAATTAAATTAGACATACATTGTTTATTAGATTTAAGAATTTTTAATTGTTCATCATTAGTTAATTTATTATAATTTTCATTACCAAAATTAGTTAATGTAATATTAATAGTATTATTATTTTGAGTATTATTAGTAATAATATTATTAGAATTTTTTATATATTTATCTAATAATTCATTTAATTTTTTATTTTCATTTTCTAATAGCATATTTTTATTTATAATAGTATTATATTTTTGTTCTAATTCTTGATATTTTTGTTCTAAATTAATATCATTACATTCATTTTGTTTATTTTTATGATAAATAAAATTTGATTTTTGGTTAAATTCTTTATTACATTTATCGCATTTATAAATTTTAATATTATCATTTATAACTTCATTTAAAATACAAGTTTTTTTACGATTAATATGTCTTATATAATTTGATTTTTGATTAAATTCTTTATTACATTTTTCACATTCTCGCAGCGTGGTTGCTCGCCAGCCCGCTAAAGAATGCTAGCGCAGTTCTCCTGCGCGGGACATTTATATAAAACCATATTTATATAATAATAAAGTTTATTTTTTTAAATAAAAACTCTCTTTTTTTAACTCTAAACTCGTTTTTTAACTTAAAACTTAGTTTTTTCGAGAGTTTTTAAGTAAAATCGAGAGTAAAATAGCATATAGTTCTATTTTATATAAATGCAATATAGTTATAATTTTAGTTTATTTTTCCAGAGAGAGAGAGATTTTTGAAAAATAATTTTATTTTTTCAAAAAAAAAATATTTTTTTTATTATTTATATGATTTAAAAAAATTGAATTTTTATATTATTGTGATATCTGTTAATTTCTATATTATTGATACAAGAAATAAGAATCATCAACATGGGAAAAGGTAGCAAACCAGTTTGTCGTAGGTGCTTGGAATTGTTATGTGTATGCAAAAAACAAAATTTGATGACAAATCCCGCAGAGAAGCAAGTGACAAATCTCGCAGAGAAGCAAGTGACAAATCCCGCAGAGAAGCAAGTGACAAATCCCAAGTCTTTACTTCAGCCTTTACCACCACCTCAGTCTTTACCACCACCTCAGTCTTTACCTCAGTCTTTACC
>Ga0194055_10003895_pt1 | contig 11368 bp, 7 predicted proteins | sample SepL449m_MetaG_FD_155482 | JGI IMG/M metagenome (GOLD analysis project Ga0194055, IMG submission 155482) | Anoxic zone freshwater microbial communities from boreal shield lake in IISD Experimental Lakes Area, Ontario, Canada - Sep2016-L442-9m | ecosystem: Environmental > Aquatic > Freshwater >... | reverse complement strand
GTTCCGGCCGACCCTCGCTCATCGTAAGGCACCCAGGTGCCTGTCGCCCCGCTACTTCCGGGAGTGGCCGATGGTCGGGTTACGGAATCTGATTCGAGGCCGCCAGGATTGCTTTCCATGCCGCTGATAGTGTCGCTACTCAGGTGGTGTGCTTGAGTGCTGGCTGGCTTAATCACATTAGCTGTGTAGTACTGTCTGATTTGCACGTAATGAGGAGCTATCGGCTTACAGAAAATCAGGTCAGTGCTGTTACTGGCGTTTAATGCTAGTCGGTAAGCGGGATGAGAGCTGCCGTCCCGAGTGAGGAAAGCGTGTCGATCCCATAGCTCAATTCCGCCGCTAGTCTTATCAGCTGACTCCGGCGCCTGAGTGGCGGCAATACGGTCTTTGATTGCCGGGTCGCTGCTATCAAGATTTATGTAAGCATCCTGCTCAGCTCCTGTCACGGAATTAAGATTAGCGAATGAGGCGTCTAGCTCCATGATTTCTCCTGGCGACTGAATGGGCAGCTTATAAGCGTCCGCTACCGTCCAACCCTTACGAAGTTCAAACGAAGGATTACAGCCTACCGGGCGATTCAAATCGCCAGCGGCATCAGCGTCTTGCACTTTAGGTAGTATCTGCCCGTTGGGGCAGGAGTCAGCGGTCAAGCGATGCGTTTCTTCTCTAATTCGTGTGTTATCAGTGGTGGTTGTGCCATTTTGATTATTAGTACGGCTGCTGCTAGTGGTAGTTAAAGCTGGGTAGTGGCCTTCTCCTAGTAGGGTGCTGATTCTTGTTTCATCAACTTTGCTTTGTAGCTGCGAGGCCGCTAATACTGGATCAGGCGCTTGGGCGGCAGCCTCTACTTGGTCAGTGTCAGGAGTGCGAGTCGGATTGGATACTGCCACGCTGTAAGCTGAGCCCATTAAGCTAACGTTACTTCCGGCGGCTGGAGCATCGAGAGGTAGTTGGGCTTGCCAGAAGCCTGGGGTAGGACTGAAAACGTTTTCATTATTGTCCAGCACATACTGACTGCTGTTTTTGAACCGCCCCATGCTGCTGTCAGGGCTAGGCGGGTCGTTCTGCACCTCAATACGATGCGAGTGAGTGTAATCATGCGGATCGTCAGCGCTGCCAGTGGTTTTGCGATTATTGTCAGGGTTTAGAATACTTACTTTTAGATGACGCGGCATCCATAGTCCTGTGTCACGAGCTGGCGGCGTTCCTTCGGTTCCACCTGCTGGCGGCTGATCAGTTGATCCGCCCGAAGGGGCAATACGGATATTGCCGTAACGTTCAGGTTCTTCGACACCTGCCGGCTGCCGGCAGGGAAGCAGGCAGCTTTGACCAATAAGTTGCGATATGGGCTGGTACTGATCCCAGCTACCAGTAGCCGGGGGATAGGCAGGGGTAATTGTATTGATGTCCTCCGAGCAGCGAGAATCGCCAACAGGATAAAGGTTGCTGTCAGAGGAATCGAAAGCATGACAAGTGGGCTGTGGCGGCGAGCCGCACTTGGTTTTTAGTTGATCTTCGGTTAATCCTTCCGGGTTCTCTGTTAAAGTCGCGTCTCCTAGGCCAGCTGGGCAAGACCATGTTTTGGTTAAGGATGGCATTTGACCGCTAGCTGGAGCTGCCAGCATTTGCAAAGATTCGGCGACAATGTTTTCGCGGCTGTCCAGCATCACAATCTGCACTGCATAAAGGTGATTTGGCTTCATGTTGAGCTGCACATCAACTTTGCTTTGACCTTCGTTTTTGCCTTGCATGTTCCAGTCCACTGCAATCCATTCATTCATAATGCGGCACGCTTCTCGCCGGTTAGCGGTAGCGCTTTCAAGGCTGAGACCTTGTGGCCAGCCAGCTGGCTGATTAACACTAGAGTTCCATCTTGTGCCAAGAACTGAGTCGGATCCGACTAGGCCATATTTTTGTAGTACTGGATTCCAGCCCAGGAAAAGCTTAACAAATTGTTCTGGGGTTAGCTTGCCAGCTTTAGAGGTATGAGCTCCAGACGCAGAGGCTGCGGTAGGTAGGGATCGACCTGCCGCATATAGGTAAGCTATTTGTGCTAAGTAATCAGAATATTGCCATTCCTTGTCGGTTGCTTCGCCGCCATTAGTACAGTAATCTTGATATACGTTGGGCTCAGCAGGCGCGACAGACTTTAGCCTTCCTACTCCAACTGTTCCAGTATTACTGCCGGGCTTAACTGGCCCTTCGCACCATTTATTGCTTGTTGGGGCGCCATGGCAGCTGGTGAATAAGGCGCCGGCCGTACTGGCATTATCACTGGCGCTGCCAATCCCATCTAAAGCCTTACGGGAGTTATTCGCGCTACTGGTCGTAGAAGGATATTTACTTCCGTCTTTAGCGACTTTAGCGACATTCCAGTAGTTGTATTTGCCGTTCACTCCCACACTAGATATATGAGAGGTATCGCCCTTATATGGAGCATGTTCGCTGGACTGATCCTTACCACTTTTATTGACTACTGGAATAGTGCGCTCATATAATGGCTCAGTAGTGCATTTAGTGTTACCGCTCTTTTTGTAGACATCGATAGGGGTGGTGTCGCCGCTCTTAGGGTCAGGATATTTATGGTCGCATTCACGCCAGACGCGAACTACCGCTTCGACAGGATTACCGCTCTTGGCTACTGCTTGCTGAGTGGGTAGATTAGGTCCTAACGGTAGTAACTCGCTGTCGCTGTCCAAGCCAGTGAGATTAGTGAAGAAATTTGGCTTCTTTCTTCCACTGCCATTGGGATTGCTCTTAAGGTCGGTGTGTACCTTTCCTTCATTGCGCCAGCCAATTTGAGGAGCCAAGCCGGTTCCGTCTCTGCGGCCTCTTAGCACGCCCCAAGCCCAGCTAGAATACCTGTTAGCGCCAAGTAATGTTTTATTATCGCGGACCGCGCGGCTCCATTCGGCGGCGTCTAGTTTATGGTTGCCGATAGCGGTGATGACCTGAGCGCCTCCTCTGGTCATGCCATACCCGAGGCCATTAGCACTTTCGAACGCGCCACTTTGATAATCCCAGTAAGCTATTGGGCTGGAGCAGGATCCGCTGCTTAGTGAGCCAATGACATTACTTCCCGGCCCGCTAGTTTTGAAAGACAGCTGCGGCTTGACTGAGTAGTCCCCAATTTTAACTATGTCGGCGCGCCAGTTCATTAGCCCGGTTATGGCGTTGAGATAAGGCTGAAGGCTTCTGCCAGTAGGGTCGTCGCCGTGGTCAGTGAAATCAAACCTCTCGCCTTTGCCACCTGACGACTGACACCAGCCTCGCTCATTTTTACTCCTTCCCCACATAGCCGCAGGATTATCAATTAAGGTAGTTGACCAGGCGCGATCCCAGGTCAAAGTGTTGTCAGTGATGTCAGCGGCTACCACATCGTTGGCGTAAACTGTGCCGCTAGCTGAGCCGCCAGAAGATTGCGTGCCGCCGCTGCCGGCGAAAGAGAGGCCGCTGTCCGAGATCTCAGCGTTCGCTACGGCTGGCCAGGCGAAGCATAGTAAGGCGATAGGGATAGCTAAGCGACATAGTTTGCGCATACCTGCTTATTGTAAAGGGATAATATGCCTTAAACAAGGCTTGCGGCTGCAAGAGACGGAAAGCGGCGCTAAGCCTGGCAGGAGCTAAAATGCTCTCGTATACTGACATCATGAGTAATAATCGTAATTTGCGTTATCGGGCGCCGGAGCCGCCTCGTCCTGCGCAACGTAATGAGCCGCCTGCTGGCCGGAATTATGGTTGGCTTAAAATGCTCTTAGCGGCAGTGGTGTTAGCGATTATTGCTGGCGCTTATATGATTATTACTGGCTCATCTTCTTCTTCGCAGTCCGCTCAGCAGCTAGCTCCGCCAGTAGCTAAACCAGCGGCCATTATGCCGGCTAAGAAGCTTTCTAAATGGGCTTGGCCTTATGGAACTACTTTCACTTATTCAGCCAGCCGAGTAACGGTCAATAATGTGCGTGTCTCAGGTTCGAATCGTCCTAAAGCCAAAGTCACTTTTTCGGTTACTGTCACTGGACGAGTTCCAAAGGCCGGTAAGCCTGACTGGGTTAAAAGGCAGGATACTTGGAGCATGCAGAGCAGTACCGCTGGAACTGCTTATCCGTCTGGCGGCAGTGTTTCTAATCCTTCTGGCGGCTCACGCCTGGTTATTGTCAGCTTTAATAAGTGGCCTTCAAGAGCTCTTTATTCGGGTTCATCGTTAGCTATTAATATGCCGGGCACTGCCGGGCAGCCAATTCGTTTAGCGGTTCATATTCCTCGGAGTAGCCAGTAACGAGCATAAGATGAGTAAAACTCAGCAGCAGGCGCTTAAAGAACTGAAAGCATGTGCGCAGCGTTTAGGCCATACTCCTACCGCAGCACAATTTAATGCTGATCCTAAAACCACTATTCCGTCTCGCCGTTTAGCTTCTTTATGGCCGGGCGGCTGGCGGGAGGCTTTAGCGGCCGCTGATTTGCATCAAGGCTGGAGTAATGAGGCGCTCAGCCAGGCGCTGCGACTGTTAGCAACTAAAATAGGTAAGCTGCCTACTTCAAGGGACATTAATGCTTCCAGTGAGCTGCCTTCAGCAGCACTATATTTACGGCGTTTTGGCAGCTTAAAAGCGGCCCGTAAAGCAGCTGGCTTAGATAGCTTGGATCGCTCTAGCGCGTCCGCTATTATCCAGCAAGGCGTAAAGCTTTCCGCTCAGTTAGGCCATTTGCCTTCCTGGAGTGAATGGACTAAAGCCCATAAAGCTGATCCGTTGTTAGCTAGCGAATGGCAAGTTTATCGTCGCTTTGGGGGTGGTAATGGCGCGTGGAGAATGTTCCATTATTGCCTGCTGGAAGCTGGAGCTAGCTGAAAGCTCCCCCACTAAGCTCAGCCAATCAATTGGCGCAATTAGAGATCATATTTTCGCTCTGAGCCTCTGTTTCTTCTCCCCCAACCCCCGGTACAATTGCGATAAGCAAACGTTCTGGTTTCGGCGTACTGCCTGATTCTTAGGGCGAGAAATGCGGTAGATTCTGCTGTGAGCAAACCAATCCGAGTGGCGCATGTAGCCGACCTTCACTTTGGCCGCCGCATGGCCAGAGTCAGTCAAGGCGGCGACAATGTGCGCGAGCTTGACATCTATCGCGCCGGCCAGGCTCTGAGCACTTGGCTGGCTGAGCAGCAGCCGGACCTGGTGGTAGTGGCTGGCGATGTATGGGATACCGCTTCGCCCAGCCCGCAAGCTTTGCGACATGGCTACGACTTCCATCAGCGGCTGCGGGAAGCTGAAATCCCTACGGTCGTTGTGGGCGGCAATCATGACACTTTAAGTGCCGCCGGTAGGCCAACTCCTTTGCAGCATCTGGAACGCTACTTCGGATGCCATATTGCTTTAACTCAGCAAGAGATTGAGCTAGCCGGAGTGAGGGTTTGTGCTGTCCCTTACCGCACTTTGTCTTCCGGAGAATTTAAAGCACCTGACTACTCGAATCAGGTCCCTAACTTGTTAGTAGTGCATGCAGCCGTTGACGGGGATGACCTTCCAGCTTTCGCTCAATATGATTACACTCGCTTAGGGCGCGCCGATCTTTTTGATGAACGGGCAGCCTTAAGATTATTAGGTCACATCCACATTCATCAGTCAGTAGGAGAGAACGCATATTATTGCGGCGCCGCTGAAAGATTAACTTGGGGAGAAATAACTAACACTCCTTCTGCTTACATGCATTCTATTTACGAGGATGGCAGAACTGAGTCGGTTTCAGTTCCATTGTCGCAAATGGGAATGGAAGGCGTCCCTCGCCCCGTGCAAATCATGAACATTGATTGCTCTGACTTAACTGCCCAAGTGGCTTTGGAGCGGGCAGCAGTGATGCTTGACGAAGCTGAGCTGGATGGATGTTTAGCGCAAATAACTTTCCGTGATGCCCCGGCCGACATTTATAGCCTCCATTATGAAGAGCTGCTGGGATCAAGGGCCCGCAAAAGAGGCGCCTTGGCTTTCCGTCCTCGTATCATTCTGCGCGAATCAGAGGACCTTTCTTTACCTCAGCAAGAGACAGAGATCGAGCAAGTTCCAGGCGCCGCCCTTTCAGAAGCTTATCGCTCTTATGCCGCTGCTCAAGATGACGCTGATCTAGCTGATTTAGGCTGTGAGCTTATCGCTCAGCAGCTAGGGGAGGTGGCGGAATAATGCTGCTTAGCGTTCAGAGCATTGAGCTTAACAATTTCATGACTCACCGGCAAGAGAAAGTCTCTTTGCCTCCTACCGGCACTGTCCTTTTATGGGGGCCTTCTGGAGCTGGCAAATGCTTGCCGGCCGCCACTACTTTATGGAGCCCAGAAGGAACGCCGTTAAGGATTGAAGAAGTAGTGCACGGCAAATTCCCTGAAGTAATAGGAGTGGTGGATGGCAAAGTGCAGGTAGTGCCAGTAACTGATTGGCATGACCTGGGACATAAACCAATTCTGCAACTGACATTAGGCGATGGAACCATCCTGTTTTGCGCTGAATCTCATCCAGTGATGACTATGGGCGGCTGCATTCGCGCCGATCAGCTAGTAGTAGGAGTAAGAGTTGGCCGCGCTGACCCAGTCTTAGGCCAAGAAGTTCGCTGGCAGGAGATCACAGAAATTAAAAGCTGCCCGCAAATGCACTGCTATGACATCACAGTAGACACTGAGGAGCATCTCTATTTAGCGGAAGGCGTGGTAGTTCATAACTCATCGCTTCTGGATGCAGTCGGCTTCGCCTTATATGGCGTCAATGCCACTCGCGCCGCCAACTTAGAAGAGCTACGCCATGAGCTGTACCCGGAGGAAGACTTCGGAGTTCGGCTCACCCTGGCCTTAGGAGAGAATAAGATTCAGATCTTCCGCGGCCTGGAAGGCAACAAAACCGTAACTTGGATGGTAGGCACAGATGGCGCAATGACTGAAGGCCCGCGAGCTGTAGCCACTCAAGTAGAAGAGCTAATGGGAGGCATGGATGCTGCCACTTTTTTCGCTACTTATTATTCCCAGCAAGGGGAATTAGATAATCTTGTCAAAATGGCGGGCGGCGGTAGGCGTAAATTTGTGCAGCGCATGCTGGGCATAACTTTACTGGACAAAGTTTCAACGCAGATCAACCGCGAATTAGCTAAATCTTCAGATCGCATAACTTTCCTTGATGAATCATTGCCTGAAGCCGGCAAAAGCGAAATTGCTGCTGGCGCTGCCCTGACAGACAAAGAACTCAAAACTCTGCAAGCTGAAATGGAAGCTGGCGTGACAGAAATGTCAGCTTCAGAAGTGAGCGGCAGCGCTTTAGCTGCCAAACTAGAGAAAGTAGCGATAGCAGCCGAAACCGCCGGACAGTTAGGTCCTTTAGTTGACTCCTTGCAAGAGACCACGCTTCCGGCCCTAGGGGAGCAGATCACTGAACTTAAAAGCCAGATTGAGGAAGCTAAACAAGCTCAAGTTCGCGCCGTCGCTTCAGCTCAGCAAACTGAGCAGCGAGAGGCTTTAGAAGCAGAAGCTGAGCAGCTAGCTGACGCAGAAGGCGCCCTCTCAGCAGCCTCAGCTCTGCAAGAGCAGCAGCAGCAAGCTGAAAAAGCCCTGCAAGAGGCGCTACAGGCCTTAGAGGCGCTCTCTAAGCCCCAGGCACCGGAACACAGTCCGCAGCAGCTTACAGAGCGTTTGCATGCCTTGCACACTGACTTAGCGCTACTTAGCAGCCGCCAGCAGCAATTAAGTGAGCAGCAAGCCCTTTTAACTGACGCTCCTTCCTGCCCTTTATGCCGCCAGCGAATCGAAGATCCTTCAGCCTTGATCGAAGAGATGCAGCAAGAATTAGAGGCCTTACTGAAAGGTCAGCAGGACAAAAGCAGCGCCCATCAGGAGCTAGAATCCCAATTAGAGAAAGCATCCGTCTTAGCTGAAGAGCATCTTGCTTGGCAAGCGCTGCAGGCCGCCGCCAGCAGCAAAGTAGAGCATCTAGAAGCCGACCTGGAACGCTCAGCTCAGCAAGTGCTTACCGCCCAATCTTCTGCCTCTTCTGCTGACAGCAAACGCTTAGCTGAAGTAAGGCGCTTGCTGCAAGCTGGGGCGCAACAAGCTGCCAGCATGAAAGCTGACCAAACTCTAGCTGAAGCCCTGCCCGCAAAGCAAAACAAATTAGAAGAGGCAGAGCAGAAGCTCAAAGATGGGCAACAGAAACTTAAAGAAGCTCAGCAGAAGCTAGGAAGCTTAGATTATGACGCTGATGCTTACCGTGAGCTGCGCGAAGCAACTGAACTAGCCCGCTCTCAGTACGTGGAGCTGCGAGACCGCTTAGCTCAGCAGCGGGAGCGAAAAGCGCAGCTCTCAGCTGACTTGCAGGCCGCTCAGGCCGCCTTAAAGCATTATGACGCGGTAGTAGCGGACCGTGCTAGCGCTGAATCTCGCCACGCTTTACTGAGCCGTCTTGATAGCTCAATGAAATCATTTAAATCGCACATGATTGGCCAAATCAGACCCTTACTGCAGTCCACTGCCAGCGCTCATCTTTCAGCGCTCACTGAAGGACGAATGAGCAGCATAGAAATTGATGAAGATTACAATCTGTCGATTGTGACTGGTGAAGGCATCCGCCGCCTGGGCTTATGCTCCGGAGGCGAGCAAGCGCGCGCTGCTTTTGCTTTGCGACTCGCTTTAACGCAGCTAGTCTCAAAAAGGACTGATACTCCGATCGGCTTTATGGTATTTGATGAGATTTTTGCTTCCCAAGACGAAGGTCATCGCCGCGCCATCCTCGAAAGCTTGCGTTACCTGCGAGGAATTTATCCGCAAATTCTCATTATTTCACATGAATCATCAATGCGCGACTCAGAGCTAGTTGATGTCATTGTCGATGTGCCTGATTCTGACTCCGCCGGGCGCATCCAAGTATCGAACCGCTAACTGCAGCTAACCTTTACAGGTCAATGATCGTGACCTATTATTATAAGTATGACTGATGATTCTTTAATCCCAAGCGAATATGAAAAACAACGTGACGACTATGTAGTTAAGAAGGGGCACCTGGTAGCTCATCAGTCGGTCAAGAGCTTAACTGATGCAGTTCTAAGCAGCAAGGATGCCATAAATAAGATTCTTGCAGCGACCGTTGCGTTGGCCAAGGAGCAGTCCGGCCTCTCCTCTGAGCCCCAGGCGCGCATGGTCGACACCGCTATCGCTGGCGGCTTAGCCACAATTACCGCCTCCGCCGCCTTTGAAACTGAAGATATTGAAAACCTCAAACCTGAAGACTTGAAAAGCAAGGCCTACTCGCACGTTTTGGATGAATCGCATAACGATGGGTCAGTCTTTCGCACTAAGCATGGAGCTTTCTCACAAGGCATTGATCAATCGCGGCTAGTGTTCTACCGCTCATTCAGCGCCGAAGAGCTAGATGAGTTAGGCGTAGTTCTCGAATGGGAAGTCGCCGAAGCTGTCGACGTAGAGCCCGACGACAGCCTTGGCGAAGAAGAGTAAGCCCTGATCTGATTACTGGCTGAGCATGTCGTCGTCAGCGGGCGGCGCTTGATACTTAATTGGTTGTTCTGAGTCTTGCGCCCCGTCTAATGCTTCCCAGCGCATGATATACCAGGCGGCGAGCACTGATGAGATCAGCCATTGCAAAGCCATGATGATTATGCCGCCGCCAATTAGTAAGCTTGGTAGCAGCACAATGATCCAGCTAGTAAGCCAAGCCACAATATTAATAGCGATTAATGAAACCCAGCCGGCTTTAAGGCCCGCGAAAGTAATAAGGCCGCGCCGCTGAGCAACTATTGCTGCCACGCCTACCAGCACCACAAATAATGAGGCCAGCAAACTAGAGCCTGACATTAAGCCTGATAGGGCATTAGAAACAAAAGTAATTAGCAGCCATACCGCCAATTCCACTACCGCAAACACAATTACTGCTTGACGGAAAGCGAAACGGTCCAGGCCGGACATTAGCTTATTAATCATAAAATTAGTTTAGCGAAAGCTTAAGCAAACAAGTCAGCCTTACTCAATGGCGGAAAGAATATCGTCCGCTATGGCCCGCAGTTCAGGCGCTGCCCTTAGCTGACGTGCGGCGCTTTTCTGCAAGCTAACAAGGCGGCTTTTCTTAATTCCCATTTCGCGGCACACTTCTTCTTGAGTGTAACGCTGGCCACCTTCCGCCAAGCCTTGACGCATGCTCAGCACTTGCTGCTCATCAGGGCTTAAGCGAGCAAATACTTGCCATACAATGGAAGCGTTCTCATCATGCTCAACTTCAGCAACGGGATCCATTGCTTGCGGATCAGCAATTGCTTCTGCCACTGTGACTTCTGAATCATCACTGGCGCGCTGCGCATCAAGCGAAGTGAAAGAGCGATTTAGGAGACCCAGGGCGGTTTCTGCTTGCTGAATGTTCTGCAATTTAGCGCGTTTGGCTAATTCTTCAGCTGAAGGCTCTCGTCCTAGTTCTTCACGTAGTTTGTCAAGGTGGCGTTGCACGCGGCCATTAGCCATGTACTGATGACATGGGATGCGCATCTGGTAGCGCTCAATTGAGCCTTCACGTTCGCAGGCTCGCAGCATGCGCTGACGAATCCAGTCATCAGCATAAGTTAGGAAGGCATAGCCTTTCTCAGGATCATATTTCTCAATGGCGCGCAGCACACCAGTGATGCCTTCCTGAATTAGGTCTTCTAGTTCCACGCCGCGACCCACTAGTTTCTTGGCTTCGCGGATCACATACTGCTCGACGCCTTCAACTAGACGTTGGCGGGCCATGTCAGCTGCCGGTCCACCTTTCTCAATCTGCTGGAAAAGGCGCTTATCCTCGCCGGGCTTCAAAGTTGTGTGGCGATACACATCGCGTAATCGTCGAGCAAAACCAATTTCGTTATCAGGCTGCTCGCTCGGGACTGCAGGTAAATCTTTGGACATCTAGTACTTCCTCTCTTCTATTAGTTATATGTGGATTGTCAGACTCTGAACTAGTCCTGTTGAGGAACGTTCAGGCCTGCGTCTACTAAAGCTTGCCGTAATTTCTTACGGCCTTCACGCATTACTTTTAAGACATGCGCCTTGCTCTGCCCTTCACGCTCAGCTAACTGAGCGGCATTATCAGCTGGCTGATAGCCAACTAGAACTTCTCGTAAGTCAAGAGCCCCTAAGTAGCGGCTTTCTTCAGGCGTTAAAGCACTTTCAACTGTGTGCCGCAGGCCTGGGTCTTCGCCTTCTGCTTCCCAGATTGCTTCCTGAGCAGTGTTCTGACGGTCATCTTGTAAGAACTGTTCGAACTCGGAGTTGCTTTCCGATCCGCGAATGACGCTGCTGAGGCTAATCTGGTTACGGGAAGCAATTTCTAGCTTCTCTTCCAGGTCAGTCATTCGCATGGCACGAGCG
>Ga0194055_10003893_pt1 | contig 11369 bp, 11 predicted proteins | sample SepL449m_MetaG_FD_155482 | JGI IMG/M metagenome (GOLD analysis project Ga0194055, IMG submission 155482) | Anoxic zone freshwater microbial communities from boreal shield lake in IISD Experimental Lakes Area, Ontario, Canada - Sep2016-L442-9m | ecosystem: Environmental > Aquatic > Freshwater >... | reverse complement strand
ACCTATTACTATATTATTAGGAGTATACTTATTTTATAAAAATATTGCATATGATACTATTGTTAATTTTAATTTGAATTTCGAGCGCATCAAATATGCCATCGTTTTTGCATGTTTAATCATTTTTATGAGTCTGTTCTATGCGGTGGATCCAGGGGGTTATATTAAACAGAATTTTGGCATCTCTCTTTTAACAACTATATTATTAGCTGTATTTGGTCTATTGTACTTAATTACGATTATGACATTTCCATCATTACCTGTTGCTGGTGTAAATGCTAAAGGAAATGCTACAGCTGCCCAAAGTTTTTTTACTGGATTTACAACAAAAGGGATTGTGAGTATTATATCTTTTATTATCTTTTTAATATTAATAGCTATCGGTCTTTCAAATTATCCAGGAGGATTTAAAATTAAGGATACTCGATCAGGCGTTATTATGGCATTAGTATGCATTACATTATTTTGTTCCATTACATATTTCATTTCAACTTTTTTTACAGGCACGCCAATAACGCCAGCAGAAGCAGGTAATGTTTCCGGAAAATTCTCTGATATTACCAGCACTATTAGAAATGTATTATTGTTGTTATTTGGTTTTACCTTTTCAGGAATATTGATTTATTGGCTAGTAAATAGTATAAATAATTTATCGAATCAATCTGGTGTGGTATCTTTTATATTAAACTTAGTAATAGTCCTTTCTATTTTGGGATTGGTTTTTAAATTGATAACATTGGGTTCGTACTACAAACAAAGCCCCATGTATAGATTAATAGTAAACACTATTTTATACATCCCTTGCATATTTGTAGCATTGATCGATACGATTCTGTCGTTATTCGGTTTTAGTGAAAAATCGAAAGCCGCTGCGGCTGCGGCTGCCAAACTGGGTAAACCAGTTGAATCACCATATACATATCTATCTCTATTAGGCCTCATTATATTGGCATATGTGGTATATTTAATGAAGCCATATGTAGCTGCACAATTTGCCAAACAAGGCGGAAAATTACTTGTAAATCAACCCGTATATATAAACAAAGAACAAAATATAGGCACTTATCAAGCATTGAACGGGTCAGATAAGTTTGATTATAAATATGCCATATCTTTTTGGGTTTTCATTGATGCATCTAGCCCAAGCACGAACGCATCGTACAAAAAATACACATCCATCTTAAATTATGGAGGTAAACCGAATGTTCTATATAATGGCAGCACAAACACACTCATGGTTACTATGCCAAATACTGGTGCGGCTGCTATAGGTAGTGTAACAAAATCCAAGTCTCCGCCAGAATTAGACGACAATGGTAACATTATTATTTATAGGAAAACAGATGTCTTATTACAAAAATGGAATAACATTATCATCAATTATAATGGCGGAACTTTAGATGTATTTTATAATGGCGAGTTAGTTAAATCTGTGATTGAGGTAGTTCCGTACATGTCCTATGATACGTTGACTATTGGTGAAAATAACGGACTGAATGGAGGTATATGCAATATAAATTATTTTAACGATGCTTTAACTATCAGACAAATATATTATTTGTATAATTTCATAAAGGATAAAACACCCCCGGTCTCAACTAATTCGAATGATGTCCTTACAGATACTCTAGAAAAAGCGGTATATATGGAGACATCCAAGATCGATACAAATGCCGTAATAGATTCTATAATTAAACCAGCGGAAGCCACTATTGAACAAACTGCTGAGGATAATTTAAAGCCGGATATGAATATACACGATTCTAGTAATTATTTATCATTAAGGTGGTATTTTGCTGGAAATGGTGATAATTTTGGTGTTCCGTAATAAGAAAAAATTCTATCAGTATATATATAATTATGGAAATACAGACAATATTACTTATTATCGTTGTACTCGTTTTATTATATGCAGTTATGAGATACATCATGTCTGATATAAATACATTGACTGGAATGTCATCTGGTACTACTATGCAAACTATTGATGCTAACACTTTAGCACAAAGTACTAGTGGTGCAAATTCTAGTAATTTCACCTACTCTATTTGGTTTTATATAGACAACTGGAATTACCGCTATGGTGAGCCTAAAGTATTATACGGACGCATGGGTGCATCATCTACATCGGATGATATTGGAACCAAAGATCCCTGTCCCGCCGTTGTTTTGGGAGCAATCGAAAACAATTTAGCGGTTTCTTTAGCTTGTTATCCTGGTGCTGATTCACCTCCATCTGATGACATAATTGATCCAACTACGGGAGCTATTATACACACATGTGCTGTGGCAAATGTTCCTATTCAAAAATGGGTAAACTTGTTAATTAGCGCCTATGGTAGAACACTTGATATTTATTTAGATGGAAAATTAGTTCAAACATGTGTTTTACCTGGAGTGGCTAAAATAAATCAAGATGCTCCTGTTTATGTTACACCCCAAGGCGGGTTTTCCGGGTGGACTTCTAAATTTCAATACTTTGCTAATTCTACTGATCCTCAAACTGCATGGAATATTTATGAACAAGGTTATGGAAAAAGTATGTTGTCCAACATATTCGGAAAATACCAGATTAAGGTGGCTTTTATGGAAGGATCAACCGAAGATTCTAGTTTCACTATTTAATTAGTTATAGGGTTATGCGACGGGTGCTTTTTCTAATTTTAAATCTTCATAGATATATAATAAGATGAATGCACCACCAAATACAGGATTTAATGGTAATAACGCTAGTTCTAGCTCTATTGGAAGTCCCAGTTCTTTATTAGGAAGAGCAAGAGGTTCTGGTTTAACAGATTTTTTAAATTCGGGTAGTTTAATAGCTCGTATATCTTTTTTACTATTAACTATTTTGATTTTTATTGTTGTTCTACAATTAGCTATTCAATTGTTATCTTGGTTTTTCTCACCATCTACGTCCCCTCATCTAATAACTGGTATGGTTGATGCTAAGCAAATGTTAATTATCCCCCAGGATCCAAATATGAATGGATCTGTTCCCATCTCTCGCTCAGTAAATGGTGCAGATGGCGTTGAATTTTCCTGGTCTGTTTGGATATTTATTGATGACCTCCAATATCAATCCGGTAAATATCGTCATATTTTTCATAAAGGTAATGATACTATCACTCCTGATACTGGATTAAATTTTCCCAATAATGCACCGGGATTATACATTGCTCCGAATACAAATGAGCTTGTGGTATTTATGGATACATTTAATGTTATAGGTGAGGAAATTCATATCCCTGATATTCCATTGAATAAATGGGTCAATGTGATTATCCGTTGCAGAAATACCACTTTGGATGTTTATATAAATGGAATCATTACCAAGAGTGTTCAATTAATGGGTGTGCCAAAACAAAACTATGGTAACGTATATGTCGCTATGAATGGAGGGTTTTCTGGATATGTTTCCAATTTATGGTATTACAACTATTCTTTAGGAACTACTGCTATACAAAATTTGGTCAAGGGTGGACCTAATACTAAAATGACAGGGTCCTCTGCCATGAGTATGATAAATCCAGACTACTTATCGTTGAGATGGTATTTTTATGGTGGAAGATAAGTAATACTCAATCACCCCGACTAATTCATATATAACAAAAATTATTTATGAATAATAAAATATATACACACAATGTATACCTAATATGTCCTGTTTAGATCCATCATACAATCCTAATCCACCTAGATTATGGACACGATTTGAAAATAGTTGTATTTTTGATACTACAAGTGTTCCTAATTACGGCGCGGATACTAACAAATTGGCCATGTTATATAAAGGCAATATTCTTCAATATAAAAAAAATAGCTCAAATATCACAAAGGCGCAAAGATACGGACAAATTGCTAGAGGTATGTGGACAAATAGAACGACTACATGGGCGACACAATCTCAAACATATACGAATCCAAATACACAGAATTTAAAGCGCGTCAATTATTCAACGATACCAAATACAAATATTCCAGATGGAGGAGTGTTAATATGTGGTACTGGTACTGGCGCTGGCGCTGATACTGGTACTGACAAGACTATGATCGATGTGCTTACTAACCGATGTAATCCTACGTCCGCTTCTGATGTTCCAGGTCCTATTACCGAATTATGTTACAATGACGGACAACAAACATATTACCCAAAAACAAAATTGACATATGGTACGAGTGGAAATAAATGGCCAGTCAATTCCAAGATAGTGAAATCTGCTAACGGAATAGTGGCAATAAATACCTTTCCTTAGAATATATCAATCATTTGGAGGAAAACGTAGATAATGCGCAGTGGCGAAGCAAGTCGAAGAAATATATAATAAAATGTATAATAGTTTAAAATTATGCTCAATTAATATATAATTAAAATGGACCCAGAAATTATTTGTAAAAAGGTAGGAGATAATTGGTCGCAAGAAGAAGATGATCAATTAAATAAATTATATAATACGGATATGTTAGATATTGTTGAAATATCTAAAATACATAATAGAGCACCAGGAGGAATAATTAGCAGATTACTTAAACACCAATATATTAATAATCGCATATCAGCAAGAGGGTATATTAGTTATAAAAATAGTGATTTATATAAAGAAATTGTATCTTCAGGTGAAGGAAGAAAAAGAGGCAGAAAAAAAAAAGAAGAAGACATCCAAGTTGATAATGTATACTCCTCCACTGACGTTCCTGAGTATAATCATATAACTGCTGGTCGAGATGTGACCACCCATTTTTCTCCAGAAAGCAAAAATGATATAAAACCTAAAATAAAACTATACAAAAGCGATTATCTAGGATTAAAGGAAGAAATACAAGAAATGAGAACTGAAGTAAATGATCTAAAACACTCAATAAAAGAATTAGTTGATATGATGAAAGCAATATATGAATTCGAAGACATCTAAAATAAGTGCTTTGGGACGTCACAAAGCTAATTAGCTCTCAATGTTGGATTGACGCATACTTGACTAGTCGGGAATATATCTCCTGACATACACTGATCATTTGGACCTACTTGGGAACAGCTACGGATTCCTCGTTCCTCTCCAATATAACACCAGCCGGATTTACTAGATGATTTTCCAGATTGAATGCTGCTGTAAGAGTCATCTGCTTGAAACGTATCGGGGTCTCCGCCTTGCTGCTGCTGTTGCTGTAGTGCATTATTCAATGGATTCTCGGGTGATGTAGAAACATCTTTTTCGACAGCTTGTCCTGTTTGCGCAACGGCAGTAGATGTACCCTCTATTGCCGATCCTAAAGCATCTATACTGCTTGTAATAGTACCCGCAGTAATATCGACACCAGCTTTTGTACCTGTCGCTGAAGTTGTAACTATTTGTTTTGATGTGGTACCTATAGTGCCTATAGTACCTCCCACTAGGTCACTAAAATATTTTATGTATGGAGACACAAAATTAGCAAAAAATTGGGTACCGCTTGCTAAATAATAAAATATATTGAATCCTAAAACTGCCAATATTAAAACCACTATTAACCATGTCTGCCAAGTGGTTTCACTAAACATATTGCTAAATGAAAATCCAGAAGATGACCCGGAGGTTTCAAGAGCAGGTGAAAATCCTACCGAATCCATTTTTATGTTATTTGGAAAAGAATTTGTCGCTCCGATTGAACTCATTGGATTGTTAGCTGCTGTCGTACTTAACATTCGTTATAATAAAAATAAATATATTAAATTTTCATTATAACTTCAAATTCCTTCGGTTACCGACTTACTTGAAAGTCAACAAATAAAGGAATTGATTTACATCGCCTAATATTTCATCGCGAATATTGTATAAATCCGAATTAGACATACCTTTCATTGCCTTGTTTGAATTTAATCCAACCAAAAACCCTTTGAAATTTATCATTTCTCTCTTGAAGTCACTTACAGAGTTGAAATCTTTAAGTGTGATTGATTTTGTGTGCATCAAATTTACTCTATCGCCATGTTTACCTAACAATACTTCCACAAAACTATCTGTGTGATCATTCAGTTTGGAATATAATTCATCGGTAGCTTTATGTGTTGCATAACTATACGTTTTCCAATGATATAATTTAACCATATTCAATATTTGTAAAAATTTCACTACTATTTCCTGTTCCAAATGTTTCATGCTGCTACTGCTACTGCTACTAATGCTCTTGTTTTTACGAGTACTTTTATTTAAGGAACGCATTTTACGTGTTTTCGTCATATACATAACACAATATTTTTATGTTTTTTATGTTTCTAGCCAAAGTGTATAATGTTACACAATCTTTATGTAAAATTATATCAATAAATTTTTATATGTATCTTTTACATCTGTCCACGAGACATCATCTTGAACATTTCCATAGAGCAAACGACACTGACAGCAATCATAATAAATGGCAATAATACCAAAAACCATGAAATGGTGGCGTATCCCTTAGAACACAAATAGTTCAAAAACCAAGTCCATAATAGCACGAAGAATGATTTAGTTGCGATAGACATAAGTGACATTCGCTTCATAATAGCTAAAACAATAGTGATAACAGACAACACAAAGTAAATCATAGCGGGGGTGCAAAGATCCTTAAGCATTATTATAATATATGTAAATATAATTTTTTATATTTTGATTTTGATTTGAATTGAATTGAATTTGAAATAATTTTGATTTACGCATTTATGTTTCTAAATATTCTACAACCGAGGAATAAAATTTTCACCAAATTGATTCATTTTTTCCAATTTTTCAATCGTTTTATCCAAATTGGATTTATTCGTATTTGTAAATAAGTAATCTGTATTAGGTGAATGCTCATTTTTTTTAATTTGTTTATAAATATTATCTATTTTAGTGATGATTGCATTTATCTGCTCCTTGTCTTTTACTATATCTTCTTCTAAATTTACAGGTTCTATTAATAATTCAACAGCATAATATAAAATATACCGACGTTTTGTATTACATGCATTATTGTACTTTAATGAAAACAAATTGAGCAAGCTTTTCATTATTTTTTTTATAAGGGGGTGGCGATTTTCCACTTCTTTTAAAAGTGTATCCCATACTAACCACACGATATCCATTTGGTTTTTGCTATCTACTGGCATTTGAAGTCGCCTTTCACATTTACATTTTTGTTTCTTAATTTTGCAAATATTTTCATACTCTGATATCCATTCAATCCAATAACAGGCATTTATCGCATTCTTTCCATCCTTAGATACATTGTACGCCAATTCATTTATAGCAATAAATAACTCTTTAGGATCACCTGCAACCATAATTGGTTGTGCATAATTAACATTCGGTGCTTTAAATCTATCTGTCATTTGGGTCATATCAAAATCGTCCTTTTTAATCTTCACTTCATCAAAACTATGTTTACGCCTTGCGCAGCACAAAATGCATATTATTTCACAAAATAATTTGCGCAATTTATCACTATTTCTCATTTTCAATTCATTGTTTGCATAGCCGCCAGAAATTATTTCCTTGAAATTTTGGACTCTTAAATCCAAATATATGGCCAGTTTAGGATTTCCTAAATGAATATGTTTGCTATAAAAAAATAAAATAATCTCCCACAATTCCTTATAATGTCCCGCGCATATAAACTCCGCACTCCAATAACATGCTGGCTCTAATTTAGAATTTATTAAATTCTTTAGCAACTCCTTTTTTACATCCGAATTTTTAAATCCAGAAAAGGTCATACCTTTAAAAGCATTTTGTTCCCTAATATCATTTATTTCACAATCACCCATATACACCTGATTTACATAAAAATTATCACAACTATACATATAAGAGATGTCCATGTCCGGGTCCATAATGAAATCTATATCTAAATCTATCAGTTCCATGAGTCAAATGTATAATAAATCTTCCAACTGGGCTAAGGTCATGATAATAGTTGTTGTATTATTAATAGTAATTACCCTTTTCAAATCGACAACTACCAAAAAAGAAGGGTATGAACAGCGGGATAAATTTGAATTCAAAACGGGTCCGGAGATATATGATGACTTTTATGCAACTATTTACGATCATTTAGTATATAATAATATTTTGGACGACTATGCCGTTGGCGAAATAATTAATAAAACTACACCCACAAATCAGTCCATTATATTGGATATCGGTTCGGGCACTGGTAATGTCGTCGCTGCTTTATCTGATAAAGGATTAAATGCTGAAGGAGTAGATATATCCCAATCAATGGTTAAACAAGCAAAGGAAAATTATCCCAATTATGACTTCAAACAAGGAGATGTTAGAAATGCGATGCTTTTTAACAGCGGTTCCTTTACTCATATTTTATGCTTGTATTTCACCATCTACTACATGCAAGATAAAATGCAGTTCTTCTCCAATTGCTTCAACTGGTTGATGCCTGGAGGACATTTAGTTGTTCACATTGTTGACAGAGATCAATTTGATCCTATTATCCCTCCTGCAAATCCTCTTATTACATTATCACCTCAACGCTACGCGCCTAAAAGGGTGACACATAGCAAGGTCACTTTTGATGATTTCAAATATGCCGCCGATTTTCAATTGGATAATCAAAATAATACTGCCAAATTTGTCGAAAAATTCTCTAATAAGGAGTCTGGAAAAACATTCCGAAAACAAGAACATGAAATGTTTATGGAGTCGGAAGATGATATCTTAACTATGGCTCAAAATACAGGCTTTATAGTTATGGGTAAAGTGGACTTGATTAAATGTGGTTATGAATACCAGTATTTGTATGTATTGCAAAAACCCGAGTAGGTATGCAATAATTTTATAGAAGAATCATTTACAGAAAAATCATAATATTTATTTGCTCGTAAATATTATGCAAAATTACCCAGAACCATATCAATATCAACATCCATTTCCTTATTACTATCATTATATATTTTATGTATTATTAGTAATCATCCTTATCATATTATTCATATGTGCTTATATCAAAATCCGTTTTCGTTTTTGGGCCATGCAACCAGTATTCCATATTTACGACCTACATTATTACTTATTTCCCTGTGGTATAATAAATTATGAATTACCAGAAAAAAACCAATACACCAATTTCAAAGACATAGAAACCATTCAATATGCAAAGCTTTCCGATTTAAAACTCAAACAATTTACACATTTTATAAAACAACATTATCTTCAAAATGGCGATAACCAATATTGTCCAACGACTAAAAACATAACGGGATATTTTACCGGACATAATTGCAGTAGTTTTTTCAGTTTCTATTACGAAGATGAATTACTTATCGATGTAAAAACGCAAACGCAAATCCCCAATAAGAAAATAGCGGGCGTTATGACTACAAGACCCATCCATATTACTATAAATAAAGCAAAAAATACGGACGCTACATTTGATGCTTATTATGTGGACTATTTATGCGTAGATAAAACTCGACGGAAACAGAACATCGCACCACAATTGATTCAGACTCATCATTATAACCAAAGACTAACTAATAAAAATATATTGGTCTCCCTCTTCAAGAGAGAAGGGGATCTTACTGGAATAGTTCCGTTATGTGTATACAACACTTATTGTTTTGATATGAATCGGTGGGCAAAACCGCCTCCATTATTACCATACGTATCGTTAATAGAAGTAGGTAAAACAAATATACATCACTTATTCGACTTTTTCAGAGACAACAATGAAAAATTCGATATTTGTATTTTGACTGAGACAGCAAATATGATGTCTCTAATTAATTCCAAAACGATTTACATTTACATGCTAATCGAGCAGGGGGAAGTAATATGCGCCTATTTTTTTAGGCGATCTTATACTTACTTAAAAAAAGGCACCGAAGTGTTATGCTGTTTTGCTAGTATAAATTGCAGTAAAAATGTGGAGCTGTTTGCTCATGGATATAAAGTCGCTTTGTGGAAAATATACGAGTCCCATACTGCTTTTAAATGTGCGGCGATTGAAAATATATCGGATAATGATGTAATAGTTGACAATATTTTAGATAGGTCGACGCCTATTTTAGTGAATCCGAATGCATATTTTTTTTACAATTTTGCTTATCATACATTTCAACCTAAGAAAGTATTGGTAATAAATTAGTATTCTGCTGCGAGCCGTAGACGAAGTCGAAGGTGAGCGATTGAACTCCGTAGGCGCTAGCCGAAGGAGTTCTTTGGGTTAACGATAACTGGGGTTCGGCTGCCTATAAGGTCTATGTCTATGATGTCTATGTCTAGTTGTAGATCTGCGGCGTATAATAGGCATACTAGTGTTATATCGTTGTCTAATTCGTTCTACTTCTACAAATATGTCTTCGATCCAATCACCTTCCTGTATCCTAGGTCGTCTACCATAAGTCCACGTGGAATATTTTTTGAGTTTTCCATACCCATGTCGCATACCCATATTCCAATTACCGATATATTCGTCTGTGTTTGTATATATTTTTTTACCCCACCCACGAATATCATCATGGATAAATACACCCTCGTAAATTTCCCCATTTTTATATTCCATTTTACCATGTCCATGTTTATGTTCTGTCTTCCAATTTCCATAATAGTAATCGCCGTTGGCATATGTCATTTCTCCTAGTCCATTTTCATGTCCGTTTATAAAATTACCAGAATATAAGTCACCATTTCTATACTGATATTTCCCCATACCAGATTGATTGTTATTTTTCCATTCACCTTCATAATATTCATTGTCTCCTTCCAAAAAAGTCAATCTACCATATCCGTGTTTTTTTCCATGTAACCATTTTCCAACATAAATGGACTCATCATGTACGTCAGAATGTTTATTAGTATATGTCCCGTCACCATGTCTTACTCCATCTACCCAATCACCATCATATACATCACCATCTGCAAATTTCATCTCTCCCTTACCATCATGACTCCCATTTGTCCAAAAGCCCTTGTATACATTGCCACTACTATATTTCATCTCACCATATCCATGTTCTGTTCCCTCTACATGTTCCCCACGATAAACATCTCCATCATCCCATTCGTAAATACCGAGACCTGTCGACTGATCATCTATCCAATCTCCTGCATATTTTTCAATACTATTTTTAAAATATTGCTCTCCTAAACCATGTCGCATATCATTAGACCATTGACCAATATAATAGTCACGTATTCCATCACTAGTTATATCATCGTTATATATCAATTTTCCCATTCCATGTCGTAAGCCATCTTTTAGTTGGCCGAAATATTTATCACCATTTTCATACTCTTTTGTTTGTTCTAGTGTTTGTTCCATTGTTTGCTCCATTGTATTGAAATAAATGTTGTATAGTTAGATGTAGTATAATTTTAGTATTTGAAATAATTCAATTTTTATTTTATATCCATTCT
>Ga0194055_10003892_pt1 | contig 11371 bp, 10 predicted proteins | sample SepL449m_MetaG_FD_155482 | JGI IMG/M metagenome (GOLD analysis project Ga0194055, IMG submission 155482) | Anoxic zone freshwater microbial communities from boreal shield lake in IISD Experimental Lakes Area, Ontario, Canada - Sep2016-L442-9m | ecosystem: Environmental > Aquatic > Freshwater >... | reverse complement strand
GATTGCGTGCATGAAAGCTGCGTTACTGCAGATGGAAATCGAGCCGCACTTGCGCGACGAGTTGTGGACATATCTGGTCAGCGCTGCATACGCACTCACAAATACTGAGGATGCCGTTACCCCGTCGTCGTAAGTCACACAGTTATACGGCAGAATTGGCGAGTGCAAAGAACCTCGGACTGGTGGCGTGAAGCCATTGTTTATCAGGTGTATCCGCGCTCCTTTGCAGATTCTGATGGTGATGGAATTGGTGACATTCCAGGAATCCGCACCCGTATTCCATACTTAAAAGATCTTGGCATCGATGCCATCTGGTTAAGCCCGCACTACCCCTCACCCATGCTTGATGCGGGCTATGACGTTTCGGATTACCGAAATGTGTGGCCAACGTTTGGCAACTTATCTGACATCGAAGGTTTGATTAACGATGTTCATGATGCTGGCATGCGAATGTTTATCGACATCGTGCCAAATCACACATCGTGGGATCATCCGTGGTTTAAAGAAGCTTTGGCTTATCCACTCGATAACGATGCGACGATTCCTGCCAAAGCTCGATGCGCCGAAGGTCCATGGGCTCGGTATCACTTACTTCGTGGACAAGATGGCGGAACTCGGGAACCAAATAATTGGAGCAGCGTTTTTGGCGGTCCAACATGGCATCAAGTCAACGATGCGCACGGAAACCCTTCCGGCTGGTGGTACTTGCACATCTTTGACAAGTCTCAGCCTGATTTAGATTGGGACAATCACGAAGTGCGCGCTGAGTTTCGGGGTCACCTACGATTCTGGTTCGATCGAGGCATTGATGGCTTCCGCATTGACGTTGCACATGGACTTGCAAAAGCTGAGGGTTACCCCGATTGTCCTGAGATTGTCGATGGTGATGCGACTGCAAAGAATCCTTATTGGGATCAAGACGGGCTACACGATGTATGGCGCGAATGGCGAGCAGTTGCTGACGAATACGAACCTGCACGTGTGTTCGTTGCAGAAGCATGGGTGCATCCTGCGCAACGCAATGCGCGCTACTTGCGCCCTGATGAACTTCACACTGGTTTTAATTTCCCATACTTGCGTGCACCGTGGAATGCCACAAAGATGCGAGACATTATCGATTTCACCTTGGCTTCAAACAAGATTGAAAATGCTCCGACGACTTGGGTGCTTGAAAATCACGATGTGTGGCGTGCAGCAACTCGGTATGCGCCAATCATTGGTCACTCGGAAAAGAATGCCGGCGTAGCCGGTCAGTTAGACCTGGGTGGCGAAACGGATTGGAAAGCAGAGCGCGATCTAGAAACTGGCGCAGCGCGAGCCCGTGCAAATTTCTTGTCGATGCTTGCGCTACCGGGAACTGCGTACATTTATCAGGGTCAAGAACTCGGGCTGAATGAAGTATTCGATATTCCTGCGCAACTGCGACAAGACCCAGCGTTCATCACGACACAAGGTGCCCGCGTTGGTCGCGATGGTTGTCGAGTTCCTCTGCCGTGGAATAACGACACGGAATCTCTAGGTTTCAATACCACCGGCGCTTCATGGCTGCCTGCGCCTAATTCGTGGAAGAAACTGACTGTCGCAGCGCAAGATCAGGACAGTACCAGCATGCTGACTTTGGCTCGCACGGCTCTGCATTTGCGCAGGGACCTGCTAGCACTTGGGGGAATCTCCGATGATGTTGCGCCACTTGTGTGGGACAACGATGTGCCCGAGTACATCTTGAGTTTTGTGCGACCTGCACGTCTGGGCGGCACAGCCATTCGATGCGCGCTGAACCTAGGAAACCATGCAGTAGTTCTGCCGTTTGATGGACAACCAGTGCTGATGAGTGATCCCCATGCATACACTGATGGGATGTTGAACCCGAACTCTTGCGTATGGCTTACCGCATGATTCGGATTCACCGTGCCTGGTTTATTGCCGCTATCACTTTCGTCACTCTTATTTCGGCAGCAGCATTTCGGTCAACAACCGGCATTTTGCTTGAACCTCTTGAGCACGAATTTGGCTGGTCACGAAGTCTGACTTCTGCTGCCGTCTCGCTGAATCTTTTGTTCTACGGAGTCACTGCGCCGTTTGCAGCATCATTCATGGAGCGGTTCGGTATTAGACGCGTAGTACCGGCGGCGCTGACTCTGGTTGGCGTTGGTGCCGGCTTAACAACAGTGATGACCCAACCGTGGCACCTGGTGGTGTTATGGGGAGTTTTTATTGGATTTGGAACGGGATGTCTGGCATTAGTGTTTGGCGCCATTGTGGCCAATCGGTGGTTTGCTCATAAGCGTGGGCTGATAACTGGAGTGTTTTCATCAGCGTATGCGACCGGACAACTTATTTTCTTGCCGCTATTTGGCCAGCTGCTGAAGTCCCATAACTGGCGAACGTTGTCGGTAACTGTTGCTGTGTTTGCATTTACGTTAGTGCCGCTGACCGCCGTGTTTATGCGCGATCGGCCATCGGATGTTGGCTTACTTCCCTACGGTGCAACTGAAGAAATTCCAGCGGGTCCGAGCGCTCCTGCAACAGCACGCGGTGCCATCGGTGTGTTATGGGAGGCGATGCATAGCGCGCCGTTTTGGATTTTGGCGTTTGCGTTCTTTGTCTGCGGTTGGTCAACCAATGGACTGATTGGAACACACTTTATTTCAGCAGCACATGATCATGGGATGCCAATTGGGACTGCTGCATGGCTCCTGAGCATCGTTGGGATTTTTGACTTCATCGGAACGATTGCATCGGGCTGGCTCACAGATCGTGTGAGTTCAGTGTGGTTGCTTTTCGCTTATTACGGACTTCGCGGGTTAGCACTTCTGAGTGTGCCCGCAGTGCTTGGCCCGCACGTACGACCACCGCTGTTGTTCTTCATTGTGTTTTATGGACTGGACTGGATTGCAACCGTGCCACCCACTGTTCAACTATGTCGTAACTATTTCGGGCTATCGCGTTCCGGAGTTGTCTACGGTTGGGTATTTGCGTGGCACATGATTGGTGCAGCAATCGCAGCATCGTTTGCTGGCTGGATTCGTGAATCGCAAGGTACCTACACAATTGCTTGGTACACGGCCGCAGTGTTGTGTCTCGTGACGTCGTTTGTGGTATTGACTCTGCGCACAATGCCAGATCTGAAATCACAAGAACTTCGCAACCAAATGTCGTAGCTTAAGAATCTTTATCTAAGCCAACGCATAAGACTTTGATCGCGAAGTTGCTTGAAATTACTTAGTGACGGTTACCGATGTGGCTTGACCAACATCAATTGAATTTGACCCATTTCCGGCCCCAAATAGTTTCGCAATCGAATCTTGCGGAAGACCAACAGTGATCTTCGCACCAGGAATTATGTCGCCGGCAGAACCTGTAGTCTTCTGGCTCACAACTGTGCCTGAGCCCAAACTTAATGTCACAACTGTTCCGCGATCAAGTGTGACCGTGATAGTTGAGCCTGTTACAGCGGTCACGGTCCCAGCCAGTTCTGGGGCACCACGCATGCGCATTCCGCCTCCGGGATTTCCAGCGCCGTTAGGGTTAACGCCGCCTGCATCGGGGCCACCAAAATTGGGAGCACCTGATCCGATCGGACGAGGGAAATTGCCGCCACCCATCATGGTGCCGCGAGCGCCAAATTTTGGTTGTGGTGCCGTGTAACGACCCACTCCAAAGCCAAGGCCCAGTGTGGCAACAGTCAGTGCGACCACGAGCGACATTGACATCGCTTGCTTTGTCTTTGGCGTATTGATCGTAATCGTTGGTGTTACTGGAACACCGGCTACTGGCTTATCGTCTGTGGACATTGATTTCTCCTTATTTTTTGTGCGAAATTTTTGAACGAAAAAGGTTTACTCGAATCGCAATGCTTCAACAGGTTGCAACCTGGATGCAGTCCGAGCTGGGACTACTCCAAACAGAATTCCCACCAGCGCACTGAAACCAAGGGCTAACCCAACTGTTCCTGGACTCACTGTGAATGCCCAGCCGCCTTTTTGTGCGATGACATAAGCAAGTAACTCGCCAATCATCAACCCAATCAAGCCACCTAACACTGATAGCACAACCGCTTCAATCAAGAATTGGACCAAGATTTGACGTTGTCTGGCACCAATAGCACGACGAACTCCGATTTCACGGGTTCGCTCACGAACAGATACCAGCATGATGTTCATAATCCCAATACCACCCACAATCAAACTGATTGAAGCAATACCCCCAAGCATCAGTTTCAAAGTATTTTGCACAGTGCTCAATGTGGATAGCAATGACGTCTGGCTAGTAACCATGAATTGCGCGCTGGATGTAGCAGATAGTCCATAGCGACCACGCAAGAGAGCATCGGCTTCCGTTGCTACTGCGGCGACGTTTGTTTCAGTGGTGGACTGCAGAGTAATTGATGATACGTAAGGCGTTTGAGCAAAAATCTTTCGAGCGGCATCTTGGGTTATGTAGGCAATTCCTCGAGCTCCGAAACCATTCGCATCGTTGAGAACTCCGACTAGTTGAAATGGCTGGCCATTGATGTAAATAATTTGTCCAATTTGGGCGACCTTAATGTTCAGATCATTTGCAGCTACGGCACTCAGAACAACATCACGACTTTCCTGCATTGGCAGCGATGTCGGTAGAAATGATCCCACAGCAATTTTCGGCAAGGCCATCGACAAGTAATTGGGAGAGACTCCAATCAAACTCAAGGACACATCTACTTTGCCGGTGGACGCTGTTCCTTGACCAGACACTTGGGAATACGTGGATTCAACACTGGGCAATGTGCTGAGTGCAGTGACATCGTCTTCAACAAGTCCTGTTGCAGAGGTACCTGACACGGTAATTTGTTTAGCACCCAGACCAGACAAGGCATTAGAAATGCCACTTGTCGCGCCTTGTGCCACGGACATCAAGGCCACCAGCGACGCCACACCAATCACGATTCCAAGCATCGTCAGTATGGAGCGAGTCTTGGTAGCCATGATGCGCGAAATAGCAAGGTTAAAACTTGCGAACAGGTTCATACTTTTACCTTTGTTCGCTCGTCCGATGAAATGCGCCCATCAAGCAAGTGGATTTGGCGATCTGCATAATTCGCGACATTGGCATCATGCGTAATAACGACCACAGTTCGACCCGCACGATTTAAGTCTTTGAGTAAGTCCATCACTTGCCTACCAGTTGTGCTATCCAGCGCTCCCGTGGGTTCATCGGCAAGGACGAGAGCTGGATTGGTGACCAGTGCTCGTGCGATGGCGACACGTTGTTGCTGCCCACCGGAAAGTTGGGTTCGATCGTTATCCAGCCGATCGGCAAGACCTAACGTCGTCAAGATTTCTTCGGCACGTGCTCTGGCTTCACGTTGCTTGACACCTTGATACAACAATGGCGTTGCAACATTATCCAGCGCAGATGTGCGTGGCAGTAACTGGAATTGTTGGAATACAAATCCAATTGCTTGGCTGCGCAGACTTGTTAGCGCATCATCATCCAAATCAGCGACGTCGTACCCTGCAACAGAAACGAGCCCGCGAGTTGGTCGATCAAGGCAACCAATCATGTTCATCATGGTTGATTTACCAGAACCCGAAGGCCCAATAATCGCAACAAATTCACCAGCTTCAATGTCTAGCGATACATCGTCGAGAGCAACCGTGGTGTTCGTTCCAAGTGTGTATTCACGACGCACTGATAACAGAGATACAACAGGACTCATCCGGCTGGGCCACCTGGGAAACCGCCGCCTGCGCCACCACGTCGAAAGCCGGGGTTACCAGTTGATGGAATTGCGCCAACTGTTCCCGTAAAAACTTTGTCACCGACATTGAGACCCGATGTGATTTCGGTATTGATATCTCCAACGAGTCCTAGCGTGACTTCAACTGATGATTTCGCACCGGTGGCGTCAACAATCTGAACCGTAGAGATGTCACCAATTGTTGCGATTGCGGAGTTTGGAACATAAAGCACACCTGTTGCGGTGGCTTCTTGGATAGTCGCACTTACGGACATTCCAATTCGAATATTTTTTGGTGTTGCGTCAGGTGCAATGACGACCTGGTACTGCTTCACACCTGACGATGAATCTGGAATTTGGCCAACTTCAACAACCGTTCCTGTCTCGGTGCTTTTCAGCGCAGTGAAAGTGAGCGACACTTTTTGACCCGTCTGAATAGTAGACACATCAAACTCGCTCACCATGACAGGCACAAGGATTCGGCCCGCACCGAGCGTGATTGCAGATCCGCTCGTGACCGCACCTTCGGTTGCACTAATGGAACGCACAACGCCAGATGCGGGAGCAGTAATGGTCGTTTGGGTGAGACTCAATTTCGCGGCGGTCAGATCTGCTCGAGCCTTGATTACCTGAGCATGTGTTGACGCTTTTTGGGCAGCTGCACTGGATTTTGCATTGGACAGGTCTGACTTTGCTTTTGTTAATGCCGAGTTCGCTGACGCGACGTCTGCTTGAGTCTGTGGCGTGGAACCTGCAGCATCCGCCAAAACTGTAGCCTCATACGTTGCTTGAGCAGCGTCCTTTGCAGCCTGCGCAGAAGTCACGGCATTCGACGAATTGGAGTAATTTAAGTTTGCGGCCTTGAGACTATCCGATGCCGCAGTAACCGCTTGAGCGGCAGTCGCAGTATCAAATCGTGCAAGTACTTCGCCTTTCGTAACGCTATCTCCGACGTGCACATAGATGTGCGTCGCAACGAGTGCCGAACTTGCACCTGCATTTGACCCAGCGCCGGAAGTCGGGTTTGGCAAAGCGTCATGCCCAGAAAGTAAGGAAGCGCTTCCTGGTGTCAGGGAATAGGTGAATTCATCCACGACCTGCCCCGTTGCGGAGGCCGAGAGCACAACGTCGCCTTTAGCAATAGTCGTTGTTAAAACCGTTGAAGTCGACGGGACTTGACTCTTGCCGTGGATACCGAGGTAGGTTCCCCCGATGCCTAAAACAAGCAATATCCCGATAAGTACTTTGTTGCGCATAACCATCCTCGACATTGGTATTAGTTACAACGTACCCACACGATGTGTCCCTAAATGCAATGGGTTGTACGAATTGTGTAAAAGGTGCGTTGCTATTGCGGTGTCAACGGTTTCAGCTGAACGGAAGGACCGTGTCCTTCATCATGATTTCAAGTTGGTCTCGCAAGTCTGCCGGAATACGGGTCGGTCTATTCGTGCGCATGTCCATGCAGACCATTTTGGTTCTCGCTCGCATGTACACATGATCGGAGTCGCGAAGCTCGTATCCAATGACATAGGACGAGCTTGCAAGCGATTCAATCCAGATTTCCATGTCGACAGGTTCCGGCCGGTAATCGAGTTGCCACACGTAATCAATTTCGTTGCGCACGACCATATGACCAAGTTCGTCGGTTACTGCCTTGAAGCCATGAGCTTCGAGTAACGAGGTGCGAGCCATCTCCATGTAGGTCGCATAGGCAACGTTGTTGATATGAGCAAACACATCCATATCGCTCCAGCGCAGCTGGATTGGCACCACTAACGACGGCATGGTTTAGCCACGTGTGAGTTTGCGATATGTAGCACGATGCGGACGAGCAGCTTCGGCGCCAAGTCGATCAATTTTGTTCTTTTCATACGATTCAAAGTTTCCTTCGAACCAGAACCATGTTGAGTCACCTTCATAGGCCAAGATGTGCGTGGCAATGCGGTCAAGGAACCAGCGATCGTGGGAGGTGATCACAGCGCAACCAGGAAATTCCAGCAAAGCATTCTCGAGTGAACCGAGAGTTTCGACGTCTAGGTCGTTTGTTGGTTCGTCGAGGAGCAAAACGTTTCCACCCTGCTTCAATGTCAGTGCTAAGTTCAGGCGGTTGCGTTCACCACCGGAGAGTACTCCCGACGGTTTTTGTTGATCAGGGCCTTTGAATCCGAAAGCACCAACATAAGCACGTGAAGGCATTTCGACGTTGCCTACTTTGATCCAGTCCAGACCGTCAGAGACAACTTCCCACACGTTCTTTGATGGGTCGAGGCCTTCGCGGCTCTGGTCAACATAAGACAGCTTGACGGTTTCGCCGATTTTCAGAGATCCCGAATTCGGTGTGGTTTCTTCGGTCACCGAATCAGTTGCGGCAGCCACAATCATGCGGAACAACGTAGTTTTACCGACGCCGTTAGGGCCAATAACACCGACAATGCCGTTGCGTGGCAATGTGAACGACAGGTCGTCCATCAACAAACGATCGCCGAAGCCTTTAGTGAGCTTGTTGGCCTCGATCACGAGATTGCCTAGGCGTGGACCTGGTGGAATTTGAATTTCTTCAAAGTCCAACTTGCGAGTCTTTTCAGCTTCAATCGCCATTTCTTCGTACCGGTCCAGACGAGCACGACTCTTCGTTTGGCGAGCCTTTGCATTAGAACGCACCCACTCGAGTTCTTCGCTCAAGCGTCGTTGCAGTTTGGCATCCTTAGCACCTTCGACTTTCAGACGCGCTTGCTTCTTTTCCAAGTAAGTCGAGTAGTTACCTTCGTATGGGTAGGCGCGACCGCGGTCGAGTTCCAGAATCCATTCGGCAACGTTGTCCAGGAAGTACCTATCGTGCGTGATTGCGATAACAGTGCCCGGGTACTTTTCAAGATGTTGTTCTAGCCAATTCACTGACTCGGCATCAAGGTGGTTTGTTGGTTCATCGAGCAATAACAAGTCAGGCTGTTGAAGCAGCAATTTGCATAATGCGACTCGGCGCTTTTCTCCACCCGAGAGAACGCTGACATCAGAATCACTGGGTGGACAACGTAATGCGTCCATCGCTTGTTCAAGTTGGCTATCAAGATCCCACGCATTGCGGTGATCGATTAATTCTTGCAGCGTTCCCATTTCGGCCATCAGCGCATCGAAGTCGGCATCAGGGTTGGCCATCTCGGCACTGACCTCATTGAAGCGGTCGAGCATGGCTTTTGTTTCAGCAACTCCGTCTTCAACGTTTTCTAGAACGGTTTTTGTCTCGTCGAGCTGTGGTTCTTGGGCAAGCATGCCGACGGTGAATCCCGGGCTGAGGGTCGCATCACCATTGGACAAGATTTCGGTTCCAGCCATGATTTTGAGCAGCGACGATTTACCAGCGCCGTTCGGACCAACGACGCCAATCTTCGCGCCGGGCAGGAAGGAAAGCGTCACGTCATCAAGAATGACTTTGTCGCCGTGTGCTTTGCGTGCTTTATAAAGGGTGTAAATGAACTCAGCCATGCGCCCTAGCCTAACGGTCAGGCAGCGCGGCTCGATTCGACAGAGTCCATTCGACGAAGGCGCTCGAAGATTGCCGTGCCACGGGTCAGATCGTGTCCGAGAACTTCTGCGGTGAGGTCCAGAGTCGACCCAGTTCGTCCGTCTTGCTGCCATTCCCGCAAGTGGATTCGTCCAACGGCAAATATCGGGTCGCCTTTTTTCAGGGACTGTGCACAATTCTCGGCCAGCGCTCGCCAAGCTACGACGGAGTACCAAGTGACGTCCCCATCAATCCAACGATTGGAGTCACGATCGAATTTGCGCTCGCTTGCAGCTAGGCGAAATGTCACATACGGGATGCCATCGGGCGTAGATGCTGACTTAGGGTCTGTGGCTACGTTTCCTGTGACAATCGAGGTTGAGGCGTGCATGTTTTTCTCCTCTATATAGACGGAGAACCAGAGTGCCGTGCAAAACCTGATCAGGCAAGGTTTCGCGTGGATGCTGGGGAAAACTTCTTGGTTCACTCTGCGACTATTTGACTTTGATTGTCGCCGACTTTGTCACTGGCTTATAGGTGGAGTTAGCCGATCCCACACCTGTGACTAGGCAACTGCCTTTTGCGAGTCCCGTGACTACACGACCATTCACAGCGCACACAAGTGGAGTTGAGGTTGTCCACGTGATGGCGAGATGGTGATTTGTTGAAGCCGGAAGTGTGAGGGCGTGGTAACGCTTGACGCTTGTTTTTACGGAGCCAATCTTTTGAGTCTTGGTCGCCAGTGATGGTGTCACTCCTCCATTGAATGCAATGTCGTCAACGTAATAGGCCTGGCCAGGGGCTGAATCAACAACACCAAAATTTGGAAAGAGCGAAAACTTTGTGTAGATAAAGGTTCCTGAGTACGGATTCACGTCTCCGTAATCGGCATCTAGTGTTGTACCAAAATCAAACGATAGTTGTTGCCAACCGAATTGCGCAGAGACTGACTTGCTGACTTGTGCATCCAGCATTTTCAGTTTCACTCTGATAGTGCCATGAACGGGTGAATAGAAATTCATTGTGATGACTTTATGAGTGGCATCTGTAATACGTGTATTTGTTGCAGACACATTAATGATGTCCGCGCCTGCCCAGTTTTGTCCTCCGCTTCGTAGAATCTGCAACGCCTTTCCGCCAATGCCTCCTGACGGCGCATTTGTTACGGTTGCGGTCGCTCCATCGAATCCCGCAGTCAAGTAACCCGTGATGTCTGATGATTCGTAGGTAATCACAGTTGGGTTTGCTGTGGGATCACCACCTCCTCCATTGATTGACTCAAGCGATGTGGTGATGTCGTCCACGTAATACACATCGTGAGCTGTAGTTCCATAACCGGGCAACATGCTTAACATGTTGTAGGTGTAACTGGAATTGAATGCCGCAGTCATGTTGCGTTCATTCAGAAAGTTGAACGTTAAGTTATTCCAGCCAACGGCAATGCTTGTCGTTGAGTACGCTTCGACAGACCTTGTCGGATCATTCTTCGTTTCTACTTTCATCAACACCGGACGACCTGCAGTTGGTGAATACACCATCGCAGTGATGGTTGTATTACCGACGGATATCAATGCTGAGTTTGATTTTACAATCGTGACACCAGATGACGTACCGTCTCCATGAGTTATCTTGAGTGCGTGAGTGCCATTGAATCCGACCGGAGCATCTGTCACGACAGCGGAGTTGCTACTTTCAAAGTCTGTGAGTGAGTAAGCCGAAGAATCTTCAAACGTGATCACCGTGCCCGTTGCGTGAGCAGCGCTCGCCAAACTAAGTCCACATAGGCATGTTGCTACGGCGATGGAAATTCTGCGGGTAATGGCCTTGTGCATGTGTGACTCTCCGAATGTTGCGAATGAGTCCGAGAGAGCCAGCGGCACAATAGAAAATGCGTGGTGGTTGCCTTGGACAACACGCGCACACGCATCACTGTCAGAGTATGCCCTCGGAGTTGCTCTGCGTTGCACATTCGAGGAATTGGCCAAGTTTTATCCGGTGAGATTCTTGGGAATCTTCAACAACCACGCGGATATCGGCTCGTTACTGCCTTTACTAGACTTATCTCATTAGCGCCCGTAGCTCAATGGATAGAGCACCAGGTTTCTACCCTGTCGGTTGGAGGTTCGAGTCCTCTCGGGCGTACTCGT
>Ga0194055_10003889_pt1 | contig 11372 bp, 10 predicted proteins | sample SepL449m_MetaG_FD_155482 | JGI IMG/M metagenome (GOLD analysis project Ga0194055, IMG submission 155482) | Anoxic zone freshwater microbial communities from boreal shield lake in IISD Experimental Lakes Area, Ontario, Canada - Sep2016-L442-9m | ecosystem: Environmental > Aquatic > Freshwater >... | reverse complement strand
GTCCGCTCCTGGGCAATGGCGAGGCGTTTCTCGGAGGCGGCCAGATCGGCGACCACCGCGCGGAGTTCGGCGAAGTCGCGGCGGGTGACGAGGTCGTCGTAGGTATCCACGACGAATTCAGCCAGCAGTTCGGACTGCTGTTCGGTGAAGCCGACCAGAAAGCGATTTTTCATTTCGACAAAGTTACGCATCGCAGACTCCTTTGGCGGAAGCGGCAGAGGGTATTTTGGCCGATGGGAAGCGGGCAGGCAAACGGCAGTGGGGGCATCGGCGAAAGAGTGAACATATGTATACTCTTTGTGGGCGGAGCTGTCAAATCGCGCATCGTGGCGACACGATTTCATCGTGTCAGCGGCACGCAAACGAGGTCGCCGGTGGCATTGCGAATCGGCGTCTTTGAGTAGCCCATCTCGACGAGCTTTCCTTCGATCTGCTTGGCCTTGTCGGGGAAGCCGTTGCGGTTGATGTAGATCGCAGCAAAGCCGCGGTCCTGAATCTCGGCCACCGCCTTTTCAAACGGCACTTTCCCCAGATCCTGCTGCCACTGCTCGCGGGGACGGCCCTTCATGGATCCGTAGGAAAACCGCAGCTGCTTGCTATAGAGATAGGGGCGGAAGTGGTCGTAGGGGGGCACGCCCGGGGCCGGAGACTCCGGGAATTCCATGATCGGCAGCTGAAACACCATCGCGCCCGCAGGCAGGGCAGCCTCCATTTTCGCCACGAATTCGCGATCGGCCTCGACTTGCCGGGCGATGATGGCCGTCTGCTCGGGCCTGGGAGCCCGCGGCACCTGGTCCCAGAGGATGACGAGGCTGGCCGCGATCGCCGCGGTCAGCGTGCCAATCCGGAGTGTTTCGGGATCGGTGCGAAACGCAGCCGCCTTGTGCAGAGCGGTGAGCCGCTGGGCGGCATAGAGAAGCGCGATCGCCAAGATGACGATGCTGTAGCGGCAGCCTGTGCGGAAGAGGGTGAAGCCGGCGGCGCCGACGATTGCGTTGAACCCACCGGTTGAGAAAAAGAGCACGATCCAGAGCACCTGCCACGCTTCCATGGGGATCGAGTTGGCCCGTTTCCCAACGGCGGCCGCGATGGCGGAGGCGACGAGCAGACCGAGGGCGGCCAGACCGATCAGGCCGAGGTAGGAGCCTTCGTCCTGGAGCGGGGCGGCCTCGCGGTGAGACCGGGCAAAGTCGGCGAAGAGTTGGAGATGGTGGGTGACCGGCGGCACGACGAGATCGACGAGCTTGAGTCCGTAGATTTCCAGCCACTTGTATTCGCGGACGAGGACGCCTGAGTTGGGCCCGTGGACCGCTTTGTAAGCCCAGCTGTCGACGTTCATCAACGCGAAGGCGGCGGCCGCGGCAACGATCACGGCAAGGGCTGTCTTGAGCGGCGCGCGGGAGCCGGTTCGCAGCGAGAGGCAGCCGGCTCCGAGGAGGGTGAGCTGGCAGAGGATGTTGGTGTAGTAGACGTTTTGCAGGCCTGTGAGGAAGCCGATTCCCAGAGCCCACCAGAACCGCCGCGAGCCGAACTCCAGGCCAGGTTCGACCGAGGTCCATTTCCAGACGAGCAGGAAGAGCGGAACGTGCCAGGCGTAGGCCACGGTGATGTGGTGGGGCGACTCGGCGAAGATGAAGGGAGCGAGGCCGTAGGCGAGGCCGCCGACGAAGGCCCAGAGAGCCGCGCAGTCGAGCCAACGGGCGACTAAGAAAAACGTGATGGCGGCGAGGAGGTGGCCGGTGAGCAGGGCGAGGTTGAGGCCGGCGAACAGTCCGAAGGCCTTGGTGAGGAGGCCGTAGAAGAGGATCGGGATCTCCTCGATGGAGGGCCAGTCGTTCCAATTGGCTTCAAAGGGGGCGCCGAGTTCGGGGACGGTTTTCCAGGAGAGCGGCCAGAAGTGGCCTTCGGCGGTGACTTTCATGGCTGCGAAGGTGCTCACGACGTCGCAATAGAAGCCGTCGAGGTATTGGGTGGGGGTGTTCCAGGCTTGGGCGGTCCAGCGGTCGGTGGCGGTGCACCAAGCGAGTGCAACGGTGGCCGCGAGCGCGGTGATCCACGGCAGGGCTGCCAGCCAAGAAAAGCTTGCTGGGATGGCTGCGGCGCGAAGGCCGTCTGCGGTGGGCGATTCGGTGGGCAGCGAAGGGGCTGGAGTGGAGCCGACTCCGTGCGACTGTTCCCGTGCGTAGCCGCTTTTGGTCATGGAATACCACTTCGGAAGACGTCGCCAGGGAAAGATGGAGTTGAGAGAATACCATGTCGCATGAAGGCTGATCCATCGAGGCCGCTGCTTTGCGTAGCGCGGCATATTCAACCAAGCCATTCGTCCGCCATCGCGGCAAACGGATAGACTTCCCGCGTCGATCCAGGAGGCCCCGCCCATAGTTTTCCGGGCACGGCACAGGCCTGGTTCCCCAGGAGCCCATTCCCCATGCCAGCCCACAAGCCCTGCATCGGCATCCTCACCAGTGGTGGAGATTGTCCAGGCCTCAATGCCGTGATTCGGGCGGCTGTGAAAAGCTCAGAGCGGCTGGGATACGACTGCATCGGCTTTCTCCGCGGCTACGAAGGCCTCGTCGAGCCTGTCAGCTATATGCCGCTCACCTCGCGAAACACCGCCGGCATCCTCACCCAGGGCGGCACTATCCTCGGCTCCACGAACAAAGGGAGATTCTCCGCCACCATCGGCGAAGACCAGCGGGTCGCCATCGATCCAACCTTGCTTGACCAAGTGGCCACCACCATCCGCCAGCTCTCCATTTGCGGTCTTATCTGCGTCGGCGGCGACGGCTCGCTCGCCATCGCCCAGCAGTTTCACGAACGGGGCATCCCCGTCATTGGCGTTCCAAAAACGATCGACAATGATCTCGGCGCCACGGCATTCACGTTTGGATTCGACTCGGCGGTGGCCTGTGCCACCGACGCGCTCGACCGGCTCCATACGACCGCCGCCAGCCACGAGCGGATCATGGTGCTTGAGGTGATGGGGCGGCACGCCGGCTGGATCGCGCTGCATGCGGGCATCGCCGGCGGCGGCGACGTGATCCTCGTGCCCGAGATCTCATGGACGTTTGAAAATATCTGCCGCAAGGTGTTTGAGCGAGAATCGGAAGGGAAAAAATTCACGCTCATCGTGGTGGCCGAGGGGGCCCGCCTGCCGGATGTCGGCCTGATACACGCCGGCGGCCACGGGGACGGGCGGCAGGTGAAGCTTGGGGGCGTTGGCGAGATCGTGGCCGATGAGGTGGCGAAGCGGCTGGGCCGAGAGGTTCGCACCGTCGTGCTCGGCCATCTGCAACGCGGGGGCAATCCGACCACGTTCGACCGCGTGCTCGCCACGGAATTCGGTGCCCACGCTGTCCGCTTGATCCACCACGGCCAATTTGGAGAGATGGTCTGTTGCCGGCCGCCCAACATTGAAAGCGTGCCCATCGCCGAGGCGATCCGGACGCTCTCGCGTGTGGATCCTGGCAGTTCGGCGGTGCAGGCTGCCCGTGCCCTCGGGATCAGCTTTGGCGACTCGACCGAGCTTCAGAGTCCCTTCGCCGGCCGCTGCGCCCCCGAGGCTTTGGCGAGCGACTGAGGCATCGCCGGTGTTGGTGCATCAGGAGAGGCCGACGGCGGCTTGGCGAGTGGCCATGGGAATGCTTCGGCCACCCGTGGGAAAAGTCATCCATGTACTTTTTCCACTTGAAAACCTCCTGTTTTTTGCAGGGTGCTGCGCACCCTGGACCGCGCAATGCGATCTAACACGCGTTCCCAGGGCCCGCAATGGCCCGTTCGACCGCGTCACATATCAAGTGCCACGCCAGAAGGTGCGATTCCTGAATGCGAGGGGTACTTTCCGAAGGAGCCAGCAGGCACTCATCGCAGAGCGCTGCGAGGCCGTGGCCGCCAGCGCCAGTAAAGCCGATCGTCGTAGCCCGAGCCTCGCGGGCCGCAATCAACGCCTTGAGCACGTTGGCCGATCGGCCGCTGGTGCTGATGCCGACGACCACATCATTCGAGCGTACCTGCGCCTTCACCTGTCGCGCAAAAACCTCAGAAAAGTCGTAGTCATTGCCGATCGCGGTAAGGATCGAAGTGTTGCAAGTGAGGGCGACCGCGGGTAAGGGCTGCCGCTCGCGGAGAAATCTGCCCACAAACTCTGCCGCCACGTGCTGGGCGTCGGCGGCGCTGCCGCCGTTGCCGCAGAGGTAGATCGTGCCTCCGTCTCGTAGGCAGGCGAGAAGTCTCTCGGCAATGGCCTGAAGCCGTTCGTGATGATCAATGAGCGAGCGTATTACAGACAAAGACTCCTCATGCGGGGCAAGCATTTGGGTTTTGGAAATCGCTTCTGACATCATTGAAACACTCGACGTAAATGGGTTGGCTTGCGCGGACGACTTCAGGGAACTGGCTCTAATCCGAAGTCCCTAAGGATAGCAACGGCAATTCGCGAATCAAAGTCCCGTCGAAGAATGCCGGCAACCTCGTCGGAATAACTCCCGCAGATAACAATGACAGCATCGACTGGATCCAGCCGCAGCGTTTCCGGTGGTACGATTGCCAAGTGCGTTGCCGGAGTGAATCGCCATTGTTTAAAGGGCGCCGCATCGACGACATAACGGATCTTGGACGCCACTTGTGTTAATGCGATCACGGCCAGTGACTGGTGTCCGGCGCCCCATATCGCCACCCGTCCTTCGCCAAATCCGGCAATGAATCGGCGGAGTTCATTCTCCAGGCTGGCCTGGCAATCCCGAAAATCTGATATGTCAAGCCGCTCTCTTCGCCGCACAACGGCGGCGAGCACATATGCGTCGCGAAGTTCACCGCAGTCCAGAACCTCGAAGCCGTTGATGTGGAGAGTTGTCCTGAGCGAATCGGCCGTGAAGTAGAGCAGATGATCGGCGATGAACTCCGAAAACAGCCTGTTGCGGAGCATCATGTCAAAATTCGGGACCTCGATGAGTCCGACGGCACCGGGCTTTAGATTGTCGTGGAGCGCCCGAAGCGCGCCGTTCGGGTCGGGCATGTGCTCCAGGAACATCAGCAAGAAAAATGCGTCGAAGGGGCCGTCCGGGAGCAACAGGCCGACGTCGAGATAATTTTTGGTGACTCGCAGGCCCTGCTTGCGGCAGTGTGCCACCGAGTCATCGGCGTGCTCGATTCCGTGGGCTGAGATCTTCAGCGGCTCAAGGAGGGAGAGAAACTCGCCTCGGCCGCAGCCAATCTCGATGATCTTCTTTCCTTGCAGGGAAAAGCGATCGATGAAATCCGTGAATTGTTGTGTCTTAGAGTCCCTGAGTACGTCCGAGATCCCGGCGGCGCGGATGACTTCGCGATAGTAAGGAACGGGATCGCCGTCCAGTTGGACCAGGCCGCAGCCAGAGCACTGGCGGATCGTGAGATCGGCTCCCTCCTCGTGATGCACGGATTCGGCATCCGGAAAATTCTGCGCGGCCTTCGGCATGTTGCTGTAATGCAGCAGTATTTCCTGAAAGAGCTCTCGGCTGCATACGCGACAGAATTCAACGGCCACTGAGCGCCTCCGCAGTGCCTGACGGGAACAAAAAACGATCATTGTAGGAATAGAATCTTGCCACGGCACCAGCTAGGAACAGCACTTGTGAGAAGTAAAAAGCCATTGCCAGCAACACGAGGCAAGCAGGCCTGGCAACGATGCGGAAATCGCTTTTGACGTCGAGAAAGAAGCGGAGATGATTCTCGCGGAAAAGGATGAACCGGAGGTCTGATTGGGTTTTACCGTTGCTCGCCGAGTTCGGCTGCAACGGCAAACCCAGAGAGTCGGCCAAGACAGTCACTTCTGGTGTCTCACGTCGACGGGATTTTCAAAATTAAGTTTTTCATCCTCGATAGCCAGCGGGTGGTTTTTGACCTGCGTGAGAATCGCTCCTACGTATTCGCCCACTATTCCGATAAATATCAGCTGAACGGCTGCAAAAAAGAAAAGCCCGATAAGCACAGGTGCCAGCCCGAGTGAAAACGTATCCCAATACCACACCTTAAAGATGAGGTAGGACGCTGCAATGGCAAGGCTGATGGCGGCGAGCGTGAATCCGGCGAAGACCGCCAGTCGAAGCGGAAGTTTGGAGTGACCGACAAAGCCGCTCATCGCGACGTCAGAAAGCTGTGCTTCGAATGACCGGCCGTCCGCCGTGGCTGAACGAATTCAACCTCAATACGACGGAAGCCGATCTCGCCCACCAAGCCACGCAGATACGGCAGAGGCTCATTGTATCGCTTAAGAGCGGTCATGAACTTACGGTCGTATAGGCCAAATCCGTTGAAATTCTGGACGATGGGCACTGATTCAGACATTCGTGCCAGAAGGTCGTAGTAAACCCGTCGAATCAGGAAAACGAACGGATTTTCGTGGCTCCGACTCTTGACGGCGGCGACCACTTGATAGCCTTCTTCCCACTTCCGGACAAAGTCGACGATAAGTTCAGGCGGATCCTGCAGATCGGACGACATGAGCACCACGGCGTCGCCGGATGCCTGAAGGAAGGCGTTGTATCCGGATCGAACCGGCCCGAAGTTATTGGCGTTTAGAATCACCTTGAAGCAAGGGTCCTGCAACGCGATCGCCCGTAGAATTGAGCGACTGCCGTCGGTCGAGCAGTTGTCGGCAATGACGATCTCATGATCGTAGTCCGGCAGCAGCCGAAAGACCGCCTTCAGTCGGTCGTAAAAACGCTGCAGGTTGCCCTCTTCATTGAGGCATCCTGAAACGACGCTGACGAGCTTCTTGTCGCTATCCATAAGGCTTTTGGAAGAATCGAGTCAGTGTGCCGCGAATGGCCGCAATTGTGAGACAGGAAACCCGTCGATATTGTCACGTGTATAGTGATTACTGCGGTAGATGTCGCAGCGAGCACACGACGAGTTTTCATCCTTCCGATTTTCTAGCTGCATCTTCTGGAACTCAAGCCAGACGTCGGATCGCCAGAGTTCTTGAAGGGGCGTCTCATCAACGTTGCCGAGGTTCGTGCCACCAATATAGTCGACGCAGCAGGGGGCGACGGCGCCATTGCTGCGGACCGCCATTGTGGTAAACGCCATGGGACAGGCTGTTCGCTCCGTGCTGTGCTGCTCTAAGTCAGCAATGGCTTTGTCAATTCCGTCGCCGTAATAGTTTTTCATGAAGTCAACTCCATCGACGCGGATCCACGCGTGCGGTTTGTCGATGTACGCCTCATCGGAAACGTCCCGAAACTTTGCAAAGAACTTCTCGTTATCCGAGCTATACGAATCCATCATCTTGCAGCTGACGAATGGTCGTTCCGAGCCGGCCTCCCGCTTCACTTCCTGCAATACTCGCAGGTTTTCATGAATCGCGTCGAGCGAAGTCTTTGCAGCAGTGACTGACGCGTGCTGATCCTGATCACATCCATAGATTGAAACCCGCGCGTAATCGAGTTGGTGCTTCACCAGCATCTCCGCGACCTCTCGGGTGAGAAGTGACGCGTTGGTCGTGGTTTCCACACGGTCGGCGATGTCCGCCGCCTTAGCGATTCGCACCATCTCACAAAACTTCGGATTCACCATCGGCTCGCCATAAATCGCAAGCTTGAGGACTTTGATTTTTGTCCCCGGCCACTCTTTGAGTTGCTGGATGACTCGCTCGAAGCGATCCAGAGGCATGTGAGACTTCGTCTGCGTGAAATAGGAATCAGTCTTGACGCTCTGAAAGCATTGCACGCAGCGAAAGTTGCATAGACTCGAAGGCTCGATGAGGACGGTAAACGGCTTAGGCAGTGGCAAAACATCCCGTAGGACTTGTCGGTTGATAACCGGCAAAGTCGTGTATGTGGTCATCGTCATGTGACGCTATCCTCGACTACGAGGTCATTCTCAGTGAAGGCCTCCGACCAGTGGATCGGCAATCGCTTGCCGTGAGACTTTGCCATGTAATTTTGAATGAAGTTCCGATCCTCACTCGATAGGCAGAGCTTGCTGTAGTTTTTAAACCACTTGATGCTCTGCCCGCGTTTCACGCATGCCGCGAGTGACTCCTCGAAGAGGTTGCCAAGGGCGATATGGATATAGACGCATGGCATGACGTCACCAAACTGGGTGATGTGGAGCGTTGAGTGCACAGCCCCGCAGCCCTTATCCAATCCATACGATGGCCACACGTCTCTGTGTAGGACGGGGTATTGCTGGTGCGCTTTCCAGAGAAAATCTGCGTCCTCTTCATTGATGAGCATGTCGTACCGCTTTTCCCATGATCCGGTGGGGCGGGCACAGAGGATATCGACTGTGAAGTCGTTCTCGGTGGCAAATTTCGCCATGTCGAGGATCTGCTGCCCCTGAGCATTGCCACGGTGCACTACCGTCTGGATCACCACGCTCAGGCCCGCTTCCTTGGCGTTGAGCATCGCCTGGATTGCCTTGTCGTAAGATCCATCGGAATGCCGATTTGCATCGTGCGCCTTGGGATCAAAATCGTCGAGACTGATCTTCACTTTGTCGAGGCCGAGTGATTTAAAATGTCGGCATTTCTCAGGCGTTAGAAAGTGGCCGTGCGTGCTCATTGTCAAGTGAAACTTATCAGGCTGCAGTGCGAGAATTACGTCATCAAGATCCTTGAAAACCGTAGGTTCGCCACCTGAAATGCAGAACTGCGCCCAGCCGAGTTCGTGAGCCTCGTCGCTCACTCGCCGCAGGTCGGTCGGCGTGAGAATTCGCGTTCCCTTGGGCCTCATCCACCGCCCTCGCCAAGCAGTGCAGTGGTCGCAGAAGAGATTGCATGCGTAGCTGTAAGCAATGTCGATGATCGGCGTCGCAATGCCTTGGGCGTGCCGTTCGCCGATCTTCATGATCTTTTCGAAGACTTGCGGCTTTTCGCTTTTGAGCTTGGCTCGCTTTGCCTGCTCGATCTCTCGGAGCGATGGTTTCAATGGTTCGTTTGCTGGCGGCTCAGTGCTGATCATGTCGACTTCCTTCTTCAAGGTGCATGCCCAATCGGTGGTGGAGTATAATTTCTGGTTGCGAGGGACGGGTTAGCGAATTCAAATGATACAGATAGATCCTACATCGGATTGCCGAGCAGCCATTGCGAAGAATGCTCTTCCCGTTCGGCGTCTATCCCCTCGCGATTTGAATACAGTATAGAGTCTGTCGAGGACGGGTTCCACTTTTCCGGCAGCGAGAGTTTTGTGAGAGCCAGAGATTGCGGCCAAAACGGTCTTTAAGTGCCTAAATCAAACAAGAATGCGATTTCCGACGTCGTGCGGCAAGAGGGGCCGGCGGGTGCCTAGGAGTCGGCAGGACAGCAACGCTGCCGCTGGCCCGGCGTCTGGCCGGTCGCTACGCAGATCGAGGCGCCTTTTCGGGCGGGATCGCGTAGCAAACGGTTTCGTATTCCAGCGGGCTATGGTGCCTCAGGAAAATTGCGTGCTCCGGGACAAGCTCATTGATCAATAGCGGAATTTCCCAGAGATGCTTGAAGTGGTGATACACGCACACTGCCAGCGCAGGCTTCTGTGTCGCAATAATATGCTGACCTCCCCGCAATGCATTTGGCTCAGCCCCCTCTATGTCCATCTTGACGAATGATATGCGATCGCGTTCAAGGATAGCATCAAGCGGAACCACGTGCCCGGTGGCTTGGCCGCTGCCTACGGTGCTTTGGGACTTTCCCACGCTGTAATTGACATCTCTTTCAGTGTCCCAGATGCCCAGGTTAAAGGCGCGGATGTGATCCGAGTTGGGAAGATGAGCGATGTTGTCACGCAAGGAACCGAAATTGATCCGATCCAGCTCAAAAGCGTCTATGCGTTCGAACAGCCCCTCTGTCCGTCGGACGAAATCGGCAACCGTGTCGCCGTCAAACGCGCCAATGTCCACGAACTGCTCGTGGGCGGTGAGGTGGACAATGTCACTGGGAAAGTATTGATCGCCTTCGCAGATGTCCAGCATGAGCTGCCAGTCCCTGCCGCCGCCCAGTACCCGTTCAACGATCGCATCAAAAACGCGTACGGATTTCTCGTCTCCCAAAAGCTTGCGGGCGCGGCTGAGGTTGTCCGCGACGGTAGCAACGTCCTGGTGGTCTAGGAAGTCGGAGCTTACGAGGTCGTACCTGTAAACGATGTGCACTGCACGGAAGCCGCTGGAGATCAGTTGTTCCAGTACCGGCCTAAAGTGGCCGACTGTCACGAAGACCACGCACGTGTCCTTAATCTCGAGTAATTCCTGTGGCGACAGGCATCGAGCGCCGCAAAATACCTTGCCCCACTTGGCGGGGTTGGAGTCACAGCAGAAGTCGATCGGTCTGCCCACGTACTGCATCCAAGATTCCACGACGCTCTCAAAAACGCGGCCGCAGCCGTAGAAGACCACGTAGGCGCGGCCTCGCACTGCATGGAGCATCTCGTCTCGATAGTGGATGCGCGAGGAAAGCTTGGCAGCCAGTTTCTCGCAAGCGTCGGTGGTGATGAATCCGGGTTCGTCCGAAAGAGGGCGGCCTTCGTCGGCTCGGTGATCATTGTGATGCATGCTTATTTCCGATCATGTTCGCGGCAAGGTCCTCTGCTGGAAGGAAGGGCCACATGTTTTCAAGCGGCATCGACTCCATGGATCCGTCAGGGTTTTTGATTGAGGAGACCCTCGGAGCGCGCGGTTCATCCGGCTTCACCATAACCTCGCAGACCACGGGCCCCGGCGCATCAAGCACCTGCCGGAGTTTCGCGGGCATGTCGCTGGGGCCGTCGATCCGAATCGCATCCAGCCCGTAGGCCGTCGCCACTTTTATATAGTCTGGGAGCGTAAGGCCACTTGAGTCGTCCGCTCCGACGAGTCGATTAAAATAACCGCTTTGAGAGGCCCGGATCGACGCGTACCCTGCGTTGTTGATGACGAAGAACTTGATCGGCAGGTTGAGACGACGGACTGTCTCCAACTCCTGGATGTTGAATTGGAAGCCACCGTCGCCATCCACGCAGACCGTGCGCCGGCCGCCGCCACCCAGGTAGGCGCCGATCGCTGCGGGCTGGCAGAACCCCATGGCCCCGGTTCCTTTGTTGTGAAAGATTCTCTGGCCCGCCTTGGCGTGCATGGTTGTTAGGAAAATCTCGGCCGCAAACCCAGAGTTTCCAGGTAAGACGATGTCGTTCTCATCCAGGGCATCGGAAAGGGCTGTCGAGAAATCGTACATGCTCAACCCGTCCCCTTTGACCAATTCTGCCGGGAGGGCAAACGGGTACCGATTCTTCCAGGCACGGCAACGTTCTGCCCAGGGTGATCGGTCGACGGCGGGATGGTTTTCGCACGCTTTCAGCAACGCATCGATGAACCTGCCAGCGTCGGCAGCTACCGCCACATCGATAGCATCACCAAGCTTTTGGATTTCGGCAGAGTCGATGTTC
>Ga0194055_10003888_pt1 | contig 11372 bp, 8 predicted proteins | sample SepL449m_MetaG_FD_155482 | JGI IMG/M metagenome (GOLD analysis project Ga0194055, IMG submission 155482) | Anoxic zone freshwater microbial communities from boreal shield lake in IISD Experimental Lakes Area, Ontario, Canada - Sep2016-L442-9m | ecosystem: Environmental > Aquatic > Freshwater >... | reverse complement strand
GGTTCGGGCGAAGAAGGAACCGGCGGAGAAAAGAAGCCTGGCGGCGAGAAGCCATCGAGCAAACCTGGTACGGGCCAGAAAGGCACCGGTGAAAAACCCGAAGGGAAGTCTCAAGGGGGCGAAAAGCAAGACGGGGGCGAGAAGACCCCCGGCGGAGAAAACTCTGACTCCAAGGAGCCCTCGAACAAGTCTCAGGGTGGTGAGCCAGGCAAACAGGCAGCAGATGGAAAAGGGGGCAAAGAGACTGGAGGCAAGCCGAAGGAGGGTGGTAAGCCAGGCCAAGGTGGTGCAGGAGGGCAAGGCGGAAACAATCCTCAAGGTGGAAACGGCCCTGGGAAGCAGGGACCTCGCGGTCCGGCAGATCCTGACGGCGCCCCCGGAAACGGAGCTTCAGGTTCCTCAGTGGACGATGGCGAAGAAGCGAATCTGGAGTTCAACCGTCAGGCGACCGAACTGGTTCTGAAGCAGCTAGAAAAGGACTTGGAACGAGGGACCGTCGATCCCGCACTGTTGGAAAAACTCGGCTGGACCGAAGAACAAACGCGAGCGTTCTACGAACGGATCAGCAAAGGTCTTCAGGAATCAAAATCCGGCAATGAAACCCCCGAGTCCCAATCGCGACGAGCCCAATTCGAAGAAATGCTGAAGAGCATGGATCTGAACCGTAAGGGAGCAGTCCGCAGCGGCGAAAACTCACCAACACGCGACGTCCAGCAGATCGATGCCCGCCGAGCGACTGTTCCGAAGAAGTACGATTCGGTCTACAAGAAATTCAGCAGCGACGTGACGAAGCAGAAGACCAAGCCAGCCAAGTAGACGTTCTTTGCTGTAACGATCACACGTGTAACCGCTACGTCGCGCCGCGTAGTTTGTGGCATGGGCTGGAAGCCCATGCCGCCCCCAAGCCAAGTGACACGATCTTTAATCAGGAACGGGAAAACGCTCTCGAGAAGCATGAATTGAAAAGTATGTTGAAGACACGGGCTGGAAGCCCGTGCCACGGAATGCCTCTCTGCGGGAATTGGCTTCCGAAGTGATGCGAGATAGTCGTGGTTCGCTCCGCGAACCAACGCTTCTTGGCTGACAGACTTCTACCTGGGCATCCTGGGCACATTGCGTTGGAATGTTGAAATGCGGCGGTGGTTCGCGGAGCGAACCACGACTATCTCCGCCACCCTGTCGTGCTGGACACATGGCCGAAGCGAGCACATCACAAAATTCGGGTGGGACCAGCTCGCTTCCAGCGCCGGCCTACCATAAGGAAACGTCGAGAATTGATGGTGGGCCGGCGAAGCGCCATTGGTCCCACCTGACATCCTGCCCAGCTTCAAAAAGGCATTGGCCCACGTCGTTTCCCGACATTTCCTTGAATTGGGTTTCAACTTCTGTATAAACGATTCCGTGTAATGAATGAGTTCTTGATAATGAAGTCAGCGAGCACTGGATGATTGAACTTCACGGCAGTCTGCGCATCGTCGCCTGGTGGACTTCAGGAATTCTTTATTGTGGAATCTGGGTGCTCGTTGCGTCTGCACAAGACACAAGTACGAAGTCACCGGTTCCATCACCTGCGCGTCGAACTGAGATACGCAAGCTCCTGGATGAAACAATTGACTTGCCGAAAGCCAATTCAGCAGCCAAAAAGCAGCAGGCGGCGCAGCGATTGATGGAAATGGCCAAAGATACGGCTACAACCGCTGATGAACTGTACGTCGTCCTGACAACCGCATTGCCGCTGCTCCGCGAAGCGGGAGATTTTACGACTTTCCTGACAGCGGTCGATCAATTCGTCTCTACATTTCAAGTGGATGCTGATGTCGAGCGGAGCAGGCTGATCACGGAATACCTGGTCGGTTGCAAGTCACCTTCGGCAATCGAACCCGCTGTCAAGGAAGTTCTGGAAACGGCCGGGCGGGCGGCCAGTGAGAACCGCTTTCGATCATCGATCGAATTGCTGGAAACTGCCGAGCGACATTCCAAACGTGTCGGTGCGGCCAAGCTGTCGAAAGCTGCGATTGAACAGCGAATCGTCGTGCGCGAACGCGAACAAGCTTTCACAGCCCAGACTCAGGCATTGAAAACGCTCGCCGACAAACCAGACGATTCGAAAGCAAATCTGAGTGTGGGCCTATGGCTGGCGATTTATGAGGATGATTGGGAACAAGCCCTGCCAAAACTGGCTCTCTGCAGCGACTCCAAGTGGAAATCGGCGGCTATTTCTGAGCAAAAAGCGTCGGCTGACATCGAATCTCAATTGACATGTGGAGACGCATGGTGGGACGTCTCGCTATCGGTCACAGGTGAAGCGAAGCTGGCCGCTCAACGCCGTGCGGCGTCATGGTACGGCCAATACGAACCGAATGCGAAGAGTCCACTGATCAAGGCACGCATCGCAAAAAGGCTTGAAGAACTTACGCCAGGCCAAGAAGGTGCATCCCGATCGACGACTCGCTCGAAAGAACCTGAGTCGCCAAAGCCTGCCAAGGAAAAGAGATTTCCGATCGGCAAATCGATCGATCTGGTCAAACTGCTCAATCTTCCTGAACACGCCATGCGCGGGACGTGGCAACGACAGAACGGAGAGTTGATTGCTGTTGGAAATAGCCATGATCTTGTGATGTTTCCCGTTGTCGTGCGAGGCGGATATGAAATCATCTGCGAATTCACCAACCGCACGACTGACGATGGCATCAAAGTGATCTTTCCCGTTGGTCTCGCGAGTTGCGGAATCACCATCAATTCTGGCAATGTCAGCGGCCTTGAGAAAATTGATGGAAAAGCCATTTTAGAGATGGAACCTTCGAGCCGGGCAATCGTTCGTCCAAGTATTCCTCCGGCCAATCAACGCCATCGACTGCTAATTGACGTCGCCACCGATGGTGATGCTGCGGCAATCGAAGCACGTCTCGATGACCAACGACTGACATCGTGGCAGGGCAAGTCGTCACAACTTAGCCCCGCTCATTCAATCCCGTGTCCTCAGGCAATCGGCCTGATGAAGTGGGTCAATCCGATGGTGATTCACAAATTTGAAATCCGTTTCAAACCAGGATCGGAATCGACCGAATTGGGAAATGACTGGAAAAACTCCATCACGCAGATCGCATTGACCCCACCCAAGGAGGTCGCAGCAAAATGTCTGAACTGGAAAGGTCGATACTATCTTTTCAGTGACACAAGGATGTCGTATCCAGAGGCTCTTGCGATGGCGGTTCGATTGCAGGGCCGTTTGCTGACGATTTCATCACCCGAAGAAGAGGCCTTCCTGATCGGGCAAGGAGGGAACCGTAACTTCTGGCTTTCCGCGTGGCGTCGCGAAGAGAGTAAAGAGTGGCGCGATGAGAGAAACCGACCGCTGCGCTATCTGGGAAAATGGGGGCCAGGCCAACCTTCATTTGGCCCCCGCGAAACACACATCGAATTCCGTACAGAAAAACCAGGCCCCGCCGCGTGGTACGACGACGTCCCTTGGGGAACAGGGCCGCATGCCTGCATCGAATGGGGTGAGGAATACGACGCCAAGAAATGAAACAGACGTGTGCCACTTCAAGTAAATTATTCAGTCACGCACTCCACGATGCCTCGCGATATTATGTTGTCCATTGATCGCAACACTGGCGAAAGTGCTTGTGACGGTATTGTCCCTACTACCCGGTGCGGACGTCATTCGTCGCGTCTTGTATCCGTTGCCTTACGAGGCTGACACTGCGTTTTACTCTGGCTTCAATCCCCTCAGGATCTTGGCCAATCGGTGAGGGTGCGTCAAATACGGATGCAGGCCCGTTGAATGCAACCATTCCGTTCGTGCGTTGGGAAGTCCCTTTTCCAAGACTTCATGCCCGGTCGTTTCCAATTGCCCCTGCCCTTCCGTGCGCACCAGCAGTACTGGGCATTTCACATCCGCAAGCCGGTCACTCAGGTTCATTACGTGGAGCGCATGAGCCTTTTGGGCAAGATCACCCAACGCAAGTTTTCCAGTGGACTCGACCAGGAACTCAAATCGACTTCCGTCAAACGGGGGAAACCAGCGACGATGATTCAGCTCCTGAATTCGTCGCCGCCATGGTAACTGGGCCAGCGATTTTCGGCTGTTTCTGGCAAACCAGGCCAGCATCCGTTCTGAGTACGACAACCGTCGACTCGCAAACCCGTGCTGCAATACCATTCCCCCAATGCGAGTCGGCGCATCCAGCGCGGCCTGCATGGCGATTGCGGCACCAAACGAGGGGGCAAATACGCAAATCATCGAATCACCATGTTGATCGGCAGCGGCAATCAGATCGGCGGCATAATCGCTGATTGTCGGCTTTAACCGATGAGAGCCGAGTTCTCCGACAGTGTCGTAGACCACGCAGCGAAACGTGTCGCGCAACAGGTACACCATCAGTGCGTACATTTCGGCGGTGCCGACAAATCCGTTGAGCAGATATAGTGTCGGCCCCTCTCCCCAGACTCGCCCGACAAGTCGACGCGTACCTCGATCCAGTTCCCAGGGGCGACTTTCCGTCCGATATGCATTGAGAACCTCATGCCAGACCAGTGGTGGTGGGCATGCCTCTCCTGACGGCACCCCCGCCGCATCGACAGGGACACCTGCCGGGACAGTCGACGAAGGCAATGTGAGATGCTCTGGAACGGGTGAACCGTTGGTCGCCACTACGGGCGAAGGTTCTGACATAACGATCTGGCCTTTGGACTGGAAGAAGTTCTGTGATCAACAGGACTTCCCCATGATACCCGAATACGTCGCCGTCGTCTTTCGACGGATGTTGATGCCACCCGATTTAGGAAAAGTCGCGGCTTCCCGCAACAAGATCCTGCAACCGTTGAATCGCATGAGCATCGTCGTGCATGACGCAGACAAATACCGCGTCCCCTTCGCTCCAGACAACCCACGTTCCAAACGTATCGTACTGGATCATGGCTGAAGAGAATGAAGTTGCCTCGAGTTTGGACTGCCATTGATTGCGGTTCAGTCGCAGGAGAAATCCCGAAGTGTTTGGTCGTCCACGATCAGCCCGCGCCAGAAAGCCCAGCAGCGGAACATGAATCCCATTCACGGACGCCAGATGCGTGGAACTCTCCAGTTGAATTTCCCTCAAGGAATTCCACCCTGCCGGAACAGCGAACGGTGATTGCGAATCCGTCGGCAAACTATTCAGTTCCAGTTCAGCAAGCTGCCGGACGCTGGTCTCGTTCAATCCTGCGGGTTGAGTTCCAAACCACGCCCAGCCTAACAATGGGAGCAGCAAAGCCAATGTGAGGCTGCTCACCCATCGCCATGTGTGACGAGTTCGAACGGCACGTTGAAGACTGGATTGAGGCGTCACTGAAGTCACTGCCGATCGCAAGCGGTTCGTCAAACCTGCTGGAAGCGGGATATCGGACATCGCTCGGCCGACTTCCGAATCAAATCGCTGTTGAAAATCCATCGCTCGATGACACGCTTCACATTCTGCCAGATGACGCTGTGCGGCCTGCACATCGGAACCGCTCGCAGCATCCCTGCCGAGCGATTTGAATTCGAGTTGTGCCTGCGCCTCACGGCATTCCATGGCAACGGTCCTGTTCAGTAACACAAAAAACAAAAGAATTCAGGCTGAGGTTTAAGTGAACTCGACTTTAATATCAAAATTCCTGCCACACCGGCCGAAGTCAACTAGTGCTCAAACGCCACTTCCTTGAGCCGGGTGGTCCCTGAACTGGCTGCCTGCTCTTTCGCAGCCTCGTCCGTCAATCGCTTTCTCAAATACGTTTTGCCACGTGAAATACGACTCATGACCGTCCCGATCGGGACGCCCATTTGAGTCGCAATCTCCTGATAGCTGAAGTCTTCAAAGTAGTACAGCACAAGGGGCGACCGAAACTCTTCCGAGAGTTCCAGTAACGCTTCTTGTAATCGTTTGAGATGAATCGGGGTCTCGGGTGTTCCCTCAACGTGCGGTTCGTCAATGTCGTCGAGTGATCTGCCAACCTGATGGTGTCGCAAAGATTTCAGGAAGACATTGCGGACAATCGAAACCAGCCAGCCACGCGCTGCTTTCGTATCCCGCAGTTGATGCAAACGCTGGTGAACCAGCATGTATGTCTGCTGCACCAGATCTTCCGCATCGCTCGCGTTTCCCGACAATCGATACGCGTACCGATAAAGCAACGCTGAATGTTGCTCAATCAGTTCGTCCGTTGTTGGAAGGCGCGTTCCGTCCACCATTGCGACCTCATCACAAAGGGAAGATTCGGCAGAATGAAGAATTATTCCCGAATCGGGCTGCCGGCGCAGGATTTTCGTCGGAAAACTTCGAAAGACTCCAGGAAGAAACAGGTTGCGGCCACTATCAGACACAACGTCTCTGGTAATTGGAAGTCAAAACTGACGCCAGGTCGGCCGAATTCTGACTTACGAATCAACGGTGTTCCAAAATTCGTCTTCACCGGCATCGTCTGATTTCGACGGTTTTTTACCGGAAGCGTCAGGCTTTGCGCCCGGCTTGGCAGCCCCCGGTTTTGGAATTCCGCTGGCACCCCCAGGCTTTGGCATGCCTGCCATCGGGGGAAGCGGAGGAGCTTTTGCCTTTGGTTTTGGCAGCCCTGACCCCGGTACAGGAGATCCTGCCGGCTTGCGAACAGGCGTTTGAGGCTTCGATCCGAGTTCGATGATGTCATCGTCGTCTGGAAGTGGAGGAACGGGAATCGATCCTGATTTTGAAATCGTTGATTTGCCAGTCGAACTGCTCGAGCTGACTGGACGCACTGGTTTTGGCGCCGGCCCCTTCCCCGTCGAAGCAGCAGCCCCTTTACAGGCAGTACAAATCCCGCGAGCATCCAGAACCTCGCCGCATTTGTTGCACAGTGGGACTGGCTGAGAAGAATCGTCGATGTCAGAAGAGCCAGTACGCCCCGGCCTGGAGGCTGGGACTGGTTTCGGGATCGGTTTCGGACCGAGTGATGAGGGAGCAGACGACTTCAGCTTGCTGGGGCCATCCGAAGAAATTTTCGACGGCGCAGCACCCGAGACAGGAGTTGCCGGTTTGGCGAGACCAATCGGAGCTTCCTTGGAAATGGTCGTTGCCCGTGCCGTCGGAGTGGCGGTCACGGCCGGAGTCGATTTTACCGCCACTTCTGCGGCTTCCTCAGCGTCTTCCGCCCCTTCGCTGAGCGCTTTGACAATCATGTTCTCAGGGCGAACGATTTCCGTGTGTGCAACCTGCCCGGTCTTGAGAACTTTCGCGTCGACATGAACTCGGGCCTGTTCATCGTACGAAATCGTCACCTCGATCTCTGTTCCTTCTGGAAGATTCTCTGGCAGGGGTTCGACCTGACACGTTCCCAACTCCACATATTGGGAATCCGCGGCCGTACCACTCTCGACAATTCGCAGATGCACACGCCGCTGGTTTTTTGATACCGTTCCGTAGATCTGCGAGACCGAAACCGGCAGGGGTGTGTTTGCTGGAAGAATGTAGTGCGGAATCCGGGTCTGAGTCTCTGTATCGCGGATCAAGACCCCCAGCGAACGGGCTGTCGCGCTTTGTTGTTTGAACTGAGCCAGTCGGGCAGCCGCTGTGGGATTGAGGATTGACTTCGCAAAAGTACTGTTGGTCAGCAGCATCCCTGCGTAATAGGTCGCCCCGTGTGCAATCGATTGATCCGGCGACAGCGACGTATTCAGCGTGCGACCACTGAGCTTTTTGAACAGTGACCGAACCATTGGCATGCGCGACGAGCCACCCGTCGTCAGAACGACATCGACCTTAGCCCAGCCCATGCTGTTTTCTTTGAGCAGGTCCAGCGTCAGAACCTCCATCCGATCGACCAGATCCCGCGTCAAGCGTTCGAACTGCTCCAGTTCCACCTGGTACGTTTTCCGCTGGTTTCCCGCCGCACATGTCAGTGCCGCCTTAGGGCGAACCGACAGGCTGCGCTTGGTCTGCTCAGCTTCCAGTGCCAGTGCCTGAGCATTCTCGCGCTCCTTCATCGGGTCGATGCCAAATTCCTTTTGGAACTGCTTGGCAATCGCCACTTCCAAGGCCCGGTTCCAGTCGAGACCCCCGAGTTGCAGATCGCCGCCGCTGGCAATGACGCGGACTTCGTTCTTTTGATAGCGGACCAGCGACAAGTCGAATGTACCACCCCCGAGGTCGACGACCATGATCGTCTGGGCCGTAGCCAGTTCCGTAAACCAGATCCCTTCCGTTCCCAGGACGAAGCAGAGCGCTGCGGCGACAGGTTCATTGATGATGTCGACCTGCTTCAAACCAGCCCGCTTTCCTGCTTCGGCGGTCGCCTGTCGCTGAACGTCACTGAATTGTGCTGGAACAGTAATAACGGCCCGGTCGATCGCGCCGATTTTTTCCCGAGCACTATCGAGCATGGACTTCAGAATCACCGTACTGATGTCAATGGGCGAGTAGCTTTTGCCGCCGATTTTCCAGCGATGTCCGGGGTTGTTCATGTACCGCTTGGCATGCACGACGACTCGATCAGGATGCCGGATCGAATTTCGTAATGCCTCGGTCCCAACGACGACATTGTCATCGTCGAACAGAACGACCGACGGCGTCGACAGTTCTCCATCTTTGTTGGGGATCGTGATCGGTTCGCCGTGCTCATTCAGGTAGGCGATACACGAGTAAGTGGTTCCCAGGTCGATGCCGACGGCATGAGTCGCAAGCATGATTGAAGTGCTTTCGTGGAACTCGGGCGGATGAGAATTGGACTGACAGTGTCTGAATGGTAGCATCAGCGGGCAGTCAATTCTACGAGATGCCCGCGCCAGTCCATTTCTGACCGACAGGTTTGCCGATGGTGACAATTATCGGGTTGTTTTTTGCCCTTTTTTCCGTGGGACAGGTCGGTTCCGCCCCTCGCGAATCCGTACCCGTCGATTTTCTGACGGGGGCCCGGTTTCACACGGAACTCGATCAAGCCACCTCGGGAACTTGGACAAATGTGGAATTTCGGGAGCTGCTGAACAAACTTTCAGTGGAACGCCGGGTCGCAATTCTGCTCGATCGTCGCATCGATCCCACAGTTCGCGTCCCGCTTGATATCGTCAATCGGTCGCTGACCGATGGAATTCAGCAGATCGCTCGCAAGGTCGAAGCCGAAGTCAGTATCCCGGAAAATGTGGTTTATGTCGGTCCACCTGCCGCCGTGCGCCAGTTGCGAACACTGATCGACTTAAGAACGGCTGAACTCATGGCCAAATCCACCCCGATTCCCGAAAAACGGCGAACGGAACTGAATCGACGGCACCCGGTCGCCTGGGCGGATCTGGAATCGCCGAGCGACATTCTGCGGCGCGTTGCGGAACAGTTCCAGTTGAAGATTCAGGGTGAGGATCTGGTTCCGTATGATCTTTGGGCGGGATGCCGACTTCCGAGTGCCACGGCAGCCGAAGCACTTTCGATCATCCTGATTCAGTTCGACCTGACGTTCTCGTGGACGGACGGCGGCAAGGGGATCGAACTGGTGCCAATTCCGAAAACAGTGGTCATCGAACGGCGTCCGCGGTTCAAATCTAAGGCCGCAGACGCTTTGAAGGCCATTCAGGAAGAATTTCCGAATCTCGACGTGCGTCTGGAAGGGACGGAAGTTGTCGTCAAGGGGACAACTGAAGACCATGAAGCGATCGCATTACTTTTGAGTCCTAACAAGCCGAAAAAGCCCGTGGAAAAGGACCCTGCCCCACTTCGGCAGCGAACATTTACGTTGAAGTTCGAACGAGTTCCCGTGCGAGCCGTCATGAAGAAACTGGAAGAGTCGAGTGTCGTGTTTACCTATGACGCTGCAGTGCTTGAGGCTGCCGGAATCAATCTCGATCAGACAATCGATCTGCAATTGGAAAAAGCGACGGCTGATGAATTCCTCAAAGCCGTTTTTTCGCCGCTCAAAATGTCATTTGAAATCGATCATCTGACGGTAAAGTTGGCTCCAAAGAAATAGAATTCTTGTGGGAATCGATATGATCAGGCGTTTCTCTGTCATCCTCGGGCTCATTTTGGCAGGCTGGTTTTCCAGCGACTCTGCAAACCAGGCCTACTCTGCGGACACCGTCAAGGCGACCAGACCGAACATCGTTTGCTTTGTCGTGGATGACTTGGGCTACATGGATATCAGCCCCAATAGTCCTGGCTGCTTCTACGAGACACCGCACTTGCAACGGCTAGCTGAGACGGGCATGCGGTTCACATCAGGTTACGCGGCCTGTCCCGTCTGCTCGCCAACGCGCGCGAGCCTGATCAGCGGGAAGTATCCACAACGTATTGGCATCACCGACTACATCGGCGCGGCTCAACCGGACAAGTGGAACCGACCGACGAAACTGCTTCCCGCCCCTTATCGAGAGCGCCTGCCGCATGAGGAAACAACATTTGCCGAGGGGCTGAAAAAGAGTGGCTATGCCACGTTTTTCGCCGGAAAGTGGCACTTGGGTCCCGAAGGATTCTGGCCCGAATCGCAAGGCTTCGATGTCAACATGGGGGGGATTGATCGTGGTGGCCCCTACGGTGGCAACAAATATTTTTCTCCTTACGGGAACCCTCGCCTTGCCGATGGCCCACCCGGCGAACATCTGCCTGACAGACTGGCGTCCGAGACAGTTCGATTCATGGAGCAGAATCGGCAGAGGCCTTTTCTGGCATACTTCTGCTTCTACTCGGTACACACTCCGCTGATGTCTCGCGAAGACCTGCGACAGAAATACGAAGCCAAGGCGAAGTCGTTGAAGCACGACGGGCCAGCCTGGGGACGCGAGCGGGAACGGCAAGTCCGATTGATTCAGGACCACGCCGTGTACGCCGGAATGGTCGAGGCGATGGATCAGGCTGTCGGAAAAGTTTTGGATGCTCTTGATCGTCTCGGATTGGCCGACAATACCGTCGTCATTTTTACGTCCGACAACGGCGGACTTTCCACGTCAGAAGGACACCCCACATCCAACCTGCCGCTCCGCGCCGGCAAAGGCTGGATGTATGAAGGTGGAATCCGTGTCCCCTGGATCATTCGGGCACCTGGCCTGACCAAACCAGGAAGCGTTTGTGACACACCCATTATCAGCAACGATCTTTATCCAACAATCATGCAACTGGCGGGAACTCGTCAGGATCATTCCGTGGATGGTAAAAGTCTTGTCCCTCTGTTACGGGGCGAGAATCTGTCTGACCGACCACTGTTCTGGCATTACCCACATTACGGAAATCAGGGTGGTGCTCCCGGAGGCGCGGTGCGAGACGGAGATTGGAAGTTGGACTTGCCCAAGAAAAGTGGGCGCGAGGAAAAGCGAACTATGCTTAACCTTGAGGAGTCCATCGCATGTCGAAAGAACGTCGTCAGTTTAGTGCCGAGTACAAGCGTGAAGCCTTGAATTTGAT
>Ga0194055_10003887_pt1 | contig 11375 bp, 7 predicted proteins | sample SepL449m_MetaG_FD_155482 | JGI IMG/M metagenome (GOLD analysis project Ga0194055, IMG submission 155482) | Anoxic zone freshwater microbial communities from boreal shield lake in IISD Experimental Lakes Area, Ontario, Canada - Sep2016-L442-9m | ecosystem: Environmental > Aquatic > Freshwater >... | reverse complement strand
TCCCGATACTCTTCAGCTAACTTAATCTGCATTGCCAGGTCTTCAGGATGATCTTTAAGATGCTCCTTAAGGTGAGCAATCTGGGCCGCAGGACCATGATCGTTAAGGGCTTCGTAAACTTGGTGTCCAAGCTTTTGAGATCCTAGGTCTGGCGCACGAAAAACGATCCCAAGAATCATTCCTCCCAATGCACCACCAAGATGAGCATAGAAACTTGAGGCTTGCAACGGTTCTCCGATTCGGATAACCGCACCGATTATCTGCATCACGAGCCAAGCCAGAGTAACCCAAGCCACCGTTGCCGACGCCTTTGGTGCGAGAGGCACCCTAAATTTCGTATACCGAAGGCTGTAGTAAACTGCGCAGCCTGCAATGCTACCACTGGCTCCAACCAACGGCGCTGCTTCCACGTTGTGTCGCACCGAAAGCCAGAAAAGACCAACACCGAAGATGCCTGAAATGATAAAGACAGCTAGGAATCGAAGAGAACCCGTTGCTATTTCCACCGCGGCACCTACGGCCGCAAGGAACACCATGTTTCCGAGCAAATGAACCGCATTTGCGTGAAGAAACATCGACGTAAAGCACGCTACAAACGAAGGTTCCGATGCCTTAAACCCAAAGGATTCAATAACATCGGGGCGAATCAATACAAAGAACGCCGCAATGATATTTGCGACGATAAGGAGAAGAGTTACATAGGGAGTTCGTGAACGAATGCTCAAGCCTCCTCAAATAACTCCTCGGGAATATCCGTATTAAAGTAGGTGTTTTGCACGTCGTCGAGATCTTCCAATGCATCAAGTAGCTTGATCAATTTGATGAGGTCCTCTCGAGAAGGATTGGCCTTATTCGTGATGATATAGGTCAAAGCAACTTCTTTTGAGTCAAACCCTGCGGCCCGAAGTCCTTCGTTGACCTTGTGCAAGTCCGTCATCGCCGTAACAATAGAAACTGTTTCTTCTTCAGTCTGGACGTCCTCGGCACCGGCTTCTAATGCCGCCAGCGTCAACTCATCTTCATCATGTTGACCTTTAGGAAATTGAATTTGACCAACGTACTTAAATTGCCAGCTAACCGCGCCGTTGTCACCCATGACACCGGCATTCTTCTTAAAAGCGTCTCGTACTTCACCGACCGTCCGATTTCGGTTCTCGGTATAGCATTGAAGAATGATGCCAACCCCACCAGGACCAACACCTTCATAAACGATCTCTTCGTAGCTAACACCCGCGATTTCACCCGTGCCCTTTTTGATGGCTCGTTCAATGTTATCCTTCGGAACCGAAGCTTCCTTTGCCTTGTCCACCGCAACACGCAATCGAGGATTCATTCCCGGGTCACCACCACCGCTCTTTGCAGCAACAGTTATTTCACGACTGAGTTTCGTGAATAGATTTCCTCGTAACGCATCCTGCTTCCCTTTCCGGATTCGGATGTTTTTCCATTTGCTATGGCCGGCCATATATTTACATTTTGGCACACACTCGCATAGTGCGAGTGTGCAGACCTTATCCTATGGGAATATCACCGACTTCGTTTGGGTAAATGTCCTGGTTACTCCACCAACAACGTACGTTCCACTAAAAGTAACCGTGCCCTTCGAATCTGGCAAATTAGGACCAGTCCAAAGGATCGAACCATCTTTCGAGGCCGTTGGATTGACCTGACCCATTGTCAGTGGCAATGGAGTCACAAGCGTCATGGTTCGGAACGGAATTTTGAGGGTCGCTGCTGTAACCCTGATGTTATTTGCTGTGGCTCCACCCAAGTTGAGAATCTTAAACTTAAACGTATATTGATTTTCAAACCGTTGACCAAGTGCCTTAAACGCCAACGTCGTATCGGTCGCCGTTCCAGAATCCTTAATCCGAATTCGCCACATTCCACGCCCATATGTCGCAGCATTAAGATATCCGGTTCCAGGAATCCATTCGACCTTAGAAACTTCGCACAACGGCAAGCCAAGCGGCTCCGTAGCGTTGCTCCAACTTGCGCCGCCATCGGTCGTCATGAATACGCCAACATCAGTTGCTACAAACCAGGTCGTCGTCGGATTGACGTCGTCTCGGGTGATCCAGTTTGTCGGGGAGTCAGGAAGCAATCCAACGCCAGCACCATTCACGGCCGTAAGAATTGGGACTCCAATCGATGTGTCGGCAATTCGCCATACATGTGAAGTTCCACTTCCGCTGAGCGTAATCAGAATTTCATTCGGATTAGTTGGATTGACACTAACGCAAGTAACTGACCTCGCCGGCAGGGCTGGGCTCGAAACATCGTCAAGCTTGGTCCATGTGGCACCGGCGTTCGCCGATCTCCACAAGTCGCCATTTGTTGTTCCCGCGTATAAAACACTGGCGTTAGATGGTGCAATCGCAATCGAAAGAACGGTTCCACCAGATGGGCAAAGATTCGTAGCTCCAAGTCGAGCATCCCATGTCGCGGGTCCCGGATTATATCGCCACAAATAGTTTGTCGCAACGTACAAAGGGTTAGGAGTTGTTGGATCTATCGCCATTCGGGTAACAAAAGGCACTGAATCCGTGCCCCAACTCGGACCGAATGAAGACTGAGTTGACCAACCATTTGTCGTTCGATACAAGCCGTTACTCTGCGCAGAACCGTACCAAACCAATGGATTAACTGGATTGACCGCACAACCCATTCCATCTCCGCCTGTCCGGTTAACCCATGCGTTGAGGTTGCCCGTGGAAACCGGTGATGCATTATCCTGAGTCCCACCCATTACTTTTGTTGCATCAGTTGGATGGTATGCCCCGGTGTAGAACATCGTGATTCCAAGTGTCGAACTCGACGAAATGTTGAAATTCCACGCTTGCGGATTTGCGCCGGCTGGAGGAGTATAGGTTAGTGGCCAAACACCACCGTCATTCCCGACAACCATCTTTGTTTCGTCGCCGGGAAAAACTTCTAAACAATGCTGATCGTTGTGGGTCTTCGCGGAGCTCGTGTAGGTTTGCCCAATGTCAGTCCAAGTGGTTCCGTCCCAGCTAGCAACCGTAATCAAACCAACATACAAGAAGTCTTTTTTGACGCTATTTACGGTATGGGCGGCGACCCGAATGTAGTTGTCGTAAGTCGATTGAGACCAGTTATAGGTCGCACTAACCGGGGCTCCCATCGGAAAATTGCCCGTGATGTCTGTCCAGGTAACTACGGTTCCGGAAATGTCACCTTGGAAAATCTGCCTTATCCCTTGGTTGATGTAGTAAAGCCGATTGCTGTTGACGTGTGAAAAATCGATATGAGATCTTGCAGTATTCGACGCCCCTGCCGGCTCATTTGAAAGCGTCCAAGTAACGCCTCCATCGGTCGAAAGGAATAGTCCAGCGTTTCTGACTTGCGCGGCATATATTCGGTTGCCCGAAACATCAGGTTGACTTACCGACATATCAGTAATGTTCGCAAATGCATTTCCGCCGATGAGAATATTGGTGAAGTTATAGCCAAGGTTTGTTGAGCGAAACAGTCCGCCGCCGCCCGCCATGCTCACCATAACGATTGAAGGATTATCAGGATCAAATAGAACTTTAGAGGCACTCGTTCCGTTCCGTAAAACGATATTGACCCAACTTGCCCCACCATCATCGGATCGCATAATCCCGTTACCTGTTCCAGCCCCACCATCCTTGTCGCCTAGTCCGGCTATAACAACGTTGTTGTACTTAGGATGCACGCCGATTACGCTGACATATGGTGATGGAAAGTGATCGCCCATGGGGCTCCAAGTAACACCAGAATCAATGGTTTTCCAAATTCCGCCCGCAGGCGCTGCCATATACATCGTCGAAGATACTTTGGAATCATAGGCTAAGCCCCCAATTCGACCGTTAAGCGCACTTCCGTTTGGACCATAGTAGGTGTTGTAGGGAACCGTTAAAGCCCGAGGACCGGTGAACTCCCATTTTGGCTCTCCACCTACCGGGATGATTCCCCCTATCTTTGGACCACTATTGGATAATGAGCTTAAATTGGCCGCAGGCATCTCTCGCGCTCGTTTACTCGCAAGCGGATATTGATCCTCATTGGGAGAGTCATTAGGGAAGGATTTAATGTATAGCCTTTCCCGAAGAGCCTCATAAAAGTCAGTTTCTGGATTCCCTGCTTGCCGCTTCAGTTTTGAAATCTGCTTGGTTAGTGCCTTAACTGAACGAAGGTTCGAAACATCCTCGTTCTCTTGCTTATTATAAGCAAACAAGACCGTTGACGCCAACAATAGCGCGCTTGCCGAAATACCAAAAATGGCTCTCATCCCTTTACTTCCCTCTGCCTAAGTCTTGCTTGATCAAAACGATCAAACCACCCTCATATAATAGTCGAGAGAGTGACGCTAGTCAATGTAAGATTACTAGGTTTAACCGAAAGAGGACTTTAGCCAGGCTTTCGTTAACGAAAAGTCGCCTTGAGTGAGCCCGTGACCGGTTTCCAACTCGTTCGATGTCACAATCGCTCCAGTGCGATGGAATATCTCGGCTTGCTGCCTCGCAGACTCAATGGGTCCCATTTGGTCAACGATTCCGTTGTTCATCAGAATCTTTTTTCCAGTCAAGTCAGGCTCAACCGGTTCTTGAAGAATCTTCATGCCTCGCCACATGATCAAACCCTCGAGCACCTCGGGATGAAAAGTCATCAGTGCGGCTCCCATATTCGCACCGTTGGAGTAACCAAGCGCGATAAATTTGCCAAGGCCAATGCCATCGCCATCGCCCTTGTCCTTTAGAAACTCGGCAAGTTCATCTGCTTGATGTCTCATATCGTCTTCATCGAAGACTCCCTCCGCAAATCGCCGAAACCACCGAGACATCCCGTGCTCACTCACTTTTCCCTTCGGACTCAGAATCGCCGCTCCCGGGAGAAGATCTTTGCCGATCTCCACCAGATCATGCTCCGTCCCTCCCGTCCCATGAAGCAGAAGCAGTGTCCTTGTTTCTGTTGATTTAGTTGCTGGCTCGTAGTGAAATTGAAAGCTCATGGAAATCTATCTTCAAACTATGCCAGATAAGGTCGTGCTTTTGGTGCAAACTAACTTTGCGAATGGATTTCTCGGGGCTGAACGCGATCTTGAAACCTGATCAGATCTTGTCTGGTGCCGCAGCATCACGCGGATACGACTGCGACGCATACACCGTTGATCGTTCGAAACCCAGCGTCATTGTCCTTCCCGATACTACAGCCGAAGTAGCCGAGGTAGTCAAGTGGTGCGTTGCCCACTCCGTTCCGTTCACGTCTCGCGGTGCCGGCACTGGTCTCAGCGGTGGAGCAATGCCCGCCCTCGGTGGAGTGGTTATATCCACCAAGCGAATGAACCGCATTCTCGACATTGACATCGAAAATCGATGCATGTTGGCCCAAACCGGAATCGCAAACCGCCGTCTGACTGACGCGGTCAAAGACCACGGATTGCACTTTGCCCCCGACCCCTCTTCCCAATCGGTCTCTACGCTAGGTGGCAACATCGGAGAAAACGCAGGTGGACCCCACACCCTCAAGTACGGTGTTACGGTCCAACACATTCTTGGGGTAACGATGGTGGATCCGCTTGGCGAGGTTTTGACTATTGGTGGAAAAGTCGCCGGAGGTCCAGGATACGATTTCCTTGGTCTTATTTGCGGGTCAGAAGGAACGCTCGGAATTGTCACCGAAGCATGGGTGAAGCTCACTCCCCTTCCTAAGGCAATATCTACCGCCTTAGTAGCTTTCCCTACTATTCGATCCGCAACCGAGACCGTTGCTGGCATTATTGCGACTGGCACAATACCGGCGGCGTTAGAAATGATGGATCGAGGCATCATGAAAGCGGTTTCAATGGCGTTTGGGTTAACCTACCCACCCGATGCTCAAGCGCTTCTTCTCATCGAGTGCGACGGTGAAGATCAGTCGATCGTGGATCACGAAATGGAATCTGTTCGAGCGGTTTGCACCGCCAACGGTTGCTTAGAAATCACCATAGCATTCGACGAGAAGGAAAGGGCTAGATTGTGGATGGTTCGCAAAAAAGGCATTGGTGCAATGGGGCGAATCGCACCGTCAATTGTAACCCACGACGGCGTGATTCCCCGCTCAAAACTCCCTGAGATGCTTGACTTTGTTTACGAAGTAGCTTCAGCTAAGAATATTGGCGTTGCAAACATCTTTCATGCCGGCGACGGTAACCTACATCCTTGCTTTTATTTTGATGATCGTGATCCTTCACAGGTCGAAAGAGTGATCGAAGCGGGTGAGATCATCATCAAGAAGTGCATCGAGCTTGGCGGCTCAGTGTCAGGCGAGCACGGAATCGGAGTCGAGAAAATGGATCTCATGCCACTCATGTTCTCGCCAGCGGATTTGGAAGCTCAAGCGATGTGCAAGCGTATATTCAACGATGGAATGCTGTGCAATCCGTGCAAAGTCCTCCCTAATCAACGAGGCTGTGCAGAACACAAAATGCGGTGGCGAGGAGTGGCGACATGACTATTGAGGACGTTGCCGCTAAAGTTAAGAGTGCTACCAAGTTACGCATCGGAGACTCTGAATTGGGCGAGGACTTATCCCTTTTTCAGCTGAAAAGCATCATTTCATTCATGCCGTCGGACCAGCTTGTGGAAGTCGAGTCAGGAATTCTTTTGTCGGAGCTAAATGCCTTTTTGCGGGAGAGCGGATTTGAAATCCCCTTTGGTTGGGCCGACCACGATCAGAACCTATCAGTTGCGGACCTACTGTCTTTTAACTATTCGCATAGCGAACATGCTCAAGTGGGATCGTGGCGAGATTGGATCGTCCGAATGACCATTGTCCTCGCATCTGGACAAGTTGTTAAGTCTGGCGCAAACGTTGTCAAGAACGTGACCGGGTTTGACCTTCATAAGTTAATCATTGGCGCACATTATACGCTTGGAATTCCTGTTCAGGTGACATTGAGGATTCGCCCTTACAGTGGTAAGAAATATCCACCAAAGAGCGATACAAAGTGGCATCGGTCTCTTGAAAGCCTTAGTGAATCTGAAAAGAAGCTAATGAAGCGCACCAAAGAGATATTCGATCCGACCAATAAGCTCAACCCCGGGGAGTTTGGATTCATCTAATGCACGACCTTAACGAGCTCTTGACCCATTGCATTCGGTGCGGATTCTGCCTGGAAGACTGCCCCACATTCGTCGAAACTGGTAACGAGCTTGAGTCGCCGCGTGGCAGAATCTATCTTGTCCGTAGCGCGCTCGAAGGCAAACTTGCTTGGGAAGACGTCAAGCCTCACATGGATATCTGTCTGGGTTGCCGTGCATGCGAAACCGCCTGCCCAAGCGCAGTTGAGTACGGCGCGATCTTCGAAATCGCAAAGGACATCATTGAGCAAAAGTCACCATCAGTAACCAAAAAGGCATTATTAGCCTCCACTACGAATCCTGGCATCTTGAAGGCTCAAATTGCTGCAAGTAAGTTCCTACCCGGTGGTCGAGTACCCAAATTCGTTTCACGACTTCTTTCGGGTTCTAACGCGCAAGCCGATATGCCAACCGCCCAGGTAAACCATCCATTGCCAACCTTCTCTACCGACGTCACTGTTCGCGGCGAAGTGTTCATGCTCACCGGCTGCGCAATGCAAGTTCTCTATCCGCGGGTTCACGAATGTACCCGGAGACTGTTGCGACGAATCGGCTATGTCATCCGCGATGTCAATCAAGGTTGCTGCGGTGCGCTCCATGCCCATAACGGAGACCTTACAACCGCAAGGAAACTTGGAACCGAGCTCGCCAGGACGTTTGAGGGCAGTATTCCAATCGTCGTGAACTCGGCCGGGTGCGGAAGCACGATGAAGGAATATGCCAACATGATTGGACCAGAGACAGCCAATGTTGCTAATCGAACATTTGATCTTTCCGAATTCTTGCTGAAACACGGCCTCCTCGAGGAACTCAAAAAGTCAAGCGGACTTGATGGAAGAATCGTCACTTACCATGACGCCTGCCACCTTTCGCATGGGCAGAAAATCACGAGTCCACCCCGCGAACTGATTCAAGCCATCCCGAATTCAAAATACATCGAACTCCAAGAGTCAATGATGTGTTGCGGCAGTGCTGGAGTCTATAACGTCCTTCAACCCGACATGGCCAGGCGACTCCTCGACCGAAAAGTTGATCACATCAAAGAAACTTCGGCCGACATTGTCGCTACCGGAAATCCCGGTTGCCACGCATGGATCGCCCAAGGTTGCCGAGAGCAACAGTCTGCTAGGGTTTTGCATACGGCGGAGCTGTTGGAAGCCGCGTTTATTGGATTGAATCCGTTCTTTGAAAATTGACTATTGGGAGAGTTTAGCCTTCTCGTTGGCTTGGCCCTCACCCCCTTAATCCCCCTCTCCCGCCCAAAGAGCCAGGAGAGGGGGGAACTTCCATCAGTAATGCCAGTCGAGGTTGCCCGCTTCTCGTGCGTGCTTCTCAATGAACTCTCGTCGAGGTTCGACCTTATCGCCCATCAATCGTGAGAACATCATTTCTACTTCGGCTTCGTACTCTGGATTGTAGTTGACTCTGACCAACCGTCGCTTGTCAACTGCCATCGTCGTCTCTTCAAGGTCTTCGGCGTTCATTTCACCAAGACCCTTAAATCGAGTGACAGAGTAGTTCTTTTTCTTTAGGTTGCGAATGATTTCGTCTCGCTCTTGCTCGGTCATTGCATAGTAGCGCTCGTTGGCACCAGCCTTAACGACGAAGAGTGGAGGCTGAGCTAGGTAGACGTAACCTTCCGTAACCAATGGCTTCATGTATCGGTAGAAGAACGTGAGCAATAGTGTTCGGATGTGTTCGCCATCAACGTCAGCGTCAGTCATGATGACAACCTTGTGGTAGCGGAGCTTTGAAAGATCAAACTCGACCTCTCGTTCCTTTGAATCCTTTTCTCGCTTCTTCGGAGCTGGCTCGCCATTAAACTCAAGGTCGGGCTGCTCGTCTTCCATCTGCTTCTTGCCAAGTGTGAGATCAATTCCCGCGCCAAGGGCAGAGATGATAGCCTTAATTTCAACGTTGTCGAGGGCTTTATCGATTCGGGCTCGCTCTACGTTGAGAATCTTTCCTCGCAATGGAAGAATCGCCTGAGTCATACGGTCACGTGCTCCCTTTGCAGAGCCTCCAGCCGAGTCACCTTCTACCAAGAAGATTTCGCACTTAGTAGCATCTTTCGACATACAGTCGGTGAGTTTTCCAGGCAAGCCAAAGCTGTCCATAGATGAGCTACGTCGAACACTTTCCATCGCCTTTCGAGCAGCTTCGCGAGCTCGCTGGGCAATGACACCCTTTTCGACAATTCGTCGAGCGATATTGGGATTCTCCTCAAAGAACGTCATCAAACCATCGCCGACCAACGAATTCGTAAGTCCTTGAACTTCAGGTGTAACCAACTTGACCTTGTCTTGAGAGTTATACGAAGGATCACCGATTCGCAAGGAGATAACAACAGTCAAACCATCCGTAACGTCGTCGCCCTGTAGGTTGCTATCCTTCTCTTTCAAGAAGCCCATCTTTCGCGCATAGGCATTAATGGTTCTAGTTAACGCTGTAGAAAATCCGGAAACGTGGGTACCACCATCTGGATTATGGATATTGTTCGTAAAGGCTAAGATCGTGAGGTTATAGCCGTCATGATATTGAAGAGCAACTTCAATTTCGCTTGACTCTCGAATTCGTCGGAAGTGGATAACGCCATGGATCGTTTCCTTGCCATCGTTGATATCCTCAACTAGCTGCGGAATACCACGGCTAAAGTAGAAAGTCTCACTAGTCTCCGGATCCATCTCATTGATAAACTCAAAGGTGACCTTCGGATTCAAATAAGCCAATTCTTTCATTCGGCTTTTGACAATGTGCGAGTCGTGAATGACTTCGGTCAATACCGTAGGATCTGGCATCCATCGCTGAGCCGTTCCGGTCGAACCATCAGGAACTACGCCAATTTCTTTAACTTCGCCTTGCGGAATTCCTTTCTCGTATCGCTGTCGGTAAATCTTGCCGTTACGTTTAACCGTTGCTTCCATCCAAGTCGAGAGTGCGTTGGTACACGAGACACCTACACCGTGAAGACCACCAGATGTCTTGTATCCGCTGCCTTCGCCGCCAAATTTTCCACCTGCGTGGAGAACAGTCATAACTACTTGGAGAGCAGAAACGCCCATCTTAGCATGCATGTCAACTGGAATTCCTCGACCGTTATCTTCGACCCCGGCCGAACCATCAGCAAACAAGGTAACGGTGATATGGTCACAGTGCCCAGCCAAAGCTTCATCAACCGAGTTGTCAATTACCTCGCGAAAGAGTTGGTGCAAACCGCGCTTGCCGTTGTCTCCAACGTACATACCAGGTCGCTTACGAACCGCTTCAAGTCCCTCAAGAACTTGAATCTGGGCGGCATCATAGTCACCCTCGATTCGTTGTGCCAGCTCGTTAATTGTGGCGTCTTGATCTTCACTCGACAGATGGTCGGGATTATCGTCGTTAAATAGGTCGTTATCTGGCATGAGAAAAATCGCTAATTTGAACCTAGATTGTACCTGAGTCCGGGGCCTAAAAACCCATCTGTAACCAGTAGGGAAAGTAGAATAGATTTGTGGGACTTTACGAATCGCTTCTTCGACCGTTGGCGTTCAACATCGACCCCGAAAAAGTTCATGAAATTGCGATGAATGCCATCGCCAAGGGCTTGGTTCCTGGAAATGAAATTCCCCTCGAATACGACCCTGTTGAACTTTTTGGTGTCAAGTTTCCCAACCGAATGGGACTTGCAGCCGGGTTCGACAAAAACGCACTTGCGGTCAACAATTGGCATCGATTTGGGTTTGGGTATGTCGAAATAGGCACCGTTACATGGCACCCACAACCAGGCAACGATCAACCGAGATTGTTTCGACTTCCGGAAGACAAAGCACTGATCAATCGAATGGGATTCAATAACGATGGAGCCAAAGCGGTAGCCGAACGGCTGGGAAACGCGATTCCTAAGATTCCGATAGGGGTAAACCTGGGCAAATCTAAGATCACACCACTTGAAGAAGCACAAAATGACTATCGTCAGAGTTTTGAGGTCCTTCAGAACCACGGAGATTACTTCGTTGTTAACGTCTCTAGCCCCAACACACCAGGTTTGCGTAGCCTGCAAGACCGAGAACCACTAATTCGCATTTTTGATGCCCTGCGAACCGTGAACGCCAAAAAGCCCATGTTTGTTAAAGTCGCACCAGACCTCACTAACGAGGCTTTAGAGGAAATTTTGAGTGTTGCGATTGAAATGAAACTGACTGGAATAATCGCAACCAACACAACGATTTCTCGCGAAGGTCTCAAAACTAAGAACGCAAAGTTGAAAAGCCAAGCTGGTGGATTATC
>Ga0194055_10003886_pt1 | contig 11375 bp, 9 predicted proteins | sample SepL449m_MetaG_FD_155482 | JGI IMG/M metagenome (GOLD analysis project Ga0194055, IMG submission 155482) | Anoxic zone freshwater microbial communities from boreal shield lake in IISD Experimental Lakes Area, Ontario, Canada - Sep2016-L442-9m | ecosystem: Environmental > Aquatic > Freshwater >... | reverse complement strand
GGGCGCGGCGACACGACGTGGCGAGGTGCCCACCACCGAGGCGGCCGTGCGTCAGCTGCCGCCGGAGCTCGGTCTACAGATCGCCGGTATCGCCGAGCCCGGACACCTCGACGGCGGCGACGTCCTCAAGGTCGGCCGCACCGTCTACGTCGGACAGACCACCCGCACCGACGCCGACGGCATCGCCCAACTCGCCGCGCTGATCGAGCCGCGCGGCTGGCAGGTGGTGGCCGTGCCGATTTCCAAGGTGCTGCACCTGAAGTCCGGCGTCACCGCGCTTCCGGACGGCACCGTGGTGGGCTATCAGCCGCTCGTCGACGCCCCGCAGAACTATCCGGAGTTCCTGCCCGTCCCCGAGGAGCACGGTACCGCCGTGGTCGATCTTGGTCTGTCCCGCAACGGAACTCGCGCGGTACTGATGTCGTCCGACGCTCCCCGGACCGCGGAGTTGTACGCCGCCCGCGGATTGGACGTCGTGACCGTGCCGATCACCGAGTTCGAGAAACTCGAAGGCTGTGTGACGTGCCTGTCCGTCCGGATTCGACGGGTCTGAACCCGGCGCTCAGGGCTTGCGCTGGAAGCGTGCCGCAAGGCTGCTCAGCGAACCGACCAGCCGGTTGAGATTGTCGACGGCGGACTCGATCGTCTCAGCGGCGGGCGTCAACTTCTCGATGCTGGGTTGCAGACCGCTCAGGCGTTCGGCGGTCTGCGTGATCTGTTCGAGCGGTCCACCCTGGGCCACCAGTTTGTCCAGGATCCCGTTCTGGGACATCGCCCGTTCGACCGGTCCGTCCTCGGCGAACATCCGCTCGATCGGACCGTCCTCGGCGAACATCCGAGTCAGCAGGCCATCCGGTCCCAGGATCCGCTCCAGCGAATCGCCTTTGGTGGCCAGCCGGTCCAGCAATCCGCCGGGTGCCCCCAGCAGGTCGACGATGCCGCCCTCGGCCGCCAACTGGTCCGCCGTCCCGCCGCGGACGAGAAGCCGCCCGACGGGCATGTCTTCGGCGGTCATCGCGGCAACCTGGGCAGCGCCAAAAATCGTTGCGTGCAGCGGAATCAGGGTGGTGCTGATGGCGTCCAGGTTCTCGCTGATCGATGCTTCCAATCGGACGGGCTGCGAAGTCAGGGATTGCCGCACCGCCGAGAGTGCCAGCCGCGTCACGGTGATTCCGGTCTCCGCCACTGCCAGGCCGATCCGAACGGGAACTGCCGCCCTGTCGCCGATGACCTTGCCGATGTCCATACGAGGGAGTGTATGGCTCAGCACCGGTCCGGCAGGGGCTAATCCACCGCCCGCAGCACCACCATCGCCCGAGCCTCGACGCGGACCGGGTCGGCGGCCTTCGCCGGGGCCGCCTCTGCCACTTCGCCGGGACCGGCGGCGGTGTCCACGACCGGCTGCCAGGAGGTACCGAATTCCTTTGGTGGAAGGATGAAATCGATCGGTTCATGATGGGCGTTGAAGCACATCACAAACGAGTCGTCGACGACCCGCTGGCCGCGCGGGCCGAGGTCGGGGATGCCGTGGCCGTTCAAATAGACCGCGATCGACCTGCCGAAGCCGGAGTCCCAGTCCTCGTCACTCATTTCGCTGCCGTCGTGGCGAAACCACGAGATGTCCGGCAGTCCCTCGCTGCCGCGCCGGCGGACCGGCAGGCCGGTGAAGAACCGCTTGCGACGGAACACCGGATGGGCGGCCCGCAGCGCGGACACCGATTCGGTGAACGCCTGCAGGGCGGTGTCGGCGTTGTCCCAGTCGACCCAGGTGAGCGCGTTGTCCTGGCAGTAGCCATTGTTGTTGCCCTGTTGGGTTCGGCCCAGTTCGTCACCGTGGCTGATCATCGGAACACCCTGGGAGAGCAGCAGAGTCGTGATGAAATTGCGCTGTTGCCGGCCGCGCAGCGCGTTCACCTCCGGATCGGAGGAGAGTCCTTCAACGCCGCAGTTCCAGGACCGGTTGTGACTCTCTCCGTCGTTGCTGTTCTCGCCGTTGGCCTCGTTGTGTTTTTCGTTGTAGGACACCAGATCGTGCAGCGTGAATCCGTCGTGCGCGGTGACGAAGTTGATCGATGCCACCGGCCGGCGCGCGGTCGCCTCGTACAGATCCGCCGAACCGGAGATGCGGTAGGCGAACTCACCGAGGCTCGCCGCCTCGCCGCGCCAGAAGTCCCGCACCGTGTCGCGGTACTTGCCGTTCCATTCCGTCCACTGCGGCGGGAAATTGCCCACCTGGTAGCCGCCCGGACCGACGTCCCATGGCTCGGCGATCAGCTTCACCTGGCTGACCGTCGGATCCTGTTGCACCAGTTCGAAAAAAGCGCTCAGCCGGTCGACGTCGTAGAACTCGCGGGCCAGCGTCGCGGCCAGATCGAAACGGAAACCGTCGACATGCATCTCGGTGACCCAGTACCGCAGCGAGTCCATGATGAGTTGCAGTGCATGGGGATTCCCGACGTTGAGGCTGTTCCCGGTGCCGGTGTAGTCCATGTGGTAGCGCTTGTCATCGTCGACCAGGCGGTAGTAGGCGGCGTTGTCGATCCCGCGGAACGACAGGGTCGGCCCGAGGTGGTTGCCCTCGGCGGTGTGGTTGTAGACCACGTCAAGGATGACCTCGATGCCGGCCTCGTGCAGGGCGCGCACCATCGCCTTGAACTCCTGCACCTGTCCGCCCGGGGTGCTGCTCGCCGAGTACTTGCTGTCCGGTGCGAAGTAGCCGATGGTGTTGTAGCCCCAGTAGTTCGACAGGCCGCGCTCGATCAATACCGCGTCGTTGGCGAAGTGGTGCACCGGCATGAGCTCGATCGCCGTGACGCCCAGGGACTTCAGATGATCGATGATCACCGGGTGTGCGATCGCCGAGTAGGTGCCGCGGATACCCTTCGGGATGTGGGGGTGGTTCTGGGTCAGTCCTTTGATGTGCGCCTCGTAGATGACGGTGTCGGCGTACCCCCGCTTCGGAGCCCGATCGGTGCCCCAGTCGAAGAAGGGATTGATGACCACAGACTTGGGCATGGCGTGGGCCGAGTCCTCGTCGTTTCGGCTGTCGGGATCACCGAAGTTGTAGCCGAAGAGGGACTGTTGCCAGTCGAAGTAGCCGTTGATCGCCTTGGCGTACGGATCCACGAGCAGCTTGCTCGGATTGCAGCGCGAACCGGTGGCGGGATCGTTCGGGCCGTGCACCCGATATCCGTACAGTTGACCGGGCTGGGTGTTGGGCAGGTAGCCGTGCCACACGAAGCCGTCGACCTCGGGTAGCGTGACGCGCGTTTCGACGCCGTCGGCGTCGAACAGGCAGAGCTCAACCCGTTGTGCCACTTCGGAAAACACCGCGAAGTTGGTGCCGAAGCCGTCGTAGTTGGCGCCCAGTGGGTAAGCCTTACCCGGCCACACCTCGAGCCCGGAGACATGGGTGGGCACATACTTGGTCACGTCGCCTCCTTGCCGTCGCGGCTCTGGTGACGGTAACGCAGACAGATGCAGGCGTCGATGGTGACGGCGGCCAGAAGGCACCGCGATGCGGCGCCGTAGGCCGGCCCGGCCGGCTGTTAGCGGTTGGGCCCGAGACGATCGCTGCGCCACCCGGCGATGCCGACGACGACCATCCGCAGCTGCTTGGTGGCGCTGCGGGTGATCTCGTCGACGGCGGCTGTGTCGGTTGCGTCCTCGAGCGCCTCGGCGATGATGATCATCGAGTTGACGAACAGGCTGGCCAGGATGTTGAGATCCTCGGTGCTCCAGTCCCGCAGCTCGGGAAACCGCGCCAGGTCGGTCGCCAATTCCGAAGTGATGAGCCGGATCTCGGTCCTGATGGCGTACCGCAGCGACGGCACCCCGCTGGAACGTTCCCGGCTGATGAATCGCCAATGCTCACGTTGCTCGGTGACGCTGGCGGAGAGGATCTCCACCGTCGAATCGATCACCCGGGTGGGGTCGAGTCTGTCGGTGCGCGCGGCACGCAGGGTCTCCCGCAGCGAGCGGAACGACTCGTCGATCAGGACCAGCCCAAGCGCGTCCATCGAATCGAAGTGCCGGTAGAACGCTGCGGGAACGATTCCGGCCTCCCGGGTGACCAGCCGCAGGCTCAGGGCACTGAAACTGGTGTCGGCCAGCAGCTTGAGCGCGGCAGCGATGATCGCCCGCCGGGTGCCCTCTTTGCGTTCCTCCCGCGACGGGTTGTCGCTGTCGCGAGCGCGGCGGGGCCTTTCGCGACGGGATGTGGGTGTACGACTATTCACTGATGTGAACCGTAACACCTTCGGGGCAGTTACTTGACGGACGGGTGACACCGACAGCACAGTGTACATATGTTCACTCAAACCTACGCGTTGCCGCGGCCCCGTATTCCGGGCCGCCTGCTCGCCCTACTGGCCGGCCCGCATGGTGTCGACCGCTACACCGAACTCGTCGACCCGATGTGGACCACGGAGAACCGGGCCACCGTGGTGCGGGTCCAGCGGTCCACGCCGCGCAGCGTCACGCTCTGGCTCAGGCCCAACCACCCCGCCCGCTTCCGGGCCGGACAGTACCTGAACGTCACCGTCGAGATCGACGGCCGCCGCCACACCCGCTGCTACTCGCCGGCAAACGCCGAGGGTGTCCCGATGATCGAACTGACCATCGCCCGCCACGACGGCAGAACCGTCTCCGAATACCTCTTCCGTTCGGCGCGTCCGGGGATAACCCTGGGTCTCTCGGCCCCGGCAGGCGACTTCGTCCTGCCGGCGAAGCCGCCGCCGCGGCTGCTGCTCATCGCCGGCGGCAGCGGGATCACCCCGGTGATGTCGATGGCCCGCACTCTCGCCGACGACGATCGCTACGACGGCGACGTCGCGGTAGTGCACTATGTACGCACCCTCGACGACGCCTGCTACCGAAGGCAACTGAGGATGCTGCCCGGCATCCGAGCGCTGCATGCGTGCACCCGCGACACCCGCGGAGATCTGCCGGGTCATCTCGACGAGCGGCACCTGGCCAGGGCCATGCCGGACCCGGACGCGGTGTACGTCTGCGGGCCGACCGCTTTGGTCGATGCGGTCCGCCGGCACCACCCCACGGCGGTCGCCGAGAGCTTCGCCCCGGCCCCGCTGGTCATACCGGACACTCCCGGTGGGGGCCGAATCACGTTCAGCGACAGCGGAGTCGAGGCCGAGAACGACGGACGAACACTGCTCGATCAGGCTGAGTCCGCCGGGCTGCGGCCGGCGAGCGGATGCCGCATGGGCATCTGCCACACCTGTACCCGCCGCAAGGTTCACGGCGCGGTGCGCAATGTCACGACCGGCGCACTGTCCACCGAGTACGACGAGGCCGTCCAGATATGCGTCTCCGCACCCGTCGGCGACGTCGAGATCGCACTTTAACCAACAGATTCCGAGAGGACACCGCTATGACACACACCCCCGCTCTCACCCCCGCACAACTTGAGGAGTTCGGCCGCGAACTCGACGCGATCAGGGAGAAGGTCGTTGCCGATCTCGGCCGGGCCGACGTCGACTACATCCGCACGGTGGTCAAAGCCCAGCGCGGCATGGAAGTCGCCGGGCGAGCGCTGCTGATGTTCCCGCTGACCTGGCTGCCCGGCACCGCGCTGCTGTCGGTGTCAAAGATCCTGGACAACATGGAGATCGGCCACAACGTCATGCACGGCCAGTACGAGTGGACCGGCGACCCGGCGCTGTCCGGACAGACCTTCGAGTGGGACACCGCCTGCCCGGCTAACCAGTGGCGGCACTCGCACAACTTCACCCACCACACCTACACCAACATCGTCGGGATGGACCGAGACATCGGCTACGGAATCCTGAGGATGAGCGACGACCAGTCCTGGCGCCCTTACTATCTCGGCAACCCGGTGTACGCCCTTCTGCTGATGGTGCTATTCCAGTACGGTGTCGCCCTGCACGAGCTGGAGACCGAACGCATCGCCTCCGGTGAGATCACACTCGGCGACAAACGCGAGGTGCTCCAGGAGATCTGGCGCAAGACTCGCCGCCAGGTCCTCAAGGATTACGTCGCCTTCCCACTGCTGGCGGGTCCGTTCGCGCCGTTCGTCTTCACCGGCAACATGACGGCCAACCTCGTCCGCAACATCTGGGCGTTTTCCATCATCTTCTGCGGGCACTTCCCGGAAGGGACCCAGGAGTTCTCCATCGAGCAGAGCCGCAACGAGACTCGCGGACAGTGGTACTACCGCCAGATCCTCGGGTCGGCAAACCTCACCGGCGGCAAGCTCTTCCACATCCTGTCGGGCAACCTCTCCCATCAGATCGAGCACCACCTGTTCCCCGACATCCCGGCCCGCCGGTACGCCGAGATCGCCCCCCAGGTGCGCGAGATCTGCCAGCGCTACGGGCTTCCGTACAACGCCGGGCCGCTGCCCAAACAGTTCGCCACCGTCGTCCGCAAGATCGTCCGGCTGGGGCTGCCGACACGCAGATCGCCCCTGCCGGCGGTGGCTGCGCGGGTGGCCGCCTGAGCCCGCGGGCCGCAACGCTTCGGCCGCGCGTGACGGTTTGCCGAAAATCCTTACCGGAGATCATCGCGGGCTCTACTCTCAGGCTCTCTTAAGTCAGCCGTCACACGAAGGCAATAGCGAGGAGGAACCAGGGCATGAGCGCAGGACAGTTCGTCGGTCGGGTCGGCGGGATCGCCGCGGCACTGGGCGTCGGGGTCGCGATTCTGAACGGAAGTGCGATTGCCGCCGCCGACAACGACGCGGCGGATGTCTCGTCCCGGGGGGCCGCGTCTGCGGGTACGTCACCGTCGGATTCGGCGCCCGCCTCCCGGGTCGCCTCGCGGAAACCGTTTGCCGCCGCTGCCGAATCGGCGCCGTCGCCGACGCGGGGCCGCGTCGGTCCGACGACCCCCGACCTGACGGTGTCTCTCCCCGACCTTCCCTCGCCGAGCTCGCTGAGCGGTCTCGGCGGCGGCGGCTCGGGTCCCACGGCGCTGACTGTTCCGGCCCCGGCCGCCTCGGTGCCCGCACCGTCGGCCGCGGTCCCGACGTCGACCTCGGTGACGATCCCAGCACCCTCTGCGGCGCTCCCGGCAGCCACCGGACCGGTTGCGTTGGCCGTCCCGCCGACCTACGCGACAACCCCGCCGAACCCCCAGGCCACCACCACCACGCCCTACGGCGTCCTCGGCGATTGGATGATCAACAAGAACGGACAGGTCGCCGACTGGGTGGGTCAGCGCTACTGCGGTAGCGGCTCGACCGCCGGCAACTGCACACCCGAAACCCCGGGCGCGAAGATCATGCAGGAGCCCATCAACACGATTTTCGTGGTGAAGGCGCCCACGCTCTACCAGGCCGAGCAGAACCTCAACTGGGCGATCACGATTTCAGGCTTCGGATCCTGGCCCTTCAGCAGTATCGGGTACTCGGGCATCGTCGGAACCAACAGCTACAAGCAGTTCCCGCGCAGCGGGCCACTCGGACTGGGCTTGATAGGGCCGCTGCCGTTCTTGAAGTTCCAGAACGGCCTGATCGGCTCGCTTCTCGGCATCGGCCCGGCCTATCGCGACGCCCCGTTCTGGGCCGCCAACAACCATCTGCGCTCCTTCGGCGGCGAGCCGGACGGTAAAGGCAACTTCATCTTCACAGCCTCGGTGAGTCGGGAGAATCTGGACACCACGGGCGGCGGCCTGCTGCCCGGCCACGGCTTCGAGTCCTACAACGTCGCCCGCCAAGCGCTGGTGGACAAGATGGTGAAGGCGTCGTGGATCTCGGGCGCGTCGAACCAGGGTCTGGTCGCGATGAACAATGCCATCAACCCGGACGATCCGAAGTACACCACCGGAGACGCCGACGGTCTGGCTCAGGTCATCGCCATTGGTTCGCTGCTCGGTGGAGCTACGGTGCGGACCACCCCGACCATACGGGTTGCCTAAGCCTGGCTTGCGGCCCTGGGCATCCTGTCCCGGATGCCTCCCCGGATGGCTAGGGCCGCACCAGGATTCGGATCGGATTTCCCTCGGAGCGTTCGAGCATCTCGATGCCGTCGCGGATATCTTCGAGTGCAATGATGCGGCTGATCGAGCGCGACAGGTCCAGCCGGCCCAGCGAGACCAGCTTCGCCAGCGTCTCGATGTCGGCGTTCTGATATCCGAGATGCCCGAGGACCTGCTTCTTGGTCAAGCCGAAGAGCGAGGTCGGCCCGATGGTCGGTGAATCGGCACTCATCCCGACGCCGACCAGGCGACCGCCCACGGTCAGGCAGCTCAGTGCCTGCTCGAAGGTCACCGACAGCCCGACGGCGTCGAACGCCACGTCCAGACCGCGGCCCTCGGTCACCTCGGCGATGCGCGAGTTGATGTCGGGGTCGCGGGAGTCGAACGCGTAGTCCGCACCCAGTTCCAGCGCCCGGTCGCGGACCGCCTCGTTGATGTCGACGGCGACGATCGGTGCAGCGCCGACCAGCCGGGCCAGTTGCACGATATGAGTGCCGATCCCGCCGACCCCCCACACGCCGACGGACTCGCCGATGCCGACCTTGCCGGTGCGAACCACGGCCCCGAACGGGGTGGACACCGCGTCGGCCAGGATGGCCGCCTGCTCCAGCGGCACGTTGTCGGGGACCCGGGTGAGCCCGACGGCCAGCGCGACGGTGTACTTCGCCCACGCGCCGTCGTAGGCGAATGCCATGAGTTGGGTTCGCAGGCAGTTGGCGAACCCTCCACGCCGGCAGTTCGGGCAGTCGCGGCACGGACGCCCGGCGGCGACCACGACCCGGTCGCCCACCGACCAGCCGGTGACATCCGGGCCCAGCTTGGCGATCGTGCCGGAGGCCTCGTGGCCCTGGGTGACGACGGGCCGCTGCGCCGGGAACGTCCCGTTGATCAGGCTGACGTCGGAGTGGCAGATGCCGCAGAACGCCACCTCAACCAGTACCTCGCCCGGCCCCGGCTCGGGCACCGGGACATCCTCGACCACAACGGTTTTCGTCTCGGCATAGAAGCGTTCGGCGCGCATCGTCGCCGGCACAGTTCCGGTCATGACGTCCTTTCGGCAGGTGCCCTCAACTTACGTCCCGCTTCAACCTACGCCCCGCCTCGCTACGCTGGCTGGCATGACCTGGGCGCGGCAACGGGACGGGGTGACCTGCGGTCCGAGCGTCGCCGTCATGGCCGGCGCGCTGCTCGACCGCGACTACGGAGCGCGCCTGTTTTCCTGGCCCACCGGCGCCGCCCAGCGATGGTTCGATGCCGAACAGGGCCGGGTGCACGAGGCCGTCAACATGGTGTGGCCGCGCGCCCTCGGAACCACACCTGCCGGGATGGCCCGGGCGATCAACGAGCGCAGCCGATCCCGTGGCGTGCGCTATCGATGGCGCCCGGCTCGTCGCGGCGACGCACTGAGCGACGTATCGGCGGCCTTGGCCGAGGGTCTGCCGGTAGCCATGCTCATCGGTGCGACGATCCCGCGCCACTGGGTGCTGTTCACCCAGGGCGACGAATCGGAGTTCCGCTGCTACGAGCCGTCGACGGGACGGTTGCACGGGGTCACGACGGCGGCGATTCGAGCGGGCCGGCTCGACGCGCTGGGCTTTCCCCGGGCGTTCGCCTTCGTGCTTCCCGACCTGAAACAGCCTGGTAACTAGCCTGTTTGGGCTCCGGTGCCGAGCAGAGCGATGGACGCCCCCACCGCGGGCTCGATGATGCCGGACGCGGCCTGACCGTCCTCGACCGTCTGGGCGGTGAGTTCGCGCAATCCCCCCACCAGGATCACCGCGGTGGCCGGGGAGAGCGGAGCGATGCCGGCGCGTTGGAAACCGGGGCCGGCGCTGAGTTCGGACAGTGCCGCGGCCAGCCGGCCGAACCCGCGTCGCAGCATCGGGCGCGCGTGCTCGCCCAGCGCCGGAAGTTCCCGGATCCAGCTCAGGGTCACGGCCGGGTTGGCCTCGATGGTGCCCACGTACGCCGTGACCGCCTGCCGCACCTGCTCCTGCCACGTCGCGTCGACGTCGATCGCCTCCCGCAACGTAGTCACCAGATGCTCGTTGTTCGCGGTCAGCAACTCGACGAAGCACTGCTCTTTGGTAGCGAAATGGTCGTAGAAGGTGCGTTTCGACGTCCGGGCGTGGCGCACGACATCGGCGACCGTGGTCTCCCGGTAGCCGCGCTCCCCGATGGAGGCCTGCAGACCGTCGAGCAGACGCTGGCGGAAATCCTGCGTCGGCTGCGCGTCGACCGGTGCGCTCACCGGCTCTCCTTCCCGGTTGTCAGCTCTGGTACCAGAGGGTACCGTACAGCGAGACGCGGCGGTACAGCTTGGTACCGCGCCGGTGGGAGGTATCCGATGACAACGATCGAGCGACACAGCGGACGTGCAGTGTTGCCTCCGGCGCCCAAGCCTCCGGCCGCTCTGGTCGGGCTGGGATTCATGTCGTCGCGGCGGCACGCCATCGACTGGCTGACTCGTCACTACGGGGACGCCATCACGCTGCGGCTCCCGGTGTTCGGCGAGACCGTCATGATCTCCGACCCGGCGCTGGCCAAACAGATCTTCACCACCAGCCCCGACGTCCTGCACAACATCCAGCCCAATCTCAGTCGGCTGCTCGGCGACGGATCGGTCTTCGGCCTCGAGGGCGCTGCCCACCGCCGTCGCCGCAAACTGCTCACCCCGCCGCTTCACGGCAAGAGCATCTCCGCCTACGAGCGCATCGTCGAGGAAGAGACGCTGCGCGAGATGGCGTCCTGGCAGGACGGCGCCGAGTTCGCCACGCTGGAACCGATGATGCGCATCACCGTCAATGTCATCCTGCGGGCGGTGTTCGGAGCGGAGGGCCAGGATTTACAGGAGCTTCGGGAGCTGCTCCCGCGCTGGGTGACCCTGGGATCGCGACTCGCCCCGTTTCCCACGCCGACCATCGCGCCCGGCCGGTGGGGGCCCTGGGGGCGGTTGGCCGCCTATCGGCGGGCCTATGAGGGAATCATCGATCGGCTGATCGCCCGGGTGCGCCAAGATCCGAACTTCGAGGACCGCACCGATGTGCTGTCGCTTTTCCTGCGGAGCACCTACGACGACGGCACAGCGATGACGCGCAACGAGATCGGCGATGAGCTGCTCACCCTGCTGGCAGCCGGGCACGAGACCACCGCGTCGACGCTGGGGTGGGCCTTCGAGCGGATCTCCCGGCACCCCGAGGTGCTGGAGCGGCTGGTGGCCGAGGCGGCCGGTGCTGACAACAGCTACCGCCAGGCCACCATCCTGGAAGTGCAGCGCAATCGCACCGTCATCGACTTCGCCGGCCGGCACGTCGCGGCGCCGATGTACCAGCTCGGCGAATGGTCTGTGCCGCAGGGCACTTCACTGCTGATCTGCCTGCTACAGCTGCACAACGACCCCGCGGTGTATCCGGATCGAA
>Ga0194055_10003885_pt1 | contig 11377 bp, 11 predicted proteins | sample SepL449m_MetaG_FD_155482 | JGI IMG/M metagenome (GOLD analysis project Ga0194055, IMG submission 155482) | Anoxic zone freshwater microbial communities from boreal shield lake in IISD Experimental Lakes Area, Ontario, Canada - Sep2016-L442-9m | ecosystem: Environmental > Aquatic > Freshwater >... | reverse complement strand
TTTCCATTTCACACGAGATATTATTAATTTTTGTAATTGCTTTTACAAATTCGCCTAGAAAAATACCTTTATTGGCCTCCAATGATTGCAACAATACTTTGCATTCTGCCGCGGATTCGCAATTAGCCCAATCATACACATAGTCAATCAAATCGTAATGAATGTTATAATCAACACCAGTAAAGGTATTATTATCCGTTTCAAAATCTTGATAATAATTATATAGAAGCGCCAATTCGTTTATAATGAGTTTAACCGTATCATCTTTTGTGCTTGGCTTAAACGCTTTTTGCTCATCGCTTACATTAACATTTGTAAAGCAACTGAATATTGAAATCATCTGTTTTGCATCTACAAGTTCAAACGCATTATTATTCAACATTTTCGCAAAAACAAGACAATGGACTTCCCTCAAGTGCGAGGCCATAAACCCCACTTGTGTTAGAACATCTCCGCCGGTTTCTTTGTCAGTTTCAACGAATTTTCCTTCCTTCATGTTTGTAAGTATCTTTTGAACGCTTTCATTCAAAAATGTGTCGGCATTGTTAAACTGCTTCTTGACATTGGTTAATTCGTTCATTTTTTCGTTATATCTGGTAACACCATTTTTATCAGACTCAATGAATTTATTTGCCTCTAGAATATTCTGGATTTCTCGTTCAATTTCTTTTCTCTTTTTATTGACAGAAGTTTTGCGTGCTTCCAACAGTTCAAGATATCTATCAACAATGTGCTTTGGTGTTCTAGTATGAACCATGGATTGACCCATTGTATCTAGTTCAGATTCCAATTTTGCAATCTGATTATATATTACACCCAAACTCGCATCAATATCGTCTTGAATCATGGAGCGTTTGCAAAATTGCAGATAATCTTGGTCGCCAATCATGATTAGATTCAGTAACAAATTATATGAGATCTTGAATTTGCTGACAAGCGTTTGCGGCTTGCCTTGCATCATAATTCGGTAATCGGCCAATTCAACATTTCGGAATAAGTTTGAAAGGTGAATAACGTGTCCAACTGTATCAATACCTCGCCGTCCAGCGCGGCCGGATGCTTGATTATATTCATGTGGGTAAAGCATTCTCATACTAGTCCCGTCAAACTTCTTTACATCCGTGAAGATGGCTGTTTTGATTGGCATGTTTAATCCGACGCTGAATGTTTCCGTGGCAAACAGAAATTTAATATATCCCTTTTCAAATAGAATCTCAACAATTTCGCGCAGAATCGGCATGACACCGCTATGATGAATTGCAATACCTCTTTCTAGAAGTGACACAACTGACAGGTATTCAGGCAATTCCAAATATTCCTGATAATTGGGCAACTTTGCTCGCAATATTTGCTCGCATTCACGTCTAATAGTATATCCAACTTTTGAGTCGTCTTCTAGCAGAGGGACCGTAATTTCATGCGCGGCAATCTCAATTTGCTTTCTTGACAAAATAAAACACACTGCTGGAAGCATATTATTCTCCACCATATATTTGCAAACATGGTTTAAAACATGAGCACGCTTAACATATACTTGTTTTTGTTCAAACAATGTCAGCATCTTTTTAATCTTGTAGTAATTTGGCTCATTGAATTCACCCGTCGCACTTTGCATAACATGTAGCTTATCAATTGTGCCTCTAATCTCTGTTTCAAGTTCAGCGTCCTTTTTAATCGCTTTGAAAATACCATTATTAGTAGTTATAAAACTGTAATGTGTTAAAGGAACGTGGCGGAAAGAAGACGTCGCCAAATATACTTGTTTTTTATTTTCTCCGTCGGAAATCGTTGTATTACCTCGGTTTTCAATCCACAGTGCAAATTTTTCTGGCTTATCAAGTGTCGCTGAAAGCATAACCATTTGAATGTGTTGTGGCAAAAGTAGAATAATACTCTCCCATACGTGTCCGCGTTCTGCATCATTTATCATGTGGATTTCGTCTTGAACCACGCAACCCAGTTCATTATCAAAATCCATATCAAACATAAGTAACGCAGATGAAGACGGATTTGATGCGTCTGTTTTCTCGTTCAACTTTTGCTTCTTTCTATAGAGTGTATTTTGCAAAATTTCAGCAGTCATAATAAGCACGTCGGCTTCTGGATTAATCTTAATATCACCTGTTAGCAATCCGATGCTAATATGTGGGAACTTTTGCGTAAATTCATAATATTTTTGGTTTGAAAGCGCTTTAATAGGGCTAGTGTAAATAACCTTTTTCCCCTTACTGGTAAAAAAATCAATGGCGAACAATGCCGGCATTGTCTTACCTGAACCAGTTGGGACGCAACTAAGTGAGTGATGCCCTTCAACAATCGCTTCAATTGCAAATTTTTGAAAACTACTTAAAGGAAATGAGTATTTTTCAAAATGTTCGGCATATTTAATTTCTTCTTTTGTTGGATATGTTTCAGTGCAGAATTTGACCATTTTCTTACTATATTATGCAGTGATATGTTTATACTGTTTTGCATATTAATATAGCATTATGCTGTTTGATATTTGTTGCATTTTTTACACATTGGATCATCCCCTGGCATCTGTTTAAATAACGGCTCTTGGCATTTACAAAATGCATATTTTTCATCAATTTCAATCTTTCTTTTTGCAGCAATTTCTCTCTTCTTGATTATGCGCAATTTTTCTTGGGCTTCTTGTTCTGCTTTCTCTTTTTGTTCTCGCTCCAATTGTTCAATTCTACGCTGCTTTGCGATTATTTCATTCTGTTTATCGCGCTGCTTTTGAACAATTTTATCTCGGGCTCTTTGGATCTCCCTCTCAAGTTTAATGCGTTCTTCTTCTCGTTTAATCTCTTCCTCGCGCTGTGCCGCTTCTCTACGAATTCTGCGCTGTTCTTCTACAAACTCGCGTTGTTGTTGAATAAACTGTTCTCGCCTTTGCGCTTCTTGTAGTCGGGTTTGCCTATCTCTTTCTATAGCTTCGTGGCAATTTTGAATTTTATCATTGATCAGTTGGACAACATCACTCGTGTCAATTGGAAATGACAATAGCATTTGTTTAAAATTAATAAGAATTTCAAGGTGAAATGTTGTCGGGACTTTGCGACGAATATCTTCTATTATTTTGCGTAAAACTTGGGCAGAATAACTATCCATGTCGGTAATATTGGTGTAGGTTACCCGTTCATTATGATTAAATGCGTCTTCATTATTACGAGTCCCCTTTTTCTTGGATTGTTCTAATTTTTTTTTACACTCGCATCCAAGTAGAATTCCGTGCCCAGTTACACTGTTTCTATAAGTATATGAATATGTCATCCATGCGTTGCAGGCACACTGCAGGGATCGCTTTGGAACGGCTATTTCGTTAAGTGGATACGAATACCATTCTTTTACAGCAACCTCTATATCTTGCGAATGTGATAATTTTAATATATTGGGAATAAATCTATGATTGTCTGTCATATTGTATGGTTAAACATGAATATTTTTTGAATTACTCATTCAATTTTATTTTATATTAAAAACAATATTATAAATTATTATAAAATATTGCAAGAATGATAATTGCAAATAAATATAAATTAATAGAACGCATTGGAAATGGAGAATTTGGAACTATATTCAAGGGTGAAAATATCAGAACAAAAGAAGCGGTTGCTGTCAAGATAGAACTAATTTCATCTGATACTAAGATGCTAAAGAGAGAAGCCCAAATATATCAATATCTTGGTAAGGCTCCCGGAATTCCACAAGTAAAATGGTATGGTTCAACAGATGAATACAATTATATGGTTCTACCGCTTCTAGGTAGTTCTCTTTTTAAAAATACTTTTTCTCTCGTTGATTCCTTGTTGATTGGTAGAAAACTAGTAAATATCTTGCAATATATCCATGAGAAAGGTCTTATACATAGAGATGTAAAACCCGAAAATTTCGTCTTTGGAAAAGATGGTGAAAGTATTTATATTATAGATTTTGGTTTGTGTAGAAAATATATGGATGAAAATAATAGACATATAGAAATGAAAACTGGCAAGACAATAATAGGAACGCCGAATTATGTAAGTTTAAATGTTCATAATGGGTTTGAACCAAGCAGGCGTGATGACTTGATTTCAGTGGCATATATTATTTTGTATCTTGTAAATGGAAGTCTTCCATGGCAATTGCCGAGAGAAAACAAAATAATCAAAATGCAAAAAATGTGTATTTTAGAATGGTCAAAAACACCTGAAGTGTTAATAAGGTATTTAAATTATTGCATGCAATTGGAATTTGATGGAACACCCAATTATGAATATTTAATTAGCATATTGAATACGATATAAGAATTTCACATATTAACTAGTAAATGGACATTGAAAATCCTTTACATGTTGATATTATTCAAGAATTAATAGTAAAAACTGATACAATTTCAAATAGAAGTTATGCATATAATTGTTACGAATATATTTGCGACATATTACAGATAGCCGTAATATTTTCAATAGTTGTAGTTATATTTGGAGGAATAACAATGCTTCTAATTTATTGTTGGAAATCTCAATAATTTGCACATGTAAAATAAAAAAAATTGAAACCAAAAATAGTAAAATATAATTACTTAACCATTACCACAATGAACGGAATTGAAATCCCCCAAAATATGAAGAGCATAGCAATTAAATTTATCGTAAATGCAGTTATGGCCACACTCGTTATTTGGGACGGCCTGTGCGTGTGTTTCAAATATGTTAAATGTAAGTTACTTAAGTTTTATAACACGCATTTGAAGAAGTGTGAGTTTGGGTATCGTGGAATCAGAATTACAACGGATAGATCAAGCGTTCGTCCATCATTTGATACGATTTGTATGGCCCCAAAGTTTTTAAATTGGATAGATACATTTCCTCTAGACAAGTTTGATCTTAGGTCTATTAATATCACAGACGTTGATTTCTTTGGACCAAGCTCAAACCCAGATAAGCTTGGATTCCTGAAATTCAAGTGCAATGTTTATACAAAATTGGGCGAACCAATTGACAGCATTGTCTTTCTGAGGGGAGACTGTGGCGCGGTTTTAATTATCGCACGCGATGAAAATGATGCGGAACATGTTTTGCTGACAAATCAACCAAGAATTCCAACGTGTGGTTATAAGGAGGAGATTGTTGCTGGAATGTTTGACAACCGCACGGGCAATATGGTCGTAAATCAAGTTCTAAAATCTGAGATTAAAGAGGAGACTGGTTTGGAACTTGACGAGGAAAGCGAAGATTTCCAAAAGCTGGGTAAATTTACACTGTCTGGTGGCGGATGCGACGAAAGCGTTCATTTGGCTGTATGGAAAACCAACATTTCATTGGATGTAATAGAAGAAATGAAACAGAAACAGTTTGGTGAAGTCGGCTCAAATGAGAAAATTCAGCTCAAGTTTTATCCAGTGGAAACATTTGAGAAGGAACTTTGTCGGATTGCTGATGCAAAGACATCGCTCGCGTGGCTTCTTTATAAAAATTCAAGGCAGGATGTTGGACTTCCTGGGGCCATTGCTTAGGGTGTGGCCAAAAACAAACAATGAATAAAAAACAAAAGAAATAAAAACAAAAGAAATAAAAACAAAAGAAACAAAAGAAACAAAAAAAACAAAAGAAACAAAAGAAACAAAAACAAAAGAAACAAAAGAAACAAAAAAACAAAAGAAACAAAAGAAACAAAAGAAACAAAAACAAAAAATATGTAAACACGTCTTTTATATGTTTTTTTGCACGAAATAATCATTATGTAAAACTATATAAAGACTCGTGACCTTATTACATTATAATGTCAAGCGAACAACCCGTTGGAACACCCACACTCGTTACACCCTCCGATCGTCTAGTAGGACGCGTCAAGTGGTTTAATAACAAGGCTGGTTATGGTTTTATCACAGTTACTGACAGCGCACGCGCTGGAAGCGATATTTTTGTCCATCATAGTGGAGTTATGGTGGGCTCAGAGCAATACAAGTATTTGGTTCAAGGTGAGTATGTTTCATTCAAGTTAGACCATACTCCCGGGGGAGCTCATGAGTATCAAGCAGGAGATGTGAGTGGTATTAATGGTGGAAAGTTGATGTGTGAAACACGCCGCGATTTTAGGCAAACACGCGTCACTTATAGCAAGTCCGCGGATGGAAAGGATGTAGAGGACACCCCAGAGGTTAAGCCACCAAGGTCTTCAAAGCCCCCCAGTGAGGCGGCTTCTGATACCCCGGCCCCTCGCGCCCGTGGTTCTGGTCCTCGCGAAGGAGCAGAATGGACCATGGTTGCACAGGGTCGCGGAAAGGGCCCGGGAGCTCAAACAACTGCTCCCGTGGGAGGCAGAGGTCGCGGAAGACCTCCCAAGGTAAATAAGGATAGTGCATAAATAGCAGATAAATAGTTGTGAATATATTGTTTTTATTTTTAGAATTTTTTACTATAAATAAAAATTAAAATACTTATATAAAATATATATGGAACCAGCAGATAGTCAATCCGGCGGAAAACGCAAGCCTCGCGCAACAAGACGAAAAAGAGACAGGGGAGGACAACGAGAAAGTTCAAGGGCTGGTGGTAAAAAACAAACAATGCGAAGAATAGGTGGGAAGCGTTACAGTTCCAGAGCAGGAAGAAAGTAGAAGAACAAATCAAATAATTTACGGTTTTATTATTTGATTTTAAACTTATTTAAAGTCTCTTACATAAGATGTAATATCAATGGAAGTGAATCATATAATCTCTGAAGACGCCACAAATACATTATTGGAACCATCTGAAAAAACACAATTGGCTATATATGAACAATTTGATAACATTATAGGCGTATTGAATAATTTTAGAGTGCAAATCACAAACATGCACCAGCAACTTAAACTAGTTGAAAAAAATGTAAAACGCGAATTCAAGGCAATGAAGAAGGAGGTTGATAAGAATAGAAATAAGGGAAATAAGAAACCATCCGGATTTGCAACCCCGTCAAAGGTGACGAATGAATTGTGCGATTTTATGGATAAGGAAAAGGGTAGTGAAATTGCTCGCACAGTTGTTACAAAATCGTTGATTGATTATATTAAAAAGAATAATTTAGAGAATAATGAAAACAGTCAAATTATTCATCCCGATGAGAAGCTACAAAATTTATTAGGTATTCCAGATAATGAAAAATTAACATATTTTACTTTGCAAAAACACATGAATAAACATTTCATTAAAAAGGTAAAACAAAATGCGGAGATTTAATTTCCACCTTCAGTAATTTGAGTATATTTAATAATGTCAAATAATTCAGTATTAATTACTTCATTGTGTGTAAAATTTTCATCGTGATCCAAATCGTGTGTAAAAAATAAATCACATTTATAGTTTTCTTTTATTTTTGTTACCCACACTGTTTTACATAACGGGATAAATTTTTTATAAACAGATTCACCTCCAATATAGAATATTTTAAATTGTTTATTTAAAAAAATATATCTAAACCAATATTCATTTGCATTTCTTATAATATCTAAATGAATATTCTCATTGTCAGTAAATAATAAATTAGAATACATGATAGAATAATTAAAATACTTTTCGGGAGCATTAGTAAGCACAACATTTAATCTATCAATTAACGGTTTATTATTTAGCGATTCAAATGTATTTTTTCCCATAATAACAACATTTTTAATAGTGGTATTTTTGAAAAATTTCATGTCATCTGATATTTTCCAAGGTATTAAACCGTGTTTAGAAATACCTTTATTTGAGTCATATGCAACAATTGCTTCCAATGTCATTTTATATATAATTATATTTTAGTTTAAATAATTATATCATAATAATGGTAAATATATATATGACGACCCAAGATTTCACAAACCAAACCTATTTGAATAAGATGAAATATGTAAATGAAAGTTTAGGAATTAGTGATGATTTTAGTATAGAGAAAAATAAAAATATTATTTTTATTTACACGCCTCCAAAGGTAGGATCAACCACGCTTGTTTCATCTATACGCATAAATGCTTGCGGAAAATTTACAGTTTTACATTTGCATAACGAAATAATGTTAAAAATATTGTATAAAATTACAGATGTTACTGTTTTGGATATAATAAAATATAATAAATTTTTGGGAAAGAATGTGTATGTAATTGATATTTATAGAAGCCCGATAGAGCAAAAAATATCTACATTTTTTGAAAATATACATTCATTTCATTTTAATGTTCCCATTGAAACATTGAATACATTTGATTTATCTAGAGTTATTAAAAGATTTAACCAGGTATTTCCATATTTGCAAACAAATGATAATTTTAGAACTAAATATCAAGTACCATATCCAGAAAGTTTTGATTTTAATAATAGATTCATTTCCGCTGAAGCTGATGGCATAAAGTATTTTAAAATCCGTTTAAAGGATTCCGGTGACTGGAGAACTATTTTGCAAAATATACTTGGAATAGAAATATTTATTGTTAATGATTATGAAACAAGTAAAAAACCAATAAGTCAGCTGTTTTCTCTATTTAAACAACAGTATAGCATACCCGTAAATTTACTAGAAATGATAGAAAGCGACAGTAATTTGGAGTATTATTATTCACCCGACGAGAGAAAACAATACATAGATTTTTGGAAAGGTAAAATGAATAACAACATTGCAACTACATTTACGCCCGAAGAATATATATTTTACACGGATGTTGCATTAGACAATCAATATATAAATGAGATTCAGTTAGACCATTATATTGATTTGGGGTGTTTATGCGTAGGATGTTGCAGAAAGCGCGGTTTAATGTTGGTAAAAGTTAGGCGCGGCGAAACGGTTAATGACAGAATTGATCACGGTGCTGCATCATCTGAATACATAAAAGTCAAGGCAAAAACCGTGCCAGTATATATTCGTTCAAAATCACAACAGCAATCCCGCAATTCTAACATAGTAAAAGGTAATTTTTTAAGAGTAATGAAGTAGTAATTTACAATAGCTATTTAATATATATTAAATTTTCCATAAAAAAATTGAAAACTTAATATGTAACAAAAATTACATCATCATACAAGAACAAAATGGCTGCTTTTCAAGAAGAACCCTTATTAAAATGTGCGGAATCTTTCGCTAATGTTGCGGATTCTAGTGACTCACCTCCGCTAACGCTTCGGCGCGCTCCAAACTACAACGCGTGTGATGTGCGAGGACTAGACAAGAATCAAGATTATGCGTGTTGCGGCAGGGTAGAAAAATTAGTTGAGGAAGAATCCTTTGATTGGTTTGTTGGGTGCGATGGGCATGGAACTGATAATTTTATAAATATATTAAAAAGAGCAAAATGGAATGAAATTATGGCAGCGTCAGATTCTTTTGGAGATTTGATAAAATATACAAAAAAATATAACTATCTTTATGGAAATTCTGGCGCAACATATTGTCAGGCAAAGATATTTCCCAATAGAGTGGAAACTTGCACGGTTGGAGATAGCCAGATAGCCGTGTTTGTTGATAAACAACTCGCATATATAAGCACGCCACACAACTGGTCAAATCCACTTGAGAAGGAAAGATTAAAATTGCGAATAGACGAAAAAAGGGTGGTTGTTCAACCGTGTGGTTCAATTCCTGAAATTTTTGGGGCAACAAAATTGAGAATGCGCGAAGGAGAATATATTAATTTTGAAAATCTAGAAAGAATTGCGATAACTCAGTCTTTGGGGCACAATGATGTGACCGGATACTGTCCTGAAAAAAATGTTGTGTTCTTTAACCCTGGACAGGAGGTATCTGTTGTAGGTGGGTCCGATGGATTGTGGGAGATGGTGAATACCGAAGGCCCTGATGCCGAATCAGATATGCTTTTCTTGGCAACCAAGTCTGCCAATGAGATTGCAGATATGGCCGAGGCTAGATGGAAACAAGAGTGGGAATTTCATTGGACCGATGCAGCGGGTGTTGAACGAGTTGCTCCTAATAGTTTCACCAATAAAAATGAAAAAATTAAATCGTCTGGTTATGATGATGTGTCAGTTTGTAAGTGGTCTAATGTTGTTATATAGAAATATTTTGTATAAAAACCAAAAAAAATAAAAATAGAAATAAAATAGAAATAAAATAGAAATACTTGTTTGTATTTTTTATTTGAAAAAAAATTGAAATGCTCTGTAAATTCATAAACTAATAACATCTTAGTTAGCAGTTCTTTATTAATAACAATGTCAAAACGTCGTCAAGTTACTCAACTTATTCTGGGGGATTTTATTAGTCCTGAATTATTCATGGCTAGAGGAACTGGTGATGCACCAGTAGAATCCAATCTTACTTATCGTATTGAGGAACATCAAAGATTTCCGTCATGGAATTTGCATAAAAAGCAGTTGCTTGTGGATTCCGTATTGAAAGATTTTCCAATAAATGCATTTATTCTGACGCGTCATAATAAAAATGGCGACGAATATTATAGTGTGGAAGAGGGACAAACGCGCATGACTGCACTTCAAGAGTATTTAATGGACGAGTTTGCATGCGAGGTGGGTTCAATCGGGAATGGAAAAAAGTATTCTGAGTTGTCTCAAAGATTGCAGACCGCATTTATTACTTATCAAGTGACTGTAGAAATATTTAAATGCACAGCAGATTCTGCGAGAGAAATGGCTGAAATCTTTAATCGGCTGAATAGTGGAAAACCATTAGGAGATAATGATAAATTTCATTCTCGGCTTAGGATTTCACCGGTGATGCACTACATGAACGAGGTTAAGAATCATGTTGATTTGCGCGGAGATTTTGCGCGATTTGTTGGTCCAATTGGAACGGGGAAAAGCCGAAAGCTACTTGGCGATATGGTTGGCGCAATTTTGTCCGTTGCTACTCGTCATGGAGATCAAGGTGGGCATGCTTGCATTAATACATCTTATGAAATGAACAATAAATATTTGAATACTGATCTTTCGTATGAACAGAAGGATGATGTTCTCAATTTCTTCAGAGCATACTTTGCTACGTTGCGAAATGCGATTGATTCCACTTCGTTCAGACCCCAGAAGCGATATGGAAAACTAAGTGGTGCGCTTGGATTGTCTGCATGTGCTTGGGTGACATCTGGAACAATTCCACCGGCTATTTCTTGGTATGTAAATAAAATACTATATGATCGCAGATATGAGCCGGCAAGCTTTAACTCTCTTAGCCAAGGAGATATACGAAACTGCCAAGGATCTGCTGTCAAAAATCGCTTGGAAATGATTGAAAAGCAGTGGCGCATTGATAACAATGTTGATGTTGCAGATTTGGTTGAAGCTGGAATTGCAAATGCGCAAAATAGTGGTTCAAGCGTATCTGATAGTGACGAAGAAGACGACGATGAAGACGATGAAGAGCATGAAGAAAGTGCTTAAAATAAAATAGAAAAATATAAAAT
>Ga0194055_10003884_pt1 | contig 11378 bp, 12 predicted proteins | sample SepL449m_MetaG_FD_155482 | JGI IMG/M metagenome (GOLD analysis project Ga0194055, IMG submission 155482) | Anoxic zone freshwater microbial communities from boreal shield lake in IISD Experimental Lakes Area, Ontario, Canada - Sep2016-L442-9m | ecosystem: Environmental > Aquatic > Freshwater >... | reverse complement strand
GTGGAGCGGCTGGCCGGCCTGATCGCCGCCCAGGCCGATGCGGCCCAGTTCCTGGTGGTGAGCCACCGCCGGCCGATGATCGCTGCCTCCACCCGCACCATCGGCGTGACCCAGGCCCGCGGCACCCACACCCAGGTGGTCGGATTGCCGCCGGCCGCCTGAGCTGGCGGGGTGGGCCACAATGGGCCGACTGGGCCCCCGGACTTGACCTCCTCCACACCTGCCGCCCCCGATCCCAACGCCCCGGCCCCGAGCGATCGCCTCTGGCTGCGCTCCGAGCTGATGGGCACCCAGGTGATCACCCGTGACACCGGTCGTCGGCTCGGGGTGGTGGGCGAGGTGATGGTGGACATCGACCGCCGCGAGGTGGTGGCCCTCGGCCTGCGCGACAACCCCCTCACCCGTTTCCTACCGGGCCTGCCCCGCTGGATGCCCCTGGAGCGCATCCGCCAAGTGGGAGATGTGATCCTGGTGGACTCCGCTGATTCGCTCGCTGAGGGCTTCGATCCTGATCGCTTCAGCAAGGTGATCAACTGCCAGGTGATCACCGAATCCGGCGCCCAGCTGGGCCGGGTGCTGGGGTTCAGCTTCGATGTGGAGACCGGCGAACTCACCACCTTGGTGATCGGAGCCCTCGGGGTGCCCCTCCTGGGTGAAGGGGTGCTGAGCACCTGGGAGATGCCGGTGGGCGAGATCGTGAGCAGCGGCAGTGATCGGATCATCGTCTACGAGGGCGCCGAGGAGAAGCTCAAGCAGCTGGGCACCGGCCTGCTGGAAAAACTCGGCATCGGCGGCAGCAGCTGGGAACAGGAGGAAAGGGAGCGCTACCGCGGCAGTGCCGTGCCGGCCGAGAACCAGCTGCCCGCCGGCCAGCCCAGTCAGCTCGAGCAGCGCCGCATCCAGCCCGCCACCAACCGCTCCTTCCAGCCGGAGGAGGAGTTCGACTACGTGGAACTCGAGGAACGCCGCGAGCGCGAACCACTACGCCAGCGCCGTTATCTCGATGAGGAAGAGCCCCAGCCGAGACGTCAGCGCCGCTACGAGGAGGACGGCCCCCTCAGCCGCGAGCCCGAAGACCGCCCTGGTCGCGACTCCTCTAGGGCAAGGGATGTCTACGACGCACGGGAGAGCGATCCAGGCCGTGGCGGCAACGAGGGGCCCAGGTCCTATGGGATCCGCGATCCCTACGGGGAAAGGGACACCGCCGAACCGCGCCTACCCTTCCAGGAGCGCGAGACCAATGCGGTCGAGGATCGATATGGCCGCTGGGACAGAGGTGAACGCCCCGAACGCTCCATTGAACAAACCGCCAGCATCCAGGATCGGGAAGTCGGAGGTCGCCTCATCGCCGATCTTGAGCGATACAGCTCCAGCGAAATACTAACTGGTGTTGATGTTGACGACGCGCCCCGTCGCTCCCTGCCACTAGAGCCCAGGCAAGCCCCCCGCCGAGTGCCTCAGCCGGTTGAGGAAGTGGATGCCGAGGTGCTCGACGACCCTTGGTGAACCACATGGAAACGAAGCAGCGGAAGAAGATCCTTTTCATCAGCAACGACGGCAGCCGTACTGGGGCGCCATCGATCCTGCTGAATCTCATCCGCTGGCTGAAAAGCCATCACGATCTGAAGATGGCGGCCGTGCTGATGCGGAACGGATCGCTGAGAACAGATTTCGAGCAGGAGCTCACCACCTATACCTGGATCCCCACAGATCTGAACCAGCCAGAAAGAATCCACAAAAGACTGGTCAACACCTTCCTTCAACGTGGCAGATCTGACCCCGGAAAATGGCTGGCACAAATCATCGAGAAAGAAAAACCCGATGTGATTTACCTCAGCACGCTTGTGCTTGGTAGGTACCTGGGCTCAGTCAGGCAAGACGCACATCCCCGAATTGTTAGCCATGTGCATGAATTGCTGCCCAGCCTTCTACAGCTCTCAGGCGATGCCATGGTTCAACGCCAACTGGACCTTTCCCACAAGGTGATCAGCTGTGCCGATTGCGTTCAGAATGGACTGACCAAAAACTTCCACCTGTCACAGGATCGGTGCATCATATTACCGGAATTTATCATCACCCGACCTGACAGTAAATCCCATGATTCTCAGGAGAATGATTGCGCAAACAACCAGGATCCACAGGAAAAACTAGGATGGCAAAAACTCAATATTGCCCAAGATAGGGGGCTGCCAGTCTTTGGAATTGGCGGCAATCCAATTAGCCGAAAGGGATTCGATCTGATCCCCTTGTTTTTGAAGGCCTGTCGTCAACGGTTTGGAGATGAAGGTTTTCTGTTCGTCTGGATCGGTTGTGGCGAAGGATCGTCACCCCATGCATCCCTGAGCTGGGACCTTGAGCTCATGGGGCTCAGCGATCAGATCGTGCTGTTCCCCTCGGTAGCGATGGCGAGTTTTCGAAAGCTGCTGAGCCGATTGCAGGTGCTTACGCTTCTTTCGAGGGAGGATCCCTTTCCACTTGTGGCCCTAGAGGCGGGCCTCCTGGAGATCCCCACCGTCTGCTTCAAGGGTTCCGGTGCCATCGCCGAGATGGCCGAAGAGGGAGCCTGTATCGCGGTGGATTATCTTAACCTTGAAGCATTTGCCGCGGCAGTTCAGCGGCTCTGGGCCCAACCGGAGGAAGCGCGGCGCATCGGTCGTCGCTGTCGCCTCAAAGTATTGGAAGAGCTCAGCCTCGAGCAGGTTGCGCCGAGAGTGGCTCAGGTGCTTCTTCAGGATTGACCGGCCCCACTTAGTCCACTGGAAGCCACGGGTTTCGTTGCTTCGGCGATCAAGGCAAACATTCCAGCCGACCGACTGCAGGAATACGTGATTCTCCACCTTTCCTTGTTTGACCAGATAAGGAAGACCTTCAGTGCCCACCCAGGTATCTCCGATGCAAAAGCGATTGTTTTGAGGCGGGCTGAGATGCCATTTCTACCTATAGGAGCATGCACTCCAGTCGTAACGCCCTGGAGGCGCAGAACCACTCAATCTGGCTGAAACTCCAGGGAGGCTGAATTCACGCAGTAGCGCTGGCCCGTGGGCCGGGGCCCATCGTTGAACACATGGCCGAGGTGGGCCTCACAGCGGGCGCAGCGGATCTCGGTGCGCACCATGCCGTGGGAGCGGTCGGTGATGGTGGTGATGGCGCCGGGGTTCACCCCATCCCAGAAGCTGGGCCAGCCGGTGCCGGATTCAAACTTGGTGGCGGAGCTGAACAGCTCGGCGCCGCAGCACAAGCAGTGGTACATCCCCTGGCCCTTGTGGTTCCAGTAGGTGCCGCTGAAGGCCCGTTCGGTGCCGCCCTGGCGGGTGATGCGGAATTGCTCGGGGGTAAGCCGCTGACGCCAGGCCTCCTCATCAAAGCCCCGCACCAGCCCGCTCGGGAGGCCGCAGGCAGATCCTTCGGCGGCGTTGGCTTGGGCAGCCGCCACATCCGGGCTGCCAGCCCCCTCCGGAGCGTTGCTGTTGGCGGCTGAGCTGGAGGGGGGATCTGGAAACAACGCCGACATCGGGCCGCAATGACGCAAAACAGTGTTGCAACCCTAGGCAGTTAGACCCGGCGGCAGGAGGTCGCGCACTAGGCCGGCCAGGGCCGCCACCGCCCCGGGTCGGCCCCGCAGGCTGCGGAGGTCGTCGCGCAGGCCCTCAAGACGATCCGGATGGTCCAGCCAGTCGGCCGCCTCCTCGGCGATCTGCTGGGGGGTGATCGGTCCCACCCGCTCCGGCACCACGGCGCGTCCGGCGGTGATGTTGGGCCAGGCCAGGAAGCCGCGGTGGCGCATCCGCCAGGCCGTGAGGGCCACCCCCAGCAGCCGTCGCGCCAGGGGCAGGCGGGCCAGCAACCCCATCCAGCCATCCCAGGCCTGCATCACATGCAGGTGCTGGGTGGGCACCAGCACGATCATCGGCACCCCCAGCGCCCCGAGTTCGGCGGTGTTGGCCCCCACCGTGGTGAGAGCGAGGCGGCACTGGCTCAGGAGGCCGTGGGCCGGATGCACCTCCAGCAGCCGGATCGCGGTGCCAGCGGCTGTGATCAGTTCGCCGCCCTGGCGAGAGGGCTCCTGGATGCCGAAGTAGCGGGCGATCGGATTGGCGGGCCCAGCGAAGGCCCGCAGTTCGTCCACTGTCGTGGTGGGTGCCACCGGCAGCAGGAAGCGACACCCCGGCCGCAGGGCCGCCAAGCGGTCGGCGGCCGCCAGCAGGAAGGGCATACCCACCTGGAGTTTGGCCCGCTTCGAGCCGGGCAGCAGGGCCACCCACTCTCCCTCGGGCAGCGGCGCGTCCTGGCGGGCCGAAGCGGAGAGATCAGCCATCAGGTCGCCCACCTCCGTGGAGCGGGTGCGCCAGCGCGGGGCCAGGCGGCGAGAGGCCTTGGGCCCCATGGTGGCGATGCGGTCATTCCACTGGGGCCAGCGGGCCACCCACTCGGCATAGGTGAGGTGGCGGTAGCCGAGCCGGGCCGAGAGCAGCACCGTCCAGAACTGATCGCCGCCCAGGAACACCACCACCCCCTGACGCGGCCAGGGGCCGTGGCGGGCGGGCCGCAACAGCAGCCACCAGAAACGCCCGGCCGGCAGCACCCGGCTGAACAGGTCCCAGCCGCGGGCCAGCCGCGCCTCCTGGCCGGTGGCATTGGGGCAGGGCACTAACACCAGCTGCAGGCTGCAGGGGGCCTGGGGATCGCGGGGCCGCAAGGGCAGCAGGCGATGCAGCTCATCCGCCAGCGGTCGCACCCAGGTGGTCATCTCCCCGGGCCCGTTGCTCACCAGCACGATCGTGGCCACCGGTTCGGCCACACCTTGGCGATCAACCTGATTGGGGGGCCCACCCAATGACGAACCAAGACCCAAGGCCGGAACCTTGATGGTGTCGCAGTTCCAGGAATCAACCGGGCCCCGGCTCAGCGAATCAGCCCGACCCGAATCAGCCTGAGCCAAATGAGTCGGACCCGAGCCAGCCACCCGATCAGCTGAAGGATCCGGTGGGGCTTGGGTCAAGTTGTGGCAAAGAAAAATGCGGATGGCGAGACTTGAACTCGCAAGGCCGAAGCCACACGCCCCTCAAACGTGCGTGTCTACCAATTCCACCACATCCGCGTGGGTGGCTCCGGCCCAGCCGGATCCGCGGTGACTATACCCATCGCCGGGGACGCCCCCCCCGATGGGTGCCTGTGAGCGCTGATACAGTCCGCAACGGCCTGGTCCGTCCGTCCTCCCCCGCCGGCCCGCTGCGGATGCCCATCGGCAAGCTGCTGATCGCCAACCGTGGCGAAATCGCCCTCCGGATCCTGCGCACCTGCCGGGAGCTGGGCATTCCCACCGTGGCCGTGCACAGCACGGTGGATCGCAACGCTCTGCATGTGCAGCTCGCCGACGAGGCGGTGTGCGTGGGCGAAGCCCCCAGCAGCCGCAGCTACCTCAACATCCCGAACATCCTCGCGGCGGCTACCTCCCGCGGTGCCGACGCCATCCATCCCGGCTACGGCTTCCTGGCCGAGAACGACCGCTTCGCCGAGATCTGCCGCGACCACGGCATCACCTTCGTGGGACCCTCTCCCGAATCGATCCGGGCCATGGGCGATAAATCCACCGCCAAGGCCACCATGCAGGCCGTGGGGGTGCCCACGATTCCTGGCAGCGAAGGCCTCCTCGAAAGCCCCCAACAGGCGGCGGTTCTTGCCGACCAGATGGGCTACCCGGTGATGATCAAGGCCACGGCGGGCGGTGGCGGCCGCGGCATGCGGCTGGTGCCTGGTCCGGATCAGCTCGAGAACCTCTTCAAGGCGGCCCAGGGCGAAGCGGAGGCGGCCTTCGGCAACCCCGGCCTCTACATGGAGAAATTCATCGACCGGCCCCGCCATGTGGAAGTGCAGGTGCTGGCCGATCGCCACGGCAATGTGGTGCACCTGGGCGAGCGCGACTGCTCCATTCAGCGGCGCCACCAGAAACTCCTGGAGGAAGCCCCCAGCCCGGGGCTCGATCCGGAGCTGCGGCGGCGCATGGGTGAGGCGGCCGTAGCGGCGGCCCGCAGCATCAGCTACGAGGGCGCCGGCACGGTGGAGTTCCTGGTGGACCGCGGCGGCGGCTTCTACTTCATGGAGATGAACACCCGCATCCAGGTGGAACATCCGGTCACCGAGATGGTGACGGGCATCGACCTGATCGCCGAGCAGCTGCGCATCGCCGGCGGCGAACCCCTCTCGATGCGCCAGGAGGACGTGCGCCTCACCGGCCATGCGATCGAATGCCGCATCAACGCCGAGGATCCCCGCCACAACTTCCGCCCAGCCCCCGGCAAGATCACCGGCTGGCTGCCACCGGGCGGGCCCGGCGTGCGAGTCGACAGCCACGTGTACACGGGCTATGAGATCCCCCCCTTCTACGACTCCCTGATCGGCAAGCTGATCGTGTGGGGCGTTGACCGCGACCACGCCCTGCGGCGCCTGCGGCGGGCCCTCTCCGAATGCGCGATCACCGGCATCCCCACCACGATCGAGTTCCACTTGGCACTACTGGATCGCCCCGAGTTCCAGCGGGGCGAGGTCTACACCAAGTTCGTGGAGCAGGAGATGCTGCCTCAGTAGGGGGCTGCCGCAAGGGGGCCCGATCAGGGTGCCCGTGGCCGCCAAGCTCCCGGGCGTGTCCAACTCCAATCAGCCACCCACCCGGTTGTGATGTCTTCCGCTATCGGGCGACGCACAGCAGGCGACGCGCAGCAGAGCACTCGCTTCAGCCCACCGCCGCCGAGGCCCGCAGCATGGCCTGGGTGATCAGCCCCTGCTGGCCCACCAGAAGCTCGCGCAGCAGGGTCACTAACCCCACCCACACCACCGGCGCCACATCCACGCCACCGATCGGCTGGATCAGGCGGCGGGTCGGGGCCAACACCAGCTCGGTGGGCAGGCCCACCCAGCGGCCCCAGCCCTGGCCGAGGTCGATCTGAGGGTACCAGGTGAGCACGATACGGAACAGGAACAGCAGCGTCCAGAGCCCCAGCAGAAGGCCGAGGGCCAGGTGGACCTGGGGGAGCGCAGCCGTCACAAAGCTCTAAGCGGTGGTGGCGCAATCGTAGGAAGTCGCCCCCACTGCCTAGGATCTTGGCCGATTGACGCCGGCCAGCCGCGATGACCCCCTCCCTCTCCAACTTCCTGAGCAGCCTTGTGTACGGAGGTTTGATCGTGGTGGTGCCGATCTCGATCGCCCTGTTCTTCATCAGCCAGAACGACCGCGTCGACCGCAAGCTCTGATCGAAAGCGGCCCTGAGGCCCCGGCTAGACCTCGGGACACGACGCTCCCCCAGGACAAGACAGCAAGGCCAGACAAGATCGGCTGCCTGGGCTCACCGGCTCAACGGCTGCTTTTTTTTCAGCGCATGGTTTTCACCGAATCGTTTTCAGCGACTCGTTCTCAGCGCCTGTTCTCAGCGCCAGGGTCACGGTGGCGAGTCCCAGTGGCGAGTCCCGGAGAGTTGTCCTGGCACGGCGCCCCTTGGCCCTGTCCCTAAAGTAAGGGCACGCTCGCAACCGCCCGGGATACCTCCCGGCAAACCCCTTGGTCAACGCCAGCCTCAATTGGGCCAGCATCGTCGGCATCGTGCTGGCGGTGGGTGGGGCCTTCCTCTATTTCATGAGGAACTTCAAGCCCGCCCTGGCCCGCGACTACGACGTGTTCTTCGCCGCCATCGGCCTGCTCTGCGGCGGCATCCTCTTCTTCCAGGGCTGGCGCCTCGATCCGATCCTGCAGTTCGGCCAGTTTCTGTTGGCCGCCACCACGGTGTTCTTCGCCTATGAGAGCGTGCGGCTCCGCGGCGTGACCACCGAACAGGCCCGCCGCTCCTCCTATTTCGACGACGAGGAAGCGGCTCCCTTCGCCCCCCGTGGTGGGGTAGGCGGCCGTAGCTGGGAGGGCGAATCCTTCGACGAACCGGACACCTTCCGCGGCCGTATCCCCTCCCGCGAGGGTCCCGAGGAAGACTTTTACCGCCCTCGGCGCCCCAGTCGGGCCGCCATTCCCGAGCGAGCTGCCAGTCGCCGCCCCGATGATGCCGAAGGCTGGGACACCCCCAGGCGTGAACCTGACTATCGGGCCCCTGCCGCCGAGCGGGATGCCCCCCCTGCCGGCCGTTACAGCGCCGGAGGGTCACGCCAATCTCCGGCCGATTTCGGTTCCCGCCGGCGCGACGCCGGCGAGCTGCGTCGCGGTAGCCGCCCCGTGGCCAGCGGCGACACCATGCCCCGCTCCAGCCGCCGGCCCGGCGCTCCCGAAGACGGGGCCATGGGTCGAGGCCCCGCAGCAGTTAACCTGGGCAACGGCGTTCCCCAGGGTTCTCCGATCCGCGGTGGCGCAGGCGATGCAGGCCCCCGGGGTTCCGGAGTGAGCGATGCCGACTACGCACCACTGGGCGGCAAGGGCAACCAGCCCACCGCCTCCGGCAGCTATGCGTCCCGACCGCAGGCCTCCTCCAAGCCGGAAGGCAGCCGTCCAGCCTCCCGCGACGGCCGGCCCGGTGCCGGCGCTCAGGCGCGGGATAACAGCTCCCGTTTCGACGACTGATCGGATTGCGGCAGCACCGGCTCCACCAACCCGCCCCTAAGCACCCCAAGGCTAGAGGGCTGTTCACGGGATCGGCTCCGATGCGGAGCGTGGCGTTGACCTCCGCCCTGATAGCCCTTCTCTGCAGCGGCTGCGGCAGTTGGAGCTGGGGCCGGCGTAGCGCCGGCCCCGCCGGCCTGGGCGCCAGCAATCGCCAGGATCCGGCCCTGAGTGGCGATGGGCGCGTGCTGGCGAGCGTGGTGGAACGGGGCGGCCGCGACACCTTGCTGCTGCAGGAGCAGCCCTCGGGCCGGGAGCTACCGCTGCGCCACCTGCGTCGCTTCCAGCCGCACCGCTCCCCGTCGCTGAGCTGGAACGGCCGCTATGTGGCGGTGCTGATCCAGCAGGGCAGCCGCCGCCTGGCGGTGATCGAGGACCGGGTCAACGGCAACCTGCTGCGCTTCCCCCTACCCGGCGACCAGGAGGTGGAGCGGCTCTCGCTGGCCCCGAGCGGCCGGCGCCTGGCCCTGGAGGTGGTGCACAACGGCATCAACCGGGTTCAGGTGTTCGATCTGGCGAACCAGCTGGAACCCGACCTGCCGGCGGGGATGCTCAGCGGCGGCGGCCCCCCAGCAGCGGCGGGGCGCTGAACCATGGCGATGGCACCCCCAGGCCTCGTCCGCTGGGCCCGCAACCTGGGGGCCAGGCCCATGGCCGTGTTGGCGCCTCTGCTGCTCAGCGGCTGCTCGGGCACGCTGCCGGTGCCGATGGGCGGCCTTGACCGGCGGCTGGAGGCGATCGGCAGCAGCCATTCCCCGGCGCTGAGCGATCGCTGGTTGGCCCTGATCGGGGGCCGTGGCGGCCGCGAGCAGGTGGTGCTGGTGGATCTGGAGCGCCAGATGCCGGTGCCTCTTCCGGGCCTCAACCGCCCCGATGCCCAGCCCCTGGCCGTGGCGGTGGATGCGGCCGGCGAGCGGCTGGTGGTGGTACGGCAACTGGAGGGCCGCACCGAACTGGTGCTCTACCGCCGCGCGCTGATGGCCCTCGAACCGATCGCAATGCAACCCGCGGGCGTACCCCGCCGGATCAGCCTGCGGGCCGACGGCCGCGAGCTGGCGGTGGAGGTGAGCCGCGGCGGGGCGTGGCAGGTGGATTTGATCGAGGTGCCGTGAGCCCGCATCCCACCCCGGAACCACAACCGCTGGCTGAAGGGATCCACCACCAGGCTGCCGTCGTTCACGAAGCTGGCGCCGAGCTGGGCGGCAGGTTCGCTCCAGGTGCCGATGCCGCCGCAAGCCTGGATCGCCGCCGGGCTGTCCTTGAGGAACAGGGTCACGCCTGGTACCCTCCGCACCGCGCGGCCATCGCTGCCCACCAGCTCCACGGCGCTGCCGGCGGCCAGGCGATAAGCCAGCACCCGCTCCACTTCACCGCGTACGCAACTGCTCAGGTTGAGATCGGCGCCGGGCTCGCGGATCAGGGGCATGCCGGCCCTCTCAAGCCGCTGCAAGAGAGCCCGGTTGATGTTCATCGAGGGTGGCCGGAGGCCATCGGCGAAGCCGGTGTCCACCTGGGCCACGGCGCCCACCGATCCGATCCGCAGCGGGATCGTGGGAATGTTGGGGCAGCCTCCGCGTCGTGGTGCCGCCGGGCACCGCAGGTCGGCGCCGCTGCTGCCGTAGTAATCGCGGCTGGAGAGCGGTAGGAAGCCGGCCCGGCGCAGCTCGCCATCGCTGCAGAAGCCCTCCGCTGTGGCGCGGCGCAGCAGGCCGTTGGCGTAGTCGAGCGTGATCACGTGAGCGCTGAGCAAGTCGGTGCCGATCAGCCCCGCCTGGGGCAGCGGGCCGCGGATGCCGCTGTGGTCCTGCACGCTCAGCCTCAGCGGCGCCCACGGACCGAAGAAGTCCACCCCGGCGAAGCGGTCGGCGCTGCCTGGCTGCGGCACCGGTCCCGCCGCACCCCCCAGGAACGTGCCCGGCGAGATGGCGCTGCCATCGGCCCCGAGGTCCACCACGAAGAAGCCGGTGCGCCCCTGCACCCGCACCGGCGTGTAGGGCATACCGCTCGACACGATCAGCGAGCGGGTCTCGCCCAGACAGGCCAGCGGCTCCTGCGGCAGCGGCAGCGCCGCCAGACCCAGCTCGGCGCCGGGGGCCAGCACAAGCAGCAGCGCCCCGAGGGCGCCGAGGGTGAAGGGGATCCAGCGCATCGGCCCATCCTCGGCGGGAACGAGGTGGACCCCGGTTCAGGCCCTGTGCAAGTGCAGGTCGTAGGCGGGCCAGTGGGCATCGGCGGAAACGGCCATCAGCCCCTCCATGCGGGCCTGGGCGATCAACAGGCGATCGAAGGGGTCTTCGTGGATGGCCGGCAGCTGGCCAGTTTCGATCACGTGGGCATCGCTGATCACCGACACCAGGCAGGGATAGCTGGCCATCAACGCGCGGGTGGGCTGCCCAGGCGTGGATTATCGAGCAACCACCAGATCAGGATCTGGGTATCGAGCAGCAGACGCATCGGTGCTGAATCAACCTTCCATCAACTGCTGCGCAGCATGGTCGGCCTCGACGCTGAAGGCCGCTTCGATCAACGAGCGTTCCTTCTCCTTGATCCCCGGCTGAGGGCCTCGCAGTGGCGCAGACCGGGCGACTCGCTGCAGGGGACCAGCCGCACCCGCGGCTGCCCGTGGCTGGCGATGATCACCTCTTCGCCGGCCAAAGCCGCCTTCACCAGCCTAGAGAGCTGGTTTTTGGCCTCCAGCAAATTCTCCTGGACGGCACTCCGGTCACTCTGGCCAACTCGGCCAATTTAGGGGTGGCCGTCGCGATCGTCTGCCCCCTCCACCCCG
>Ga0194055_10003883_pt1 | contig 11388 bp, 5 predicted proteins | sample SepL449m_MetaG_FD_155482 | JGI IMG/M metagenome (GOLD analysis project Ga0194055, IMG submission 155482) | Anoxic zone freshwater microbial communities from boreal shield lake in IISD Experimental Lakes Area, Ontario, Canada - Sep2016-L442-9m | ecosystem: Environmental > Aquatic > Freshwater >... | reverse complement strand
CTTCAACCCGAAGCGTTACGACCTCACCCGTGTTGGTCGTTACAAGCTGAACCGCAAGCTCGGCCCGGAAATTGAGCGTCTTGAGGACATTCTCAAGATCAAGCTGGACAAGCCCGGTGAGAACCAGGGGACCCTTGCTCCCTCGGAGATCCTCGCTGCGTCGACCTACATGCTCCACCTGGCCAAGCACATGTCCGACGGTGAGACGAACTACCGGATCGACGACCAGGACCACTTCGCCAACCGTCGTATCCGCTCAGTCGGTGAACTGATCCAGAACCAGGTCCGTGTCGGCCTGTCGCGCATGGAGCGCGTCGTCCGGGAGCGCATGAGTACCCAGGACGTCGAGGCCATCACGCCGCAGACCCTGATCAACATCCGCCCTGTGGTGGCATCGGTCAAGGAGTTCTTCGGGACCAGCCAGCTGAGCCAGTTCATGGACCAGAACAACCCGCTGTCGGGATTGGCGCACAAGCGTCGTCTCTCAGCCCTCGGACCCGGTGGTCTGTCTCGTGAGCGAGCCGGCTTCGAAGTTCGAGACGTTCACAGCTCCCACTACGGCCGTATGTGCCCGATCGAGACTCCTGAAGGTCCGAACATCGGCCTGATTGGTTCGCTCGCCACCTACGCCCGAGTCAACGAGTTCGGCTTCATCGAGACCCCGTACCGCAAGGTCGTCAAGGGTCGGGTCACCGACGAGATCGTCTACCTCGCCGCTGACGAGGAAGAAGAGCACGTCATCGCTCAGGCCAACGCCGCGATCGATGCCAAGGGCAACTTCACCGAGGACAAGGTCCTCGTGCGTCGTGGGCCCCAGGGCACCGGCGTGCGGATGGGCTCACCCAACTCGAGCTACGGCACCACGTCGGAGATCGACTTCGTGCCGCCCTCAGAGGTGGACCTCGTCGACGTCAGCCCGAAGCAGATCATCTCGGTCTCGACCTCATTGATTCCCTTCGTCGAGCACGACGACGCCAACCGTGCCCTTATGGGCGCCAACATGCAGAAGCAGGCTGTGCCGCTGGTCGTCCCGGAGGCGCCGTACATCGGCACCGGTATCGAAGCGCGTGCTGCTCGTGACGCAGGTGACGTGATCGCAGCCGAGGGCACCGGAACGGTGACCGAGGTGACTGGTGACCACGTGGTCGTCGACTACAAGTCGGGGCAGAAGGACCGCCTCGGCCTGACGCTCGGCAAGAAGACCTATCACCTCTCGAAGTTCCGTCGCTCAAACCAGAACACGTGCATCAACCATCGCTCGCTGGTTGACGAGGGTGACAAGGTCGAGATCGGTGACCTTCTCGCTGACGGTCCCTCCACCCACAACGGTGAACTGGCACTGGGCAAGAACCTGCTCGTGGCCTTCATGCCGTGGGAGGGCTACAACTACGAAGACGCCATCATCCTCTCGGAGCGCCTCGTGAAGGACGACGTGCTCACCTCGATCCACATCGAGGAGTACGAGATCGACGCCCGGGACACCAAGCTCGGGGCCGAGGAGATTACTCGGGACATCCCGAACCTCTCCGAGGAGATCTTGGCCGACCTCGACGAGCGTGGCATCATCCGCGTCGGCGCCGAGGTTGGTCCTGGCGACGTCCTCGTCGGCAAGGTTACGCCCAAGGGTGAGACCGAGCAGACCCCTGAAGAGCGCCTCCTGCGGGCCATCTTCGGTGAGAAGGCTCGTGAGGTCCGTGACACCTCGCTCAAGGTTCCTCACGGGAACTCGGGCAAGGTCATCGACGTCCGGGTGTTCTCACGTGACGACAGCCACGAGCTGCCTCCTGGCGTGAACGCACTGGTGCGGGTCTACGTCGCTCAGAAGCGCAAGATCTCGGAAGGCGACAATCTCGCCGTTCGTCACGGCAACAAGGGCGTCATCTCCAAGATCCTCCCAGTGGAGGACATGCCGTACATGGCCGACGGTTCACCCGTGGACATCATCTTGAACCCCCTGGGTGTGCCATCACGGATGAACGTGGGACAGATCCTTGAGTCGAGCCTCGGCTACGCCGCTCGACACGGGTGGAAGGGCATCGAGTCGAGCCCCCTGCTGGGGACCTCAGGCAAGGGTGACGGCGCGATGCGCAAGACCCGCCCGAGGACTGAGCCGGCGGCATGGGTTGCTACCCCTGCATTCGACGGAGCTCACTGGGACGAAGAGGACAAGGCCGGACGCCACCCGACGATGAAGAAGGTCTTCCAGACCCTCAACTCTGACTCGGCTGACGGAACGGTCCAGATGCAGGACGACGGCAAGACCGTGCTGTTCAACGGTCGAACCGGTGAGCAGTACGACAACCCGATCTCGGTCGGCTACGTCTACATCCTGAAGCTGGCGCACCTCGTGGACGACAAGATCCACGCACGTTCCACTGGTCCGTACTCGATGATCACGCAGCAGCCCCTGGGTGGAAAAGCCCAGTTCGGTGGCCAGCGGTTCGGCGAGATGGAGGTCTGGGCCCTCGAGGCCTATGGAGCCGCCTATGCGCTCCAGGAACTCCTCACGATCAAGTCCGACGACGTCCTCGGCCGAGTCAAGGTCTACGAGGCCATCGTCAAGGGCGAGAACATTCCGGAGCCGGGCATCCCCGAGAGCTTCAAGGTTCTCATCAAGGAAATGCAGTCGCTTTGCCTCGACGTCGAGGTCCTCAATGATGCTGGCCAGCAGATCGAAATGGCTGACATTGACGAGGACGTCTTCTTGACGGCCGAGAAGCTGGGCATCGATATCAGCCGACCCGAACGTGGGTCGGACGAAGAGGACGCACGACGCGAAGCAGAGAGGGGTCGTTGATGACCAAGCTTGATGTGAACACCTTTGAGCAGCTTCGTATCGGACTAGCGACGGCGGACTCGATCCGCAGCTGGTCCAATGGCGAGGTCAAGAAGCCTGAGACGATCAACTACCGCACACTGCGTCCTGAGAAGGACGGCCTGTTCTGCGAGAAGATCTTCGGTCCGACCAAGGACTGGGAGTGCTACTGCGGCAAGTACAAGCGGGTGCGATTCAAGGGCATCATCTGTGAGCGCTGTGGGGTCGAGGTCACTCGGTCCAAGGTCCGCCGCGAGCGGATGGGCCACATCGAGCTGGCTGCTGACGTCGTCCACATCTGGTACCTCCGTGGGACCCGTTCGTGGCTCGCCTACCTCTTGATGGGAACTGAGCCCCGCGAGGAGCTCAAGGCCAAGCAGCTTGAGAAAGTCATCTACTTCGCTGCCAACCTGGTCACGTGGGTTGACGAGGACAAGCGTCACCAAGATCTGCCTGAGCTTCAGGCTGAGCTGCGCGAAGAAGTCGGCGAGATCGAGAAGCGTCGCGACCTCGACGTCGACCGCAAGTTCAAGGTCCTCGAGACCGAGATTCAGGCGATGGAGAAGGACGGAGCTCGCGACGCTGAGATCAAGGCTCGTCAGCGCCTCGGCGACAAGGAGATCACCGCCATCCGCGAGCGTGCGGACGAGGAGATCGACTTCGCGAATCGAGCCCTGAAGGAGTTCGAGGGTCTTCACAGCCGCAAGATCATCGAAGACGAGATGCTCTGGCGCGAGATGCGTATCCGCTACGAGGACTACTTCGAAGGTGGCATGGGCGCCGAGACGATCACCGCCCTGATCCAGCGCATCGACCTTGACGAGGAAGAGATCAAGCTCCGCGAGCAGGTCGAAGCCGCTGACGGCCGGAAGCCACTGTCCGCGCAGCGCCGCCAGAAGGCGATCAAGCGCCTCAAGATTGTCTCGGCCTTCAACCGCCGTGACGCCAACGGGCGCCGGATCAATGACCCGGCCGCGATGATCCTCGGCGCCGTGCCGGTGATCCCGCCGGACCTCCGTCCGATGGTCCAGCTCGATGGTGGGCGATTCGCCACCTCCGACCTCAACGACCTCTACCGACGCGTCATCAACCGGAACAACCGCCTCAAGCGGCTTCTCGACCTCGGTGCACCCGAGATCATCGTGAACAACGAGAAGCGGATGCTTCAAGAGGCAGTCGACGCCTTGTTTGACAACGGCCGTCGTGGACGTCCGGTCACCGGACCTGGCAACCGTCCGCTCAAGTCGCTCTCCGACATGCTCAAGGGCAAGCAGGGACGATTCCGTCAGAACCTGCTCGGTAAGCGAGTCGACTACTCAGGCCGTTCGGTCATCGTGGTCGGCCCGAACCTGCTGCTGCACCAGTGTGGTCTGCCGAAGTTGATGGCTCTTGAGCTCTTCAAGCCCTTCGTCATGAAGCGGCTCGTTGACAAGGAGCTGGCGCAGAACATCAAGTCTGCCAAGCGCATGGTCGAGCGTCGTAAGCCGCAGGTGTGGGATGTCCTTGAGGACGTCATTAAGGAGCACCCGGTTCTGTTGAACCGTGCCCCAACGCTGCACCGACTCGGAATCCAGGCATTCGAGCCACAGCTGGTTGAAGGCAAGGCCATTCAGGTCCACCCGCTCGTGTGCACGGCGTTCAACGCCGACTTCGACGGTGACCAGATGGCTGTTCACCTTCCGCTCTCTGCTGAGGCTCAGGCCGAGGCACGCATCTTGATGCTGAGCGCCAACAACATCCTGTCGCCGGCAACCGGTCGCCCGATCACCGTTCCTTCGCAGGACATGGTCTTCGGTGTCTATTACCTCAGCCTGCTTGAGGAAGGACAGAAGGGCGAAGGACGAGTCTTCCGCCGCACCTTCGAGATCGAAGCGGCGCTTGACGCTGGTGACATCGCCCTCCACGCCAAGATCCAGCTGCGACCGGAGGCTGGCTCGACGCTGGCCGGCCGACTCGAGGCTGCAGGGATCGAAGCTGACGAGAACGGACGGCTCTCAATCGAGACCACCGCCGGACGGACCCTCTTCAACGAGGGCCTGCCTTCTGGCTTCCCGTTCATCAACGACCTCATCTCGAAGAAGACCACGCCGATCGTCACGGTCGTCGAGGATCTCAGCGCCGGATGGAGTCGCCAGGAAGTGGCTGCCAGCCTCGACCGGATCAAGGCGATGGGTTTCCGCTTCGCGTCGAAGTCCGGGCTCACCATTTCGATCAACGACGTCCAAACCCCGCCCGAGAAGCAGGCGATTCTGGACCGTTACGAAAAGGAAGCCGAGAAGGCCGAGACCCAGTACAAGCGGGGCATCATCACTGACGACGAGCGTCGCCAGAAGGAAGTCGAAATCTGGACGTCCGCCAACTCCGAGGTCGGAAAGGCCATGGAGAAGGCCCTGTCGGCGATCAAGTTCAACCCGCTTGACACCATGGTCGACTCCGGAGCCCGTGGTAACTCACAGCAGATTCGTCAGATCGCCGGAATGAAGGGACTCGTCTCGAACCCACGTGGTGAGATGATCCCGAGGCCGATCAAGTCGAGCTTCCGTGAGGGACTCAGCGTTCTCGAGTACTTCATCTCGACCCACGGTGCCCGAAAGGGCCTGGCCGACACGGCCCTTCGTACCGCTGACTCTGGCTACCTGACTCGTCGACTCGTCGACGTGGCCCAGGAGCTGATCATCCGCCAGCCTGACTGTGGCACGACGCGTGGCATCTGGATCGAGGAGATCATCCCGGACACCCCCGGGAAGCGCTCCTACGTCGAGACTCGCGCCTATGGCCGTGTCATGGTTGACGACGTCATCCTCTCGGACAAGACCAAGATCCCCTCTGGGGTCATGCTTGACGACGAGCAGGTCAATGCCATCCGCGACGACGAGGCAATCGACCGCATCCGCGTCCGATCAACACTCACGTGTGAGGCCTCGCAGGGCATCTGCGTTGCCTGTTACGGACAGTCACTCGCCACGGGAAACCTCATCGAGATCGGCGAGGCGGTCGGTGTGATCGCTGCGCAGTCCATCGGAGAGCCCGGGACGCAACTCACCATGCGAACCTTCCACGCCGGTGGTGTGGCTGGTTCGGACATCACCCACGGCCTGCCCCGCGTCGTCGAGCTCTTCGAAGCTCGCACGCCGAAGGGCGCAGCAATCCTCTCTCATCACTCGGGCGTTGTCCGGGTTGAGGAAGAGGAAAGCGGCCGGATCATCACGGTGGTCGCCGAAGACGGGACCGAGCAGATCAACACGGTCACCCTCCGGATGCACCTTGAGGTCAGCGATGGCCAGGAGGTCGCCGCAGGCGACGCACTGGTCGAAGGTCCCAAGGACCCCAAGGAACTCCTCGAAGTCAAGGGCGTCCGCGAGACGCAGCAGTATCTCGTCGAAGAGGTCCAGAAGGTCTACCGTGACCAGGGCGTGTCGATCCATGACAAGCACATCGAGTTGATCATCCGCCAGATGCTGCGGCGGGTCAACGTCGCAGAGCCCGGCGATGCACCGTTCCTCCCTGGCCAGCAGATCGATGCCCAGGTGTACACCGAAGTGAACCGCGAGCTCGTGGCTGAGGGCAAGCGCCCGGCCGAGGCACGCGTCGAACTGATGGGAATCACCAAGGCGTCGCTGGCCACCGAGAGCTGGCTCTCCGCGGCATCGTTCCAAGAGACCACCCGAGTCCTCACCGAGGCCGCCATCGAGGGCAAGTCCGACTTCCTCTACGGCCTCAAGGAGAACATCATCATCGGCAAGCTCATCCCGGCAGGTTCGGGAACCGAGGACTACCGTTCGATCCGCCTCGACATCCCCGATGCGGAGCCGATCATGGCCTACGGCCAAGAAGATGACGACCTCGCTTCGTGGCTCCTCGAAGGATTCGACGACACCCCTGACGAGAGTCTCAGCCTGTCTGCTACCTGGACTGGCGAGGCACCGACGGCCGACGAGGGATCAATTGACCCGGGGGCTCGCGAAGCCTGATTCATTTAGTGCCAGATGTGCTGGCGGGGCTTTCCCCGCCAGCCCGTCTGGACGCACAGTCGACAAACGACCTAGTATCGGAGACCCTGCGTCGCGAGGCGGACATCGTTCGTCGAGCAGCAGCAAGTCTCTTTCATTCAAGAGTTCACCTACAGAGAGTTCACGAGGTAACGCGTGCCCACCATTGAGCAGCTGGTCCGAAAGGGCAGGCAGGCCAAGACCACCAAGTCGAAGACGCCAGCCCTGAAGGGCGCGCCCCAGCGCCGAGGGGTTTGCACGCGTGTGTACACCACGACGCCGAAGAAGCCGAACTCCGCTCTGCGGAAGGTTGCCCGTGTGCGGCTGACCAGTGGCGTTGAGATCACCGCCTACATCCCCGGCGTTGGCCACAACCTCCAGGAGCACTCCATCGTCCTCGTCCGAGGCGGTCGTGTGAAGGACCTGCCCGGTGTCCGCTACAAGGTAATTCGCGGAGCCCTCGACACATCTGGTGTGCGTGAGCGCGCACAGGCACGAAGCCGCTACGGCGCCAAGAAGGAGTCCTGATATGCCCCGTAACGGTCCTGCACCTCGTCGTGACCTCGCCCCTGACCCTGTCTACCGGTCGGTCCTTGTCACCCAAGTGACCAACAAGGTCCTGTCCCGGGGCAAGCGGACAGTCGCCGAGCGCATCGTCTACACCGCCCTCGACACCGTCAAGGAGCGCACCGAGTCTGACCCGGTCGCCGTCCTGAAGCGTGCCGTCGAGAACGTTCGGCCTGAGCTTGAGGTCCGCAGCCGCAGAGTCGGTGGCGCCACCTATCAGGTCCCCGTCGAGGTTCGCCCTCGCCGTGCCACCACCCTGGCGATCCGTTGGCTCGTGGGCTACTCACGATCACGTCGTGAGAAGACCATGGCTGAGCGTCTCGCCAACGAGATCCTCGATGCCTCGAACGGAGTCGGCGCGGCAGTGAAGCGCCGTGAGGACCTCCACAAGATGGCCGAGTCCAACAAGGCATTCGCTCACTACCGCTGGTAGTCGGCGAGCAATTCGTTTCCACCCCTGACACTTCCATTTAAAAGGCTTGATTGATGGCAGACGCCCTTCCTCCCCGCGCAACTCCGCTGGAGCGCACCCGAAACATCGGCATCATGGCCCACATCGATGCCGGTAAGACCACCACCACCGAGCGGATCCTGTACTACACGGGTCGGAACTACAAGATCGGTGAGGTCCACGAGGGTGCGGCCACCATGGACTGGATGGTCCAGGAGCAAGAGCGTGGCATCACGATCACGTCGGCTGCCACCACGTGTCAGTGGAACGATCACACCATCAACATCATCGACACCCCAGGACACGTTGACTTCACGGTTGAGGTCGAGCGGAGCCTCCGGGTTCTCGACGGAGCAGTCGCGGTGTTTGATGCGGTCGCCGGCGTTGAGCCCCAGACCGAGACTGTCTGGCGCCAGGCCAACAAGTACGACGTGCCTCGTATGTGCTTCGTCAACAAGATGGACCGTGTCGGCGCCGACTTCTACCGCTGCGTCGAGATGATCAAGGACCGCCTCGACTGCGTTACTGCCGTCATCCAGCTGCCCATCGGCGCAGAGTCCGACTTCCTTGGGGTCATCGACCTCGTGGGGAACCGTGCACTGATCTGGGAAGAGGGCATGGGCGAGGACTTCGATGAGCGCCCGATCCCTGACGACATGGTCGACCAGGTCGCCGAAGCTCGCCAGGAGCTGTTTGAGGTCCTGTCGAACGTCGATGATGTCCTCCTTGAGAAGTACCTCAACGACGAGGAGATCACCATCGAGGACATGAAGCGTGCGCTGCGGACGGGAACCCTCGCCGTGGACATTGTCCCGATCCTCTGCGGTACCGCATTCAAGAACAAGGGTGTCCAGCCCATGCTTGACGCGGTCGTCGACTTCCTGCCCTCGCCGCTTGACCTCCCGCCCACGGTGGGAACGAAGCCCAACAAGGACGACGAGCTGACCCGAGAGGTCTCCGACGACGCTCCGTTCTCGGCGCTGGCGTTCAAGATCATGACCGACCCCTACGTCGGCAAGCTCACCTACCTCCGTGTGTACTCGGGAACCCTTGAAAAGGGTGGCACCGTCACCAACACGACCAAGGGTAAGAAGGAGCGGATTGGCCGCCTTCTCCAGATGCACGCCAACAGCCGTGAGGACCTCGACGTGGTCCGCACTGGTGACATCTGTGCCGGCGTCGGCCTCAAGCAGACGACCACGGGAGACACCCTCTCGGACCCGGACCACCAGATCGTTCTCGAAGCACTTGAGTTCCCCGAGCCCGTCATCCACGTCGCCGTTGAGCCCAAGACCAAGGCTGACCAGGACAAGCTCGGAAAGGCGCTCTACGCCTTGTCCGAGGAGGACCCAACCTTCCGTGTCCGTACCGATGAGGAGACCAACCAGACGGTGATCTCCGGCATGGGCGAGTTGCACCTCGAGGTTCTCGTCGACCGCATGCTTCGGGAGTTCAGCGTGGACGCCAACGTGGGCAAGCCTCAGGTGGCCTATCGCGAGACGGTTCGCAACAAGGTCGAGAAGATCGAAGAGAAGTACGTCCGCCAGACCGGTGGTAAGGGTCAGTACGGGCACGTGGTCATCTCCCTTGAGCCCACCGGGCCCGGCGGCGGCTACGAGTTCGTCGACGCCATCACCGGTGGTGTCATCCCCAAGGAGTACATCTCCTCGATCGATGCGGGGATCCAGGAGGCGCTGACCTCCGGTGTCCTCGCCGGCTACCAGGTGGTCGACGTCCGGGTCACCTTGACCTATGGCTCCTACCACGACGTGGACTCCTCGGAAATGGCGTTCAAGATCGCCGGATCGCTGGCCATCAAGAAGGCAGCGAGGGCCGCTCGGCCGGTGCTGCTTGAGCCTGTCATGGCCGTCGAGGTTGTGACCCCAGAGGACTACATGGGTGACGTGATCGGTGACCTCTCGTCTCGTCGTGGACGCGTCGAGGGTATGGATCAGCGAGGTAACGCCCAGGTCATTCGAGCTCAGGTTCCCTTGGCCGACATGTTCGGCTACGCTACGGACCTGCGTTCAAGGACGCAGGGTCGAGCGACGTACTCGATGCAGTTCCATGCCTACAACGAAGTGCCTGAAGCAGTCTCCAAGGAGATCATCGCAAGGGCCACCGGAGAGTAGGGGAGTCGGACAGACCGGCTCGAAGAACACCCCCACCTGAGCAGTTTCACTGTGGCCCTGGCCGCAGGAGGCCCGCAAGGGGAGGGGGAGCAAGCAAGACAACACGAAAAGAACAACTACGGCGGGCCCGAGGGGGTACCGCCCGAAACCAGGGAAAGGTCCCCCATCATGGCCAAGCAGAAGTTCGAGCGAAACAAGCCCCACGTCAACGTCGGCACCATGGGTCACATCGACCACGGCAAGACAACCCTGACGGCCGCTATCACCAAGGTTCTGTCGGACGCGAACCCGGGCACCGAGTTCACGCCATTCGACATGATCGACAAGGCGCCTGAAGAGCGTCAGCGTGGTATCACGATCTCGATCGCACACGTCGAGTACGAGACCGCCAACCGCCACTACGCCCACGTCGACATGCCAGGCCACGCCGACTACATCAAGAACATGATCACCGGCGCCGCCCAGGTCGATGGTGCCATCCTTGTGGTTTCGGCCGCCGATGGCCCGATGCCCCAGACGCGTGAGCACGTGCTGCTCGCCCGCCAGGTCGGCGTTCCCTACATCGTGGTCGCCCTGAACAAGGCCGACATGGTCGACGACGAAGAGCTCCTCGACCTCGTCGAGATGGAAGTCCGCGAGCTGCTCGACGAGTACGAGTTCCCCGGTGACGACACCCCCATCATTCGCGTCTCGGCACTCAAGGCCCTTGAGGGCGACGCTGAGTACTCCGCCAAGATCCTTGAGCTCATGGACGCTGTCGACAGCTACATCCCTGAGCCTGAGCGTGACATCGCCAAGCCGTTCCTCATGCCCGTTGAGGACGTCATGTCCATCACCGGTCGTGGCACTGTGGTGACCGGCAAGGTTGAGCAGGGCATCGTGAACGTCGGTGACGAGATCGAGATTGTCGGACTTCGTGACACCCAGAAGACGACGGTGACTGGCGTTGAGATGTTCCGCAAGCTCCTCGACCAGGGACAAGCCGGTGACAACATTGGCGCCCTGCTTCGTGGCACGAAGAAGGAAGAAGTCGAGCGCGGGCAGGTTCTCTGCAAGCCGGGTTCGATCACTCCCCACACCAACTTCGAGGCGAACGTCTACGTGCTCACCAAGGAAGAGGGTGGACGTCACAAGCCGTTCTTCTCCAACTACCGGCCGCAGTTCTACTTCCGCACTACGGACGTGACCGGCTCGATCGCGCTGCCTGAGGGCACCGAGATGGTGATGCCCGGTGACAACACCGAGATGACCGTGGAGCTGGGCAAGCCCATCGCCATGGACGAGGGCCTCCGCTTCGCCATCCGTGAAGGTGGACGGACGGTCGGCGCTGGTCGAGTCGTCAAGATCCTCAAGTAGTTGACTCGATCCCCAGGAAGGGACTGACCACCATGGCCAACAAGATCCGCATCCGGCTCAAGGCCTACGATCACGAGA
>Ga0194055_10003882_pt1 | contig 11390 bp, 11 predicted proteins | sample SepL449m_MetaG_FD_155482 | JGI IMG/M metagenome (GOLD analysis project Ga0194055, IMG submission 155482) | Anoxic zone freshwater microbial communities from boreal shield lake in IISD Experimental Lakes Area, Ontario, Canada - Sep2016-L442-9m | ecosystem: Environmental > Aquatic > Freshwater >... | reverse complement strand
ATCGTCGGCGGCGACGACCTTGCCGGCGAAGGCGGGCAGCTCGATGCCGGCGCCGAGGCACGACCCGTGCAGCCCGACGACGAGGCGGCGCTCGAGGGCGTGGAACCGCCACGCGAGTGAGCGGGTGAGGCGGATCACGTGGGCGGCGACCGGGTCGGGGAAGGTGGCGAAGGTGTCGAGGTCGCCCCCCGAGCAGAACGACGGACCCTCGCCCCGCACGATCACGGGAGCCCGGGTCTCGACCAACGGTGCCAACGCGGCGTCGAGTTCGTCGCGGAGGCGGGGATCGAGGGCGTTGTGCCGGTCGGGACGGGTGAGGAGCACCACCGTGTGGCCCCGCTGTTCACGCACGCGGACCCGGGGCGTGTCGTCGTGGACGGCGGGCGACGGTGGGTGGGCGGCGCGCCACGCGGCGAACTCCGGGCCGCCCTGGAGCATGGAGTAGGTGGTCGACTCGGCCACGAGCCCCGCCCGGACCCCGGCCGACGGCTCGCGCACGAGGAGTGCCGCCGAGAGCGCGGCGAGGGGGGCGCGTTCGAATCCGTCGGCCAGCCGGTCGGCGGCCGTGGGGTCGGGGACCCTGACGTCGAGCACGTCGCGCAGGGCCCGGGGCACCTCGCCCACGGCCAGGGTCGCGAACGGCACGGTGCGCAGCCAGACGCGCAGGGCCGATTCGGGGCCCGCGGCGAGCGCGGCGGCGTCGAAGCGGACGAGGAGGGGCTCACCGACCCGGGGGGCGAGCGCGGCCGCGATCGCCGACGGTCCGGCGGCCGTCAGGTCGGGGTCGAGGTCGACGACGGCCACGGGGCGGTCGTCCGGGGCCGGGGGTCAGTCGGACGACGGCAGCGGCTTGGCCTGCGCCGGCGCCATCGCGGCGCCGTGGCAGGAGAGCTCGCCTTCGCCGGCCTTGGTGACCAGCACCGTTGCGCCGCACTCGGCGCACTCGTAGCGCTTGCCCAACAGGTTGGCCACGGGTCAGCCCTCCCGGGCCGCGAGCACCTGCCCGCAACACGACAGGTCACCGTCGGTGGCCTTGACCACGATGATCTCCGTCTCGCACTTCCCGCACTTGAGCCGCGTTCCCACTGCAACCGCCATGGCCCCAATCTATCCCGCCGGTCGGGTCATCCGGGGTTGCGACCCGGATCACAGGCCGAAGAGCCGCTGTGCGTTCTCCCGGAGGAACTTGGGCCACACGTGGTCGCGGAAACCCACCTGGGGCAACTGGGCGAAGATCGTCTCGTAGGAGAGCCCCATCGGGAAGTAGCCGGCGAAGAGGATCTTGTCGGCGCCCCGGGTGTTGGCGTAATCGACGATCGCCTGTGGGTAGTACTTCGGAGCGAACGCCGAGGTGGAGTAGTACAGGTTGGGCCACTTCAGCATCAACTTGACGGCGAGGTCCTCCCACGGTTCGCAGCCGTGGCGGGTGATCACGACGAGCTCGGGGAACTCGTAGCAGACCCGGTCGAGGAGCATCACGTGCTGGGGTGCGAACGGCACCCGGGGCCCGGGGATGCCCACGCAGGGCAGGAACGGCACACCGAGATCGATGCAGGCGGTGTACAAGGGGTACCAGGCGGCGTCGTCGAGCGGACGCTGGGGGAAGGTGCCGGCGGGGAGCGCGGCGGCGGCCCGCGCACCGAGGTCCTCCACGGCGTGACGCAGGGCACGCACTCCGACGACACCGGCGTTGGGATCGACCTCGACCGCGCCGATGAAGCGGTCGGGATGTTCGGTGACGGCCCGGAGCGACACCGGATTGTCGGGGTGCACGGTGATGAGCGCCGTGGCCACGCCGTAGGCGTCCATCGCCTCGAGCACGGCGCGCGGCGGGTCGTCGGCGAAGCGCTCGCTCGGGAGGTTCTTGAACATGTAGGAGGCGGGGTGAGCGAATCCGCCGAGCGACTCCTCGTCCTTGAGCAGCGGTCGCAGGGCGTCACGCCACGACAGGTCGCCGGGGGCGGGGGGCAGGCCGACCATCAGGTCGATCACGTCGGTGCCCTCGGGGAAGCCCATGCCGAGCGCTACCAGTTGCTCGCGAGTTCACCCGGGGCCGGGAGCCCGAGCAGGGTCGCGAGGCCGTGGGTGACGGTGTTGTTCTGGGCCATGTCGGCCTCGGCCGGCATCAACTCAAACTCCACGAGGAGGCTGGCCAGCCGGATCATCACCACGCCGAAGCGCAGTCCGGCGAAGACTTCGTAGAACTCGAGGTCGCGCGCACCCCGACCCGAGCGCGCCTCGTAGTACGCGACCATCTCGTCGCGGGTGGGGAAGCCCGGCAAGCGCTCGACCTGCATGCTCTCGTGGTTGTGGCGGTCGAGGAAGAGCCACCAGCCCAGGTCCATCATCGGGTCGGCGAGGGTGACCATCTCCCAGTCGAGCACGGCCCGGACCTGGCAACCGTCGTCGAAGAGTTGGTTCCCGATCCGGGAGTCTCCCCAGCACAGCGTGATCTCCGGATCGACCGCCGGTGCGTGGTCACGGCACCACTCGAGGGCGGCGAGCACGATCGGGTGCTCCTCGGGTCGCCCGGCGACGGCCCAGCCGAACGATGCCTCGTAGTAGCGGAGCTGCTGCTCGAACCCGAGGGCTCCGTACTGCGGCTTGGAGAGGTCGTCGAAGCCGAGACGGTGCCAGTCGAGCCCGTGGATCTTCGCCAGTGCGTCGAGGCCCGACTCGACGAGGGTGCGTCGCTGCTCGGGACCGAGTTCGGTGACCCATCCGGCGACGGTGTACGGCGGCGCGTCGGCGGGGACCCGGCAGCCGTCGATCCGCTCCATCACGAAGAACGGGCTGCCCAGCACCGACGGGTCGGGCTCGAAGCCGCGCATCACCGGGACCGGCACGTCGGTGCGCACGCCGAGGGTGTCGAGCACCCGGTACTGGGTCTCGAAGTCGGACTCGAGGAACACGGTGTGTCCGGTCGGCTGGGTGCGCACCACGAGCCCCTCCGTCCGTGGCTTGCGGCCGCGCTGGGTGTACGTGAGATCGAAGAGGAGCGTCTCGTTGGAGAAGCCGGTGAGGCCGGGCTTGGAGATCGGGCCGACCTCGACGTCGGTCGCGCCGAGGTCGGCGGCGAACCACTCGGCCAGCACGGCCCGGGCGCCTACGAGATCGCGCTGCTCGGGAATGGGCACGGTGCCTCCTGACGGGTCGGGGTCGGAGCGAACGACCGGGATCAGACGAGCGTGCCGGTGGCCCGGCTTCGCTCGACATCTTCTCGCGAAATACCCCCCTCGGCCAGCGGCCCCGACCCGCTCATGCGCCCGGCGGCGGGTCGTACCGGGTGCGGTCGACCCGCACGAAGATCCCTTCGCCCTCGGCGAGGAGGGTGTCGTCGGACCACGACGAACCGGCGACGAGCACCTTGCGCTCCTCGACCCGGTCGACCCAGGCCTCGTAGCGGATCGGTCGGTCGATCGGGGTGGGTCGGCGGTAGCGCACGGTGAGCGTGCCGGTGAGACCGGGCTGCTCGGTGAACGACGACGCGGCGCCGAGCACGAGGTCGAACATGGCCGCCACCATCCCACCGTGCACGGCACCCGGCGGGCCCTCGTAGACGTGTCCGAACGTGACGGTGCCGACGGCGCGGTCGCCGACGCGCACCACGCGCATCGGGGGAGCGAGAGGGTGACCAGGGCCGATGAACGGATGCGATTCCCAGACCCGCGGATCGGCGGTCACGCCACCGTGGAGGCCGGGCGTGGCCGAGTACCGGCTGGTGGACCGGTGAGGGTCGAGCGCGTCGGCGAGCCGGTCGAGGCCGGTGGCCACCTCGAGGAGCGTCGCGGGATCAGCCTGGCTGGCCGCGATCCCGGCCACCACGCGGCGCGCGGCCTCGGCGGCGCGCCTCCCCGCCGCGATCTCGGGCGGGAGGTCGGGGCCGTCGTGAAGGTTGTGCACCAGCGCACCGTCGGGGGCGCCGGCGGGCTGATCGGCGGGCGGCGCAGGTGCGGTCACGCCCGAATCCTAGGGTGGTTCAGTCGTCGGTGTGCGCGGCGAGGATCCGGCGGATGCCGGCCTCGGGACCGAACTCGGCCCGGGCGGCACGGAGTCCGTCGGGATCGGGTCGCGGCGGTGCCCCGCGCACTGCGACCCGCAGCGCGGGGGCATCACCAGGGGGGTACACCACCCCGAGCCGGAAGCGGTTGGTGAGTCGGGCCGCGTCGACGCCGTCGGAGCAGACCACGGTCTGGCCCCAGGCGATCGCCTCGAGCAGCGTGTAGGAATCCGCTTCGAAATAGGGTTGGAAACTGATCACCACGAGGTCGGCGGCCGAGTTCAGCAGCTCCATGGTCTCGAGGTCGACGAACCCTTCCACCATGACGGGGGGCACGCGCGCACGCTCCGGATCCTGGGCCGCCGCCCAGGCCCGGTACCGGTCGGGCGCGGTGAGGACGTCGCTCTTGCCGGCCACCAGCAGGCGCCAGTCGGGGAGATCGGCGAACGCGTCGAAGACCGTCTCGAGGTCCTTGCCCGAATGGCTCCCGAACGCGAGCGCGACCCGGGCGCTCTCGGGGACCCCCAGGCGGGCCCGGGCGTCGGGAATCTTCCTCGGAGTGAACGTGCGGCTCTGGGTCGGAAGAAGGACCGGGGCCGTCCACGGAGCGTCGTGGGCCCACGCCGCCTCGATCGTCTCGGAGTTGGCCACCACACGCACTCTTGGGCGGGGGAGCCGACCGACCCGTGCCCGCGACCAGCGCCGGAGCGGGCGTTCGCGGCGAGCCGTCCCCGGGCGGAACTGCTGCATGAGGAGCCAGCGCGCCCGGCGGGCCAGCAGGCTGGCGAGAAACGGGTCGACGTACGTGGTGACCACGACGTCGGTGCAGTCCCGGGCGCGGGCGAGGCGCTGGGCCTCCCGCACGACGATCCAGGTGGTGTCGAGGTCCAGCAGGTACCGACCGATCGGCCAGCGATTCGCCCGCTGGAGCCGGCGGTTGAGCCACCAGTGCCGCCGCGTCCATCCGGTCAGACGGTGGACGGGGAACGCGAACGCCTGCCCGCTCGACTCGCCGATCCACCCGTGGGCGGTGAGGGTCTCGACCGGGAGCCCGGCGGCGACGAAGCCGTCGGCCACGGCGGCGAAATGCACCGAATAGTGCCCGACGGGCAGATGGGCGAGGAACTCGACCACGAGGAATCGGCGCGCCGGATCTTCGGTGGAGGCACCTGCGCTCGCGGCCATCGGCCCCCAGAATACGGGGGAACGGCCGAACCCTTGGTTCAGACGTGGTCGTGCAGGAAGGCGGCGATCATGCCGACGGCCTCGTCGGATGCCGGGACGATCTCGCGCATGCTCAAGAAGCCGTGGATCATGCCGTCGAACCGGTGGACGACCACGGGCACGTCGGCGTCGGCGAGACGCGCGGCGAACGCCTCGCCCTCGTCGCGGAGCGGGTCGAACTCCGCGGTGAGGACCAGTGCCGGGGGCAGGCCGGTGAGGTCCGGGGCGTGGAGCACCGACGCGCGAGCATCGGCGGCCTCGGGACCGACGTCGCGGGCCCAGCCGCCCAGGTACAGGGCCCACATCTCGCGCATCGCGTCCGCGGTCAGGAAGTACCCCTGCGCATTCTCGGCCATCGAGCCCGACGTGCAGGTTGCGTCGGTGACCGGGTAGACGAGCACCTGGGCCCGCAGCGTCGGCCCGGCGTCGCGAGCGGTCAGCGCGACCGCAGCACCCAGGTTGGCCCCGGCGCTGTCGCCCACGACCGCGACCCGACCGGGGTCGACGCCGAAGTCGGCCGCGCGCGCGACGAACCACGTGAGGGCCGCATGGCACTCCTCGAGCGGGGCGGGGAACGGGTACTCGGGGGCGAGTCGGTAGTCGACGCTGGCCACGACCGCACCGCTGGCGGCTGCGATCCGCCGGCAGACGCTGTCCCAGGCGTCGACCGAGCCCGAGATCCAGCCGCCGCCGTGGAGGTAGAGGGCGCCCGAGCCGTTGCCGCCTCCGACCGGGGTGTAGACCCGCACCGGGATCGGGCCATGGGGCCCGGCGACCGCGTGGTCGTCGACCGACTGCAGGGTCTCGGGCTCGCCGGCCCCCAATCGGCCGAAGGTGCTCACGCCGACGCGCAAGGTGGCGATGCGCTCGGCGGGGTCGACGGGCGGTGCCGGCGCACCGGCCGTGGCGTCGAGGAAGGGCTGGAGGGCGGGGTGGACGGGCACGGGGCTCCTTTGGAGTCAGGACTCGCCGCGCGCGACCGCGGCGGCCCAGCGGTAGTCGGGCTTGCCCGACGGTGAGCGCTCGATGTGGTCGACCAGGTGGATCTCGCGCGGGACCTTGTAGCCGGCGATGTGGGTCCGGCACTCCTCCTGGATCGACTCGAGGGTCGGGCTGGTCCCCGGGCGCGGCCGCACGACCGCGGCGACCCGCTGGCCCCAGCGCTCGTCGGGGACGCCGACCACCACGCAGTCGTAGACCTCCGGGTGGCGGCGCGCCGCGCCCTCGACCTCCTCGGGGAAGATCTTCTCGCCACCGGAGTTGATCGAGACCGACCCCCGGCCGAGCAGCGTGATCGTGCCGTCGGCCTCGTACTGGGCGAAGTCGCCGGGCATCGAGTACCGGGTGCCGTCGGGGCCGGTGACGAACGTCTCGGTGCTCTTGACCGGGTCCTTGTAGTACCCGATCGGGATGTTGCCCTTGCGGGCGACCTTGCCGACCACGTCGGAGCCGGGGGCGAGCTCGCGCAGGTCCTCGTCGAGGACCACGCTGTCGAGGACGGGGTTGACGGTCGGCCCACCCTTCATGGCGGTCTTGCCCTTCTGGACGACCACGTAGCCGTTGGAGCCACTCTCCGACGACCCGATGGCGTCGCTGAAGATGCACGAGGGGAGGAGTTCCATGAACCGCTCCTTGACGCCGGGTGAGAACAGCGCGGCGGTGCTCCCGATGAGGAACAGGCTCGAGAGGTCGTAGTCGGCGTCGGGCTCCTCGAGCGCGTCGGTCAACGGCCGCGCCATGGCATCACCGGTCATCATGATCGAGTTGATCTTCTCCTCGCCGACGAGTTGCCAGGCTCGAACCGGATCGAACTTCGCCATGAGCACGACCTTGTTGGCCCGGAACGACCCGCTCATCACGCCCCACTGGCTGGCTCCGTGCATGAGCGGCGCGATCGGCATCATGCACGTGACGCCCGGCTGCTCTTTGGCCGCCTCGATCAAGGTGTCGGGCGATGCGACGCGCGTGTTGGTCGTGGGGTCGATGCCGCCACCGAGGGCGAAGAAGACGTCTTCGTGGCGCCACACCACGCCTTTGGGCATCCCGGTGGTGCCGCCCGTGAAGAGGATGTAGCGGTCGTCGCCCGAACGGGGCTCGAAGTCGCGCTCCGGCGACTGGGTGGCCAGGGCGTCTTCGTAGGCGACGGACTCCAGGCCCGTCAGGTCGGCACTGCTGCCGTCTTCGATGACGATGGTGTGCCGCAGGAGCGGCAGCGACCCGACCACGCCGCGCACGCGGGGTGCGAACTCTCGGGCGTAGACGAGCGCCTTGAGGTCGGCGTTCTCGAACAGGTAGGAGAGCTCCTCCTCCACGTAGCGGTAGTTGATGTTGACCCACACCGCCCGGATCTTGAACACCGCCCAGAGGACCTCGACCCACTCCACGGAGTTGTACGCGTAGATGCCCACGTGGTCGCCCGGGCCGATGCCCTGGGCGGCGAGGTGGTGGGCGAGCCGGTTCGACCGCGCCTCCATCTCGGCGTAGGTCCGCCGCTTCTCCTCGGCGACCAGGTACTCGCGGTCGGGGAAGGCGTCGACGGCGAGCTCGAACATGTCGGCCAGGTTGAATTCCACGGCCGGAGGCTAGGCCACCCGCCCCCTTCCGGGCGAGTGCCCGGGTCGGGTGCGGCGATCACCGGGTGAGGTCGGCGAGGAAGCGCATCGTGTCGGGGTCGGTGCCGCCGACGAGCAGCGTGGTGACCGGCGAGTCGCGCCAGGCGTCGATGCGCTCGGCGATCCGCTCACGGGGCCCGACCAGCGAGATCTCGTCGGCGAACTCGTCGGGGACGGCCATGATCGCCTCGTCGCGCTTGCCCGCGAAGAACAGGTCCTGGATGCGGTGGGCCTCCTCCTCGAACCCCATCCGGGCCATGAGCTCGGTGTGGAAGTTCTTGGTCTTGGCGCCCATCCCGCCGATGTAGAAGCCGAGCGTGGCCTTGATGGGCCACAGGGCGGTGGCAACGTCGGCGTGCACCACCACCGACACGTTGACGGCGATCTCGAAGCCGGGGTCGATGTCGGCGGGCACGGCGTAGGCGTCGGGCCGGTACGGCGACCAGTAGAGCGGCACCCAGCCGTCGGCGATCTCGAAGGCGAGCGCCACGTTCTTCGGACCCTCCGCGCCGAGGTAGATCGGCACATCGGCGCGCAGGGGGTGGGTGATCATCTTGAGCGGCTTGCCGAGCCCGATCGCCCCCGCGCCGGTGTAGGGCAGTGGGTAGTGCGGGCCCGATGACGCCACCGGCACCTCGCGGCGCAGGGCGTCGCGCACGATCCCGACGTATTCGCGGGTGCGGGCCAGCGGATTCGCGAACGGCCGGCCGTACCAGCCCTCGACCACCTGGGGTCCGCTCACGCCGATGCCGACCGCCGCGCGACCTTCGGAGAGCCCGTCGAGCGTCATGGCGTGCATGGCCATCGCGGTGGGGGTGCGCGCCGCGATCTGGGCGATGCCGGTGCACAGGCGCACCCGGGAGGTGGCGCCGGCCACGGCGGCGAGCGGTGAGAAGGCGTCGGAGCTCCAGGACTCGCCGGTCCAGACCGAGTCGAAGCCCGCGTCCTCGGCCGCGACGGCCAACGCGATCAGGTCGCGGGCCGGGCGGGGCTGGGCCGTCCAGTAGCCGAACTGCAGGCCGAGTTTGAGGTCGCGTGCCATGCCCGGAACCTAGTGCGCCGGGGTTCGTGACGGCCCGTCTCCCGCCTGCTTGACTGACGAGGACGTCAGCCACACGCTGGTCGAGCAGAGGGAGCGCACTGGTGGACCGAACGCCCGTCATCGTGGGGATCGGCCTGTCCGACTACCCGAAGGTGCCGCACCTCGACGGGGTGCAGCACCACGTCTTGGCCGCTCAGCGGGCCATCGCCGACGCCGGCATCGACAAGTCGGAGATCGACGCCTACGTCGGAGCCGGGGGTGGCGGCGGCGGCGGGATGATGATCGACGACGCCGTGACCATGGCCGAGTACCTGCGGATCAACCACCGGTACGTCGACGGCACCATGACCGGCGGCTCGTCGTTCGAGTTCCACGTCCAGCACCTCGCCTCGGCGATCGCCGACGGGCTCTGCGACACCGCCCTCGTGACGTACGGGTCGAACCAGTTGTCGCGGATGGGACGCAGCCTCGGCACCGGCGGGATGCACCGGGGTGTCCAGCGGGTGGCCGGGCCGATGGGCTACGAGGCGCCCTACGGGAACTCGCTCGTCGGGTCGTACGCCATGCACGCGATGCGCCACATGCACGAGTACGGCACGACTTCGGAGCAGCTCGCCGAGATCGCCGTCGGGGTGCGCGAGTTCGCGAGCCTCAACCCCAACGCGATGTACCAGGACCCGATCACCGTCGACGACGTGTTGAACTCGAAGGTGATCGCCGAGCCGCTGCACATGCTGGACTGCTGCGCCATCACCGACGGCGGTGGAGCGTTCATCATGACCACCGCCGAGCGGGCCAAGGATCTCGCCCAGCCGCCGGTCTTCGTCCTCGGCGCCGCCGGCGGCCAGACTCACTGGAACGTCTGTCAGCAGACCGACTTCACCACGTCGGCCGGGGCGCAGGCGGGCCCGATCGCGTTCCAGCGGGCGGGGGTCACCCACGACGACGTCGACCTGTTGATGTTCTACGACTCGTTCACCATCACCTGCCTGATCCTGCTCGAGTCGCTCGGGTTCGTACCGAAGGGCGAGGGCGGGCCGTTCATCGCCGAGGGTCACCTCCGGCGCGGGGGCAAGTGGCCGCTCAACACCGACGGCGGCGGACTGTCGTCGTGTCACCCCGGGATGCGGGGCATCTTCCTCATCATCGAGGCGGTGCGGCAGTTGCGCGGTCAGGGTGGCGTGGCCCAGGTGCCCGACTGTGAGGTGGCGATCGCCGCCGGCTCCGGTGGCTGGCTCTCGTGCATCGGCGTGGTGCTCCTCGGGAAGGACAAGGTATGACTGGCAACCCGGACGGCGGCGCACCCGTGGGTGAGGTCGTGGAGGTCGAGGAGTGGGCCAAGCCGCTCCCTGGGCTCGACAACGTCAACGAGCACTACTGGAGAACCGCGCGCGCCGGGCGCCTCTTGATCCAGGAGTGCCCGCGCTGCGGTCACCGGCAGTGGTACCCGCGAGCGCTGTGCACGGCGTGTGGCGGCGATCCCGCGTGGCTCGAGACGGCGGGGCGGGGTGTGGTCCACACCTACACGGTCATCCGCCAGCAGGGCATTCCGGCCTTCAAGGCCGAACTCCCCTACGTGGTGGCGATGGTCGAGCTCGAGGAGGGCCCTATGGTCTTCGGCTCGATGCCGGGGGTCGACCCCGCCCTGGTGTCGATCGGCACTCCGGTGGAGGTCTGGTTCGCGGCCGCGGCCGACGACACCGGCGTGCCCTATTGGCGCCCGCGATGACGCCACCGCTGCGAGCGGGTCGCCTAGGCTGAAGCGCCGTTCAGCGATCCCGAGCCAGGAGCGTCCCATGGTCCGTCGAGCCCTCTCCTCCGCACTCGTGGCGGCGTTCGTCCTGGCCGGATTCGCAGCCGTCGTCGCGGCGCCCGCCGGGGCCGCGAAGAAGCCGCCGAAGACGACGGCGACCACCCTCCTCACCGACAAGCAGTACTCCCAGTCCGACTGCGAAGCGATCCTCGCCGTGGGTGACAAGGTGCAGTCGGCGTCGGGGACCAAGTTCAACCCGCAGCAACTCGCCGACCTCGCCAAGGGTTACGAGCAGACCGCGGGCACGGTGAGCGACCAGGACCTGAAGACCAATCTCCTCGCCATCGCCAAGATCTACGCCGCGGCCGCCAAGTCCAAGTCGCAGGTCGGGGCGTTGATCGCGCTCGGCAAGTCGGGCAAGGCCTACGGCAAGGCGCTCCAGGTGGTGGTGGGCGCGACGATGAGTTGCGCGTTCTCCGGCATCACCGACCTCACGCTGCCCAAGGGCTGACCGGCGATCCCGGCGCCGCCGGGAGCCCTCGCGTGCGCTCACCCGAGGATCCAGGTCTCCCGGGCTCGGATCCGCCAACCGGCCGTGCGGTCGAGGAAGCGGTCGACGTCGGCACCGAGGAGATCGCGGCTCGCGGCGGAGGCGTGGAAGCGCTCGTGCAGGTCGGCGACGGTCCGGAAGTGCAGTTGGGCCATGCCGTCGACCTCGGGGGCGTCGGGGGTGAGCGGTCGCCGCACCACGTTCTGCAC
>Ga0194055_10003881_pt1 | contig 11392 bp, 12 predicted proteins | sample SepL449m_MetaG_FD_155482 | JGI IMG/M metagenome (GOLD analysis project Ga0194055, IMG submission 155482) | Anoxic zone freshwater microbial communities from boreal shield lake in IISD Experimental Lakes Area, Ontario, Canada - Sep2016-L442-9m | ecosystem: Environmental > Aquatic > Freshwater >... | reverse complement strand
ACACGGCACTCGAAGATGCTGATCTGGTGGTCACCGGTGAAGGCCACGTCGATCTCTCGTCCATCGAGGGGAAAGTGATCGGAGGGCTCCTTCAACGCGCGCCTGCGGAAACTGAGATCCTCATCGTCGCCGGGTCCCTCGATCCTGAGGCACTCGATCGAGCGAGACACCAAAGCAACAGCATCGTGACAGGACTCTCGATGGTCGAAACCGTGGGCGAAGACCGCGCCATTGCCGAACCAGGAAGGGTTCTCGAGGATCTCACCACCCAATTCCTTGCTCGCCGCTGAGGGAAACTGGAACGTGTTCTTGCCTCTTTGACCCTGAGCGGTAATGCTCTGCGAACCGGGTTCGATGGCGCGCCACGTCGTGTCGCCCCTCAGATCGGCATTCGCTCACAAGTAACGATGAAGGAGAAGATCATGGGACTGCTCGACGGCAAGGTGGCAATCGTTACCGGCGCAGGACGGGGAATCGGCCGAGAAGAGGCACTGCTGCTCGCCAGCGAGGGAGCCAAGGTCATCGTGAACGACGTTGGTGCGTCGCTCCAGGGTGAAGGTGGCGACGTCCACCCCGCCCAAGAGGTCGTGGACCTCATCGTGGCGGACGGTGGCGAAGCCGCCGTCAATGGCGACGACATTTCCACCTGGGAGGGTGGCAAGGGTGTCATCGACCAAGCGATCGAGACCTACGGCGACATCAACATCCTCGTCAATAACGCGGGAATCCTGCGCGACAAAATGTCGTTCAACATGAACGAGACCGACTGGGACGACGTGATCCGGGTCCACCTCAAGGGCCACTTCGCCACCGCCCAGCACGCCGCCGTCTACTGGCGCTCCAAGGCCAAGGCTGGCGACGACGTCTACGGACGCATCATCAACACCAGTTCTGAAGCTGGACTCTTCGGCAACGCCGGCCAGGCGAACTACTCAACGGCCAAGGCTGGCATCGTCGGCCTCACCTGGACGTTGGCTCGTGAGCTTGGTCGCTTCGGGGTGACCGTCAATGCCATCGCCCCTCGTGCGCGCACCAGGATGACCGAGAACGTCTTCGGCGAGATGGCCAAGACTGATGACGGCTTCGACAAGTTCGATCCCCGGAACATCGCCAACCTGATCGGATTCTTGGCGTCACCCGAGGCCGCAGACGTCACGGGCCAATGCTTCGTCGTCTTCGGAGGCGACATCTGGGCCATGGGTGGCTTCCACCCGGTCGGCGAAGTCCACCGCGACAGTGCGTGGACCCCCGCCGAACTCGGCGCCGCCAAGGGAGAACTCTTCAAGGGCATCTCCTCGGGCGTCCCCCCGTTCAGCTTCTTCTAGTCAACCCGGCCCTTCGGCCGGCTCCGACACATGCCCCTGTGCGTCATCGCCAGGGGCATGTGTCGCGTTCCGAGGCCTGCGCAACACTCGGTGATAGCTCTCGATGCTTTCTCCCCTGGGCTGCGAGTCTGACGAGATCTGGGTAAAGCCATTGTGGAGCAGGACTCGTGCGCTCGGCGTCGATCTCGGCTCCTCACCAGGCCCTCTGTCAACCTCTGCCCATACTTCTCGTACGCCAAGCTCGAGAAGCGCCTCGAGGAGCGCACCCACCGCAGCGGTGGCGAACCCACACCGACGGGCGGAGGGGGCAATCGAATATCTGATGTGCGCCGGGACTCGCCGCGCTGGCGAGGCCAACAGTCCGCAGAACCCGATCGCCTCATCACCGCGTTCGATCGCCCACGTCGGCGCCCCTGCTTGGGCGACTGCGAGAGCAAGGCGGTCGTCGTCGCTCAGCATTCCCGCAGCCCATCTCCGTCCCACTGCTGGACCTTGCTCCCAACCATCGACTCCTCGACCGCTCGGCACCAAGCGAAGCAGCGAGATACTCACCGCGGATCAGGGTCGAGCAAAAGCCTCTCAAGGTCGCCGATTCGCTCGGTCGAATGATCGATCAGCATTTCAAGGCGCTCGGCCGGATCACTGCATTCGAGGAGGTGCTGCGAGTCCAGGAGTCCAAGCGGCGCCATCGTGCATGCCGTCCACGTGGCGAGGGTGGGGTCATCACCAAAATCAAACTCAATCGAGGTGCACGGCCCATCGTCGAGTTCCGAGAGCAACATACGGATCCGGCGGACCACGGCCGCGGCTCGACCGAGAAGATCAAACGGGCCGACAAACTCAGGCGACTCGAGTCGCTCCACCATTGCCTGTGGATAGGGGTCATCGTCGAGCCATTCGACCACGCGGATCCGCTCAATGGCCTTGGTCACCAACAGCCAGCGTCCGTCTTCAAAAGGAGCCGACATCGATACCTTGACAAGGGTTCCCACATCAGCGCGCCGGTCACCGCCACCAACCTCAGAGCCAGCCGTGATCAGGACCACACCGAACTCGCCGTCACCCGCCAGGACGTCATCGACGAGAGTCTTGTAGCGAGGCTCGAAGACGTGAAGCGGCAACTCGGCGTGCGGAAAGAGCACCGTCGAGAGAGGAAACATCGGAAGCCTGACAGGCACAGTCGGCACTCGTTCAGGCTAGAGGTGAAATAGCCTGATCGTGCCCTCTGTGGTTTTCAGAGGGTCAGGGGGTCCTCCGCCTCGCTCCCTCAGCTCGAGAACAGCTCAGGGTGGCGTGTCTCGACCATGCGGCGAAAACCCTCTCGCCACGGAACCGTCGTTTCGCCGACGAGACCGTGAAGTCGAGAGAGATCCACCATCACCGAGTCGATGGTGGCATCAGTTGGCGCAAAGTCGACGGGGAGTCCAGCGATCTCGCCGATGTACGAACACCACTCCTCTACCGAAACAGGGTCCTTGCCACCCCAGTTCACGGTCGTCGTCGGCACGGAAGCCGCAGCCAGCAGGCCGGGAACCATTCCCGCGATGTCGTCTTCATGAATGGGGTGATAGGTCGATGGGGCATCGGTGTGAACGGGGATCTTCGAGCCGTTCAGCAGCATCTCGAGGTGGATCGCTGGCCAGCCGCCGTTGTCGCCGTAAGGGACGGACAACCGACCGATCGTCGTCGGGAGGCCGTGACGGGTGGCCGCCCAACGCACGGCCGCTTCGGTGGCGATCTTCGCAGTTGAATAGGTGCGGAGGAACTCCCAGACGCCGTGGTTGTCGCCAAGGGGGCCCTCTTCGTTGAAGACGTGGTGACCCATGGCCTTGTAGACCGCCGTCGAAGAACAGTGAAGGAAGGCCTTGGCGCCCGCCACCCGCTCCATCAGACTGAGCGCTCCCCCGACATTGGCATCAAGGTCCCGAGTCCAGTCATTGGTCTTGGCCACCGCAAAATTCAACACGTAGTCCACGTCGGCGGGGATCGCAGCGACATCACCTGCCTCGAGGTCGATGGTCACGCACTCGATTCCCGACCCCTGAAGTTCCTCGCGCAGTGCTGGATTCGAGAACCGGGCCGCCCCGATCACCGTCGCCCCCGCTGCCACAAGCCGCTTGGCGAGTGGCGTGGCCACCTGACCAGTCACCCCTGCGACCACCACCGTCGCTCCCTTGAGATCCACCATTCCAACTCCCTCTCACTTGTTCGAGCCCGATAGCTCCTCGACGTTGTCTCTGTCTTTGCTCATCGCTGGAGCGCCCCAGGGCGCTCATCGGATCACCTCAGCCAGCTCGATCGCCCACGATGTCGGCAATCGCCTCAAGACAAGTGAGATCCCATGTGCCTGGGACCACGGTGAACTCGTCAAGACCGGCCTCGACCCCGGCGTCGAGGACTCGATTCAGAGCCCCAGCATCGGCGACGTCGAGGCCACTGGCGACCGCCTCGGCGATCGAAGGACCGAGGAATCCGAGGTACGTGGCGGCAAAACGTCGCAGGACCGCCGGGGCGTCATCAATACCAAGGACGCAGAACGTCCCGGATCCCAGCCATGGTGGGGTATTCCGCCCGGCATCGTTCCACGCACTTCGGGCTTGGTCTGCTGCGTCGACAAACTCATGAGCAGCTCCCGTGATGGAGAACCCGGTGATTCCATGAGCCCATCGGGCTGCCCGTGCGATCGAGGCCGGCCCCATGGCGCCGGCGACCAGGCGGGGGCCACCCGGCGTCCAAGGAACTGGACCAACGGGATCGGCTCCCTCGAAGGGGGGCTCAGAGGACCAGAGACGTCGGAGCTCTTCGGCCATCTCGTCGACCTGCGCATGACGGCGAGCGAAGGCGACGCCAACAGATTCATAGTCATGGGGCCTTCCGCCAACCCCAAGACCGACCACGAGGCGACCCTCGGACAGGACGTCAATGGTGGCGAGCTGCTTGGCCAGCATGGCTGGTCGATGGAGCGGGGCCACGACGATGTTGGCCATGACGTCGACCCGGGTCGTCAGCGCCGCCGAGGCGGCCAGCGTGGTGATCATCTCCGGGTTAAAAAATGAGATTCGCTCCCCGGTCGAGATTGACGAGAACGGCCCCTCGTCAACGATGCGACACCAGTCTCGCAGGACGGCCCCGGAGAATCCCTCCGCCATGGTGGGCAAGGCGACTCCAACGTTCATCCCCATCGTGGTTCCAGGACCGATCAGGCCTGTGAGACCAACTTGGCCGAGGCGGTCCCGACGACCTTCTCCTCGCCCTCAGCGTTGGTGAGTCGGACGTCGAGGTCCACGAGGTCGCCCCCGGCTTCCTCGCGCACGGCGACCACGGTGATGGTCGTCACCAATTCCTCGCCAGGCCATGTCTGGCGGGCAAATCGCACCGCAAACTCGGTGATATTGCCCGGGCCCACGTAGGCCGTGATGGCGCTTCCGAGGAATCCCATCGAGAGCATGCCGTGGCCGAACACACTCGGCTGGCCGGCGGCCGTGGCCTTGACCTCGTCGTGGTGCATCGGGTTGTAGTCCCCCGATGCCCCCGCATAGCGCACGAGATCCGTCCGGGTGAGCGTGTGTCGACGCTCGGGGGCTGCGGTGCCGACAGCGACGTCGCTCCGGGTAAGTCCCTTGCTCATTGGTGTAGCTCCTTGTCGTCGTGGCTCATTGCCTCAAAATCATGCAGGTCGAATCTGGCGAATTGTTGGCGACCCGTACTCAGCGACCCGCCTGGGGCTCGGGATCTCTCGGGAGTCCCAGCATCCGCTCGCCAATAACGTTCCTCTGGACCTCAGAGGTGCCGCCAGCGATCGTCAGACACAACGTATGGAGCAGCTGGCGACTGAACAGTGCTGCAGGACCTTCGGCGCCCGTAGGACCGATCGCCCCCAAGATATCGAGGCCGAGATCGGCCACCCGCTGATCGTGTTCGGCCCCGAGCAACTTCGCCAAGCTGGCCTCAGGGCCCGGCTCGAGACCAAAGACCGATCGCAGCACTGATCGCTGGCGCATCTGGGAGAGTGACTGGGCGTCGACGAGGAGTCGCCCCAGCGACTCATGCATCGAGTCATCAGCACCTTGGTCAGCCACCAGCGAGAGTGCTCCCTCAAGGGCCTCGCCAAAGGCACTCGAACCGGCGAGGGCCACGCGCTCGTTCGACAGCGTCGTGCGTGCCAGCTTCCATCCGTCATTGACGGCGCCGATCACGCAGTCATCAGGGATGAAGACGCCATCGAGGAACACCTCGTTGAACAGTGATTCTCCCGTGATCTCACGCAGCGGCCGAATGTCGACCCCTGGTGACTTCATGTCGAGCACGAAGTAGGTGATGCCCTGATGCTTAGGAGCATCAGGGTCACTTCGGGCCAGCAGAATCCCGAAGGAAGCCCACTTCGCCGCCGAGGTCCAAACTTTTTGGCCGTCAATCTGCCAGCCGCCGTCAACTCTGGTCGCCTTGGTGGTCAACGAAGCGAGGTCGCTGCCCGCTCCAGGTTCACTGAAGAGCTGACACCAGATGATCTGGCCTCGTATCGACGGAGCCACGAAGCGTTCCTGCTGCTCGGGTGTCCCATGGGCGATCAGGGTGGGGAGGGCCCATGCGGTGACGTGCGCTGGCGGGCGGCGAACGCCGGCCTCGGCCAAGACCTCGTCGATGACGAGCTGCTCGACCGCGCCAGCACCTCGGCCGAAGGGGACGGGCCAATGAGGGAATTGCAGGCCACGTTCACCAAGAAGTGCGGTGCGCTCGGAGGCCTCTGCGGCGGCAACCTCGGCCACCAGGGGCTCGATAGTCGCCCGGATGGCCTGAGCCTCCTCCGGAAGATCGATCCCGAGATTCCGCCGGGTTCCCTCGATCGCCATCGAAGCGACGGCTCGTCGAGATACCGCTCCAGTTCCGAGGAGACCACGGATTGTCGCCGCTCGCCTCAAGAAGACGTGTGCATCGTGCTCCCAGGTGAATCCCATCCCACCGAGTACTTGGATCGCATCCTTGGCCGCTCTGACGCCGCCATCGAGGGTCAACGCAGCTGCGGCCTCCGCACAAAGCACCGCCTCGCTTTCAGTCGAGGGGTCATTGGGGTCAACGTGATCAATGGCCAGTGCCGCGTCCCAGGTCGCCGCCGTCATCTGCTCAACCGCAACCAGAAGATCGGCGAGCCGGTGCTTCACGGCCTGGAACTGCCCGATAGGTCGACCGAACTGCACTCGAGTTTTCGCGTGATCAGTGGCGGCCTCGAGGCATGCTCGGGCGCCGCCGGTCAGCTCCGCTGCTGCCAGCGTGACGCAGATGGCTCGCACGAGGGCGATGCTGATTCCCTCGATGACGTGCTCAGGGATCACGACAACCTTGTCAAGCACCACTGTGGTCACCCGACGAGTTGGGTCGAGACTGACATGCTCGACGGCCGTGCACCCCTCTCCACCGAGAGGAACCAAGACGAGGCGGGCTACATCGTCATGATCGACGACACACAGCATCGAGTCGGCTTCGCCAACCGAGAGAACCGAGGGCAATGTCCCGCTGACCACCAGCGAACCCTCCGGTCCCGTCACGGCCGACAACAGCGGCGCTCCACGTGACATCAGGGCGACGGTGGTCGCCGAGGTGCCCGAAAGAATTGAGGGGACCGTCGCTCGAGCAGTCTCACCCGAAGCACCTCGCTCGAGGAGAGCGACGGCCAGTGCGGTCGTCAGGAATCCCCCGGGGGCCGCTACCCTCCCGAGCTCCTCGGCCACGATGGCGAGTTCGAGGAAGGTGGCGCCTTCGCCGCCGAGCTCGGTTCCAACGTGGATCCCCACGAGTCCCATGTCTCGCAGCTCAGGCAGCGTCGTGTCAGCGGGCTCGGCCTCGAGGTCCAGAGACTCCCTCGCTCGTCCGGCCAGCTGCTCCTCAGCGAAGCGACGGATCGTTCGCTGAAGCTCGACATGGTCTTCACTCACCCCGATGGGCATACATACTCCTGTTGACGAGAACGCGTTCTAGTTCGGGAAGTCTCGCGCAGGATTGCTGTGCGAGCGAGATCGTTGGGCCCGCCGAAGCGGATTAGATCCGATGGATGATGTTGAATCGTGAGGTGACTACCGGGTCGCCGGTGGACGCGTCGCTCCACACCGTCTCGGTCACCACGAAGGTCATGGTCTTGCCCTTTGACTCCTTGGCGTAGGCGTCGACAATCGTTCCGACACCCCGAAGCACGTCGCCCACCATCACGGGCCGGTGATAGGAGAATGACTGCTCGCCGTGGAGGATGAGGCCACCCTTCGCCATGAGAGGCGCCAGCGCGGCCATCATTCCGGGACCCTGCTGCTCAGGGTTCTGCAACTCAGGGAACCGGCCCCAGGCCTCCATGGCGATGGGGAAGGTGGGCGTGGCGACGATCGAATCGAATCCGGCGTCGACTGCAGCGGCGGCATCCTTGGTCGCCGGGTCGTCGTCGAAGACGCACTCGGCGAAGAACGACACCGGCCCTCGCTCAACCACGACGGTTGAGACCTGCGTGGTCGTCCCGATCAGATCCTGAAGTGTGGTGTCATCACCCATTGACGTCGCCTCCTGCGCTGCTGATTCGAACTGCATCGGCCGATCCTTCGTCGTTCCTCACGATCGCTCAGAACTGCCGTTCGAGACCGTAGCCAATGAACATGCCTCCGGGCGATTCATGGGATCTCACCCGTCGAGGATGCCCACGTCGGCCAACCGATCCGCCAAGGCCCGGAATGCTCGGCCTCGGTGGCTGATGGCGTGCTTTTCCGCTGCATCCATCTCGGCAAAGGTGCGGCCATCACCCTCATCAGGGACGAAGATCGGGTCGTAGCCGAAACCCCCGGTCCCCCGCGGAGCCTCAATGATGACGCCGGCGACCTCTCCCGTGGCGAAGACCTCGAGGCCATCCGCCGTGGCGCCATAGGCAACGGTGGCGAAATGAGCGCGCCGGTCCTCGAGACTGGAGAGTTCGTCGAGGAGCTTCGCCATGTTCTGCTCCGAGGTAGCGCCCACGCCCGCATAGCGCGCCGAGTACACCCCGGGGGCGCCACCGAGGGCATCGACGACGAGGCCGGTGTCATCGGCGATCGCCAGTTCACCAGTCGCTTCACACAATGCCGTCGCCTTGAGGCGAGCATTTTCGAAGAGGGTGTCACCGGTTTCGTCGATATCTCCGACGTCATCGGGTCGCTCGATGAGCTCCACGTCGCCTCGGGTCGCCAAGATCTCGATGATCTCCGCCGCCTTGTTCGGGTTGGCGGTGGCGACCACGCAACGTCGAGTCATCGAGGGCGCGGCGAAGGATGCGTCGAGAGCACCTCGGCCTGAGCAGCGAGGATCTGCTGGATCCCTCCCTCAGCGAGATCGAGGAGTGAGTCGAGCTCAGACCGGCTGAACGCCACCTGCTCCGCGGTGCCCTGCACCTCGATGAACCGCCCGGACCCGGTCATCACCACGTTCATATCGACCTCAGCTCGGGCGTCCTCGACGTAGGGAAGATCCAGCATGGGAACCCCGTCGATGATCCCCACGGAGATCGCTGCCACGGCGTCGGTCAAGGGATGCTGCGTCATGTCACCCTCGGCGATGAGACGGCTGCAGGCATCGTGAAGGGCGACATAGGCGCCACAGATCGAAGCGGTCCGCGTGCCGCCATCGGCTTGGATCACGTCGCAGTCGACCGTGATCTGGCGCTCACCGACCGCCACGAGGTCAGTGACGGTCCGGAGGCTCCGCGCGATCAACCGCTGAATCTCCTGGGTTCGTCCCGACTGTTTTCCCTTGGCTGCCTCACGAGACGCTCGCTCAGGCGTGGAGCCGGGGAGCATCGAGTACTCGGCGGTGACCCAGCCTTTGCCCGAGCCCCGGAGCCACGGCGGGATCCGATCCTCAACCGAGGCGGTGCACAGCACTCGGGTTCGCCCCATCGAGACGAGCACCGAGCCAGGAGCGAACACGGTGAAGTCCCGCTCGAAACTCATCGGTCGAAGCTCGTCGAGGGTCCGTCCGTCGCTTCGCAGCACTCGGGGGTCGATGTTGCTCATGGTGGCACTCCTTGCATCGTGGGGTCGCTTGGTTGTCGGTCATCGAGTTGCCGACAGCGCCCTGAGACTAGAAGTAGATCACCTTCTTGGCGCGCTCAACGACCGTGTCGATGTCGTCAGTCCACGCCCCCGTCGAGAGGTACTTCCATCCATCGTCGCAGGCGATGGTCACGATCGTGGCCGTCTCGCCCTCGGGAATCAGACTCGCACAACGAACCGCACCCGCCATGATCGCCCCCGATGAAATGCCGACGAAGAGACCGAGATCGGTCATCTTGCGGGTCCACTCAATGGACTCCTTGGGCCGCACGACCGTCTTTCGATCGAGGATCTCGGCCCCACCAAGTTCGGCGAAGATCGGCGGGATGTAGCCGTCATCAAGATTCCGAAGCCCATCGACCATCTCACCAGTCGGAGGCTCAATGGCCCACACCTGAATCGCCGGGTTCTGCTCCTTAAGGTAGCGACCGACGCCCAGCAGGGTTCCCGACGTCCCGAGACCAGCCACGAAGTGGGTGATCTCTGGGCAATCACGGAAAATCTCCGGACCCGTGTGCTCGTAGTGGGCCTTCGGGTTGGCGGGATTGGCGTACTGATAGAGGAAGGTCCACTCCGGGTGCTCACTGGCGAGCTGGCGGGCCATGCGCACCGCACCGTTCGAGCCCTCTGAGCCTGGTGACTCGATGATCTCGGCCCCGAAGACCTCCAGAAGCTGGCGACGCTCGATCGAGACATTGGTCGGGAGCACGACCTTGAGGTGGTAGCCCTTGAGCCGGCAGACCATGGCGAGAGCGATCCCGGTATTGCCCGAGGAGGGCTCAATCAGGATCTGACCAGGCTTCCCGGGAATCAGAATCCCGTCAGCCTCGGCCTGCTCCACAAGGCTGAGCGCCACACGATCCTTGACGGACCCGGCAGGGTTACGCCCCTCGAGCTTCGCGTAGATCTTGACGTTCGGATTGGGGCTCAGCGCCGAGACATCGACCATCGGCGTGTTACCGATGAGCTCCAGCACCGATTGAACGCGAGCCACAGATCCCTCAGCCAGCCCCGCCAGCGACCGCCGGAAGGATGGAGACTTCGTCGCCATCCTTCACCGGCGTGTCCAGCTTCTGCAGGTAGCGGACGTCATCGTCGTTGACATAGATATTGACGAACTTGTTGAGCTCGCCGTCCTCGGCGATCACTTGACCGGCGAGGCCCGGGTTCGCCCCGATCAACTCGTTGAGGATCTCTCCAATCGTGGATCCAGAAAGCTCCACGACGGCGCGCCCACCGACGTGGGGGCGCAGCACGGTGGGAAGTCGAACGGCGACGGACATCGAGAAGCCTCCTCAGGGGGCCGACGGGTGTCGGCGGACATTCTTGACTGAACTAGTCACATATTACCGGGCGGCACTGCCTCCCGTGCGCCGCCTGGTTTCAGTGAGGCTCAGCTCGGCGCAGCGGCCTTGGCTGCTCTCGCAGCGGTAGCACCGGCGAAGCGTCCGAACATGGTCGAATCACCGATCGACAGCCCGGAGCAATAGCCGAAGGAACATACCCCCGACGTTGTCCGACCGGCGGCGAGAAGCCCTGGAATCGGGTCACCGGCGAGGTCGAGGACCTCGCCAGCCACGGTGGTCTCGAGACCGCCGAGTGTGAACGCGGCATACGGAATGGCAGTGGGACGCAGATCGAAGACCCCCAATGGCCCGAGAAGAGGATGAACGAGGGAAGCGTCTTTATGAGCAACCGGATCTTCGCCAAGAGCAGCGTGTCGGTTATAGACCTCGAGGGTGGCCTCCAGCGACCCTGCAGGAAGACCGATCTCCTCCTCCAATTCGGAGACGGACTCAGAGACCCACGTGGCGCGCAGACCCATCCAGTTCGGGACATAGCTCGCTTCGTCGATCACGAGGTAACTCTCGCCCTGTTGCTCAAAGAGTGCCGCTTGACCCATGCGTCCGTTGTAGGTGTCTTCGTTGATGAACCGCTGGCCTCGGCTGTTGATGATGATCCCTTCCATAAGTTTGCGGGGCGGGATGATCGGGAGGGCAACTTCTCCGG
>Ga0194055_10003880_pt1 | contig 11393 bp, 7 predicted proteins | sample SepL449m_MetaG_FD_155482 | JGI IMG/M metagenome (GOLD analysis project Ga0194055, IMG submission 155482) | Anoxic zone freshwater microbial communities from boreal shield lake in IISD Experimental Lakes Area, Ontario, Canada - Sep2016-L442-9m | ecosystem: Environmental > Aquatic > Freshwater >... | reverse complement strand
GCGTAGGGGTCGGCGTAGGGGTCGGGGTAGGCGTCGGCGTCGTGCCAGTGCCTGGCGCGTAGTCGATCGGCTTACGAGCGATCAGATCGCTCAGCAGAGCCATCTTCGCCGGGTTGACTGTGTTCCAGTCGTCCTGGAGCACGCCACCTGTATCGCCGGAGTTCGGGTTCCAGGCCCAGAAGGTCCAGTTCATACCCTTGCTGCCGAGGTAGTCAGCGAACTGACGGATCCAGCGGCCTTCAACGGTGTCGGTGCCAACGTTCTTGGCTCCGAACTCACCGATCAGAATCGGCGCAGTGCCGGCGTCGTGGATGTAACCGAAGCCCTTCTGCCAGCGATCGGCGAGGATCGAAACCATGTTCGGGTCGGAGAACCAAGGCTGGGCGAAGACGCCTGGGCCGTACTCATGTGGCGAGTAGACGACGCGGTTAGCGACGCTCAGGCGAACCGGGTTGTTGCGGACGCCTTCAAGGTTGCCTCCCCACCAGTGACGGTCGAGCTGCTGACCACCGGCGACCGGACCTTCGATCCCCTCAACCAGGACGAGCCAGTTCGGCGCGTTGGCGAGGACGGCGTTTCCGGCCAGCTCCGCTGCGCGGCGCCAGTCGTTTGCGGCTCCGGTGCCCCAAGTTGCCTCACCGTGAGGCTCGTTCTTGAGGTCGGCGCCGATTACGTTGGTCTTGCTTGCGTAGCGGGTGGCGAGCGACTTCCAGGTGTCAACCCAGTCGGTCTCGGTGTAACCGCCCACTCCGTACCAGAGCGGGCTCATGTACGAATCGTCGCTTGAAGAGTGGTTGTCGAGGATGATCATCAAGCCGTCGCGGGCGGCTTCGTCGATGATGATGTCCATCACCTGCTGCGGCGTCTTGCCAGCGAGCGCGGCGTTGTGGCCGTTTCCGTAGTCGATGCCGCTGGTAGTTGTCGAGCGCAGCGCCTGAATCGAGAACGGCATGCGGATCGTGTTGAAGCCCTGCGCCTTGATCTGCGCCAGCATCTCCTTGTAATCGCGCGTCCAGAGACCGTGCGGGGCGTGGTTCGCTGTTTCAAAGCCAAACCAGTTGACGCCCTGCAGCACGACTTGGTTGCCGGCAGAGTCGACGATCTTGTTGCCCTGCGTCTTCAGCGGTGTAACGGCAGCGGCCTGCGAGAGGGCTGGCGCAGCGAAGGCTGCGACAAGCGCCGTGATCAGGCCGACGAGAATCAAGCGCATCCGGCGCGAGCGGTTCTTTGTCGAGCTACTGGGAACCGCTTGGCCGCTAACGGCCGACCGTACTGGGAAGGAATCCATTCCAATCTCTTCTCTGCCTCGCCATGCGAAGCCGTTGGGGTAACTGCTTACCCGACCCAAAACACGACCTTCGAAGAGGAGTTGCGAAGTTCTCAGAAAAAATTAGAGGTTGGCGCGCGGCCCAGCCCCCGCTCGCTTTAGTGCGGCGACTTGTCAGCCAGCTGCTCACCGCTGCTGCGAACAAACTTCTCCTGGCAGCCCGGGCCGCAGAAGTACCAAGTCTTGCCGTTTACCTCACTCGTCAGCGCGACTCGCTTGTCAACGCTCATTCCGCAGACGGGGTCCTTCGCGCCGCGCCGTGCGGTGATGGTCCAGAGGGCGATGAAGGCAACCAGCGCGATTGCGTTGAGGACGGCTTTGTAGTCCAGCTTGATCGTTCCGAAGACGTCGCTGGTCGTCGGCCGAACGCTGGGAATCAGGCCAACTGCGCCGAACAGCACGTCAATGATCAGCGCCGCCAGAACCATCGTGACGAACATCAGCGCGACGATCCGAGCGGCGTAGGCGTTGCCGTAGTACTTGCGGTAGGCGACGATTATCGGCAGCACAATCAGGTCAGCGAAGATGAATGCGATCACGCCGGCGAAGCTCAGCCCGCCTGACCAGAGAACGGCGGCAAGCGGGATGTTGCCAACAGAGCAGACGAACGAAAGCATCGCAATCACGGGCCCGATCACTGCCCCCCAGACGGTCTGCACAAGCGGCGGTGCGCCGGTAAGGAATAGTCGGTTGAAGAAGTCGTCGCCCAGCAGCGCGATGTAGCCGGCCAGCAGTAGCCCGATCACGATCTCCTTCCAGAGCATCTGCCAGTCGCCGCGGAAATTGTGAGCGACGTCGGACCATGACTGCGCGTCGGTCAGCTTCTCGCGCAGAGGGATGTCGGTCGCTGCCATGTGGTGCTCGTGGCCAGTGTCAGCTCCGCGAGCGTGCTCGCGCGCCTCTTCCTCGAGCTGTTTTGAAACGAACAACCGCAGCATTGCCCACATCAGCAGGATCATCACGACGCCGCCGAGGTATTCGGCGAGCGTGAACTGCCAACCCAGTAGGACCCAGATAACGAGGCCGAGCTCCCAAACTAGGTTCGTTGAGGCGAATTGGAAAGCTAGTGAGGCGGCCGACGATGCGCCTTTCTGGAATAGCGTCTTGCCGATCGCGATCGCCGCGTACGAGCAGGATGAGGAAGCTGCGCCGAAGCCGGTTGCGCGCGCGATCGGCGCCGCGCCCGGCCCAGACAGCAGCGCCTCGATCCGTTCCCGCGGTGCCCAAGCCTGCACCATCGCCGAGATTGCGAAGCCGAGCACCAGCGCCCACCAGATCTGCCACGCCATCATCGCGGCATTGCCCAGCCCCTCAAATAGCAGCGAAAGAAGGTGGCTCATGCTCGCGCCACCCCCAACCGAGCTCTCTTAATTACAGGAGTTGTCCGTTGCAGTCTGGAAGCTGCTCCAAGCCGATTTGAGCGTCAGCAGCTGCGCGCCGAGGGTCACACCGGTTGCAGTCAGGTCCTTGGTCGTAGTTAGCGTCTTGCCGGTCGCGACAACATCATTAACAGCGTTCTCGAGCGCCGTTGACTGGCTCGGGAAGTCGCTCTTGGCGGCGTTGATCATCGACGTGCCAGCGTTCTGAACGTTCGTGATGTCGGTGCTGATCACGGTCGGATCGGGAGGAGTCAGCGAGACGCTCGTTAGCGTCGTGACAGAGCTGTTGAAGTCTGTCTTCTTCGCGCAGAACTCTGGCTTGCCGCAGCCAGGCAGCGTTACGGCCGCGACTGCAGCGATGCAGGCGATCGAGAGGAACGGGGCAACGGTAAAGCGGGGCATCAAGAAACTCCTAGGTTTGAAGGCTGGTTGGGCCTGAACCGTACCGCTTGCGTCGGCTCCCAGGCCTCGTGGCACCCGTGCTGCGCAGCTACTTGATCCGCGGAAGCTCTGCAGCAACCATCTTGGCGATGATCTTGTAGCCCGGCGTGCGCAGGTGAATATCACCCTTATCGCAGTAGTAGCTGATCTTGCATACGTCGGCTACGGGCTTTGGAATCGAGCCGTAAGGAGCGAGCGTTTCAAAGACCTTGAGGTCGCCGTAGGCGCCGGTCGCTGCCGTCACGTCGACGAACGAACCCTTCGCTGAACCGTAAGCCTTTTTCAGCGCCGGGTTGATCAGCGACTGGAAAGCGATCACAGAGAGGCCAGCGAGGTTTTTGGCGCCGTCGCCGCCGGGATTCACCCACGCGCCCAGAACGACGTCGGGGTATGTCGTGCCAACGATCTTCGGCTTCGGGCCTGCAGCGGCGCGCAGCGCCTTGGCAGTGGCGGTAACGTTGGTGTTGACGGCCTCTGTGGCAGCGCCTACACAGCCGATCGCGTCAGCAGCTCGCGCGCAGGCGGTTACGTCGTTACCGCCGATCGAAACCGTGATCAGAGCGATCTTGCTGCGATTGGCCTTGATGAACTTTGTTGCGGCAGCGATCTGCGTCTGCCCTGGGTACGGAGCTGCGCCTGGCCCGAGCGCGTTCTTGTTGCAACCAATTTGCTCCATCAGCGACTTAGTGGTGGCGCCACCGCAGCCGAAGTTGACGACTTTGAGGTTGTATCCACGGCTCTTGACGAGTCCAGGAACTTGATACACGAAACCGTTGAGAGTTGATCCAATCCCAGGCTGATAGCCGACCGCGTAAGAGTCTCCGAGCGAGACGTAGAGCTTCTCAGGCGGCTTAGCTGCGCTGGCAGCCTGTGAAAGCGAGAGCACGGCAAGCAGCGCAATCATCAGCGTGGGAATCGTCAATTTGCGCATGCGGATAGTCATTCACTAATAGTAACCGCAGCTGGCCACGGGCGCGCCAGCTACCGCCAAAGGCGCTCTCGGGCATTATTAGCCAGCGAGAAGCACAAGCCAAGGGAGCGCGGATGATCGATGCAACTAACAGCGACGACGTCGTAGTACTGACGATGAACGCGGAAGAGAACCGCTTCAACGGGCCGATGCTGGAAGCTTTCAAGGAGGCACTCGACGACGTTGAGTCGTCCGACACCGCCGCCGCGGTGGTGCTCACAGGCACGGGGAAGTTCTTCTCCAACGGGCTCGATCTTGAATGGATGACGGAGGCTGGCGAGGAGAGCACGAGGCTAGTAGTCGAAGGACTGCAGGCGCTCTACATGAGGTTGCTTGCGTTTCCCGTGCCGGTGATCGCGGCGGTCAACGGCCATGCCTTCGCCGGCGGAGCGATGCTGGCACTGGCCTGCGATGAGCGCGTGATGCGCGAGGACCGCGGCTACTTCTGCCTGCCGGAGGTCGACATCAACATTCCGTTCGTGAGCGGAATGTCAAAGCTGATCCAAGCGAAGCTGACGCCGGCCGCAGCTCACAAGGCGATGCTGAGCGGCCACCGCTTCGGTGCCCCTGAGGCACTCCAGTGGGGAATCGTCGACGAGCTAGCCGCAGAGGATCAGGTGCTGCCCGCTGCGATCGAACGAACGAAGCCGCTCTCAGGCAAGAACCGTGGCGTCGCATCGGCAATCAAGAACGTGATGTATCAAGACGCAATCGAAGCCCTAGCCCGCCTCGAATCCTTCTAGCCCAGACTAGTAGCTACTGGCGAAGACCCGTCAGCGGTCAAGCAGCGCGCTGCTGCTCGCACCTGCCCGGCCGTAGGAGCGCTCACGGGTTGGCAGCACCAAGCTCAGTTTCGATACGTCAACGCTGAAGCTTCCGTTACTGGGTCGGTACATCGGCACCTGGAATGGTGTCTTCGCAGTGAAGTCAGAACCGAGCAGCTCGAGCCGAACCTGATGCCCGCTTTGAACGCGGTAACCGTTTCCACTGAGTAGCCAGTGAATCGTTCCCTTCTGGTTTGCCGTCAATCTCCGTACGCCCCGTGAGATCAATCGCTGCTGACCGTCCGGGTCGATGTCCCAAAGTCGCGCTGCTAGCTGCGCATAGGTTCCTTTGACGGCAACTGTTGCGCGAATCGCCGGTAGGCCAAGCAGAGTGAACGGCCGCTTCGCCTCCACTGTGTAGTAGGCGGCGCCGGCACTGGTCGTCTTCGGCACCGTCAAGCAGGCGTCCGTTGTTCCGAGAATAAATGTGAACTGAGAGCCGAGAGCTGCGTCGGAGTCGGCCGAAAGGACCGTCTGCTTCGCGGCGCTCGACGCCCGCACGGCCCCAGGGCTGAGCGCCCTCCAGCTCGAAGCTCTGTAGGGGCCACCGGCGGGGGGAACAACGGCCGGGGGCGGTTTTTGGGTTGGCGCAGGGCAGGTTTGCGTCATCACCGACACGCTCCCCGGCGCCAGTGGCTTGCCTCGTCCGCGCAGCCAATAATCAAAGAAGGCTGACCCTTGGGCGTTGAACTGCGTGAATGTGTTGAGCTTGTTTGAGCCTCGCGGATGCCCTAGATCGCCGAACTGCAGCGCAACCTGCGCCTTCGGGTTCCTTGAGCGGGCGATGTTGTAGGCGCGAAGTGCCTCGCGCGGCGGGAAGAGCTCATCGGCGAAACCATTTTGGAGCAGCAGCGGCGCTGGCGAGCCAGAGAGGTCTGTGATTGAGGAGTAGCGCGAGAGATTGCTGACTACGCCCTGGATTTCGGTCCCATAGGGCTCTCCAGCGGCGAAGAGTTTGCTCCACCCGATCGGATCGACCTGCGGGTCGGCACCTTCAGGCGCCATGTAGTCAGCGCCCAGCAGCAGCGGTAGCACTTTGGTTTCCGTCAGCGCACCAAGCGGTGTACCAACCGGCGCGGCCCGCTCGGCGGCAACGCCCTTCGCTGTGTTGTCGAAGTACCCCGCCGGCACCAACGACCAAGCCAAGTTCGACCATTCGCCGCGCGGCCATGCTGCCCTAATCGATAGCGGCTGACCCTTCGGTGAGCGCCAGGGGACGAGCTTGCCGTCGGTCGTTCTGACGCGATTCTTAAGCCAACCGAGCTGGAGCGACTGGCCCCCACCCCACGAGAATCCAGTCACGCCGATCCCGCCGCGCTGCGCAATGCCGCCGTCGACTAGCTTGCCGATCATCGTTTGGGCATCACGGATTTCGTATCGCTGGTCGGCCATGTGAAACCAACCACGATCGCAGCCAGGCGAGGTTCGCGACGCGACGACGCCGCAGGAATTTCCGAAGCCGCGGTGCGAGTAGTTGACAACGGCGTAGCCCCGCTGGGCAAAGTAGATGTTGTTGTAGTGGTAGGTGCTGGTGATTAGCTCGCCGGCTGCGTTGAGCACACCGCGCGCATTGGTCGCCTCGAAAGTTGCTTTGCTGCCGCCGAACCCGTGCAGCATCACGACCAGTGGCCACGGCCCGTTGCCCGTCGTCGGCAGCGTCACGTCAGCATCGATCGGAAGGCCGTCCCAGCTTGGGACACGCTCGGTCAGCGTCGACGTGGGACAGAAGCGCACACCATTCTGCGCCGTGCAGTCATGACCGAACGGCGTCGGTGCAGCGAGCGCGTTAGCCGATAGCGCCAGCGAAACGAACACTCCACAGACACAAGCCGCCGAGGCAGAAATCACCCTCAAATTCATCACGCGCCGACGCTACCACTTATCCCGCAGCTCGCGCGGCAGTTCCGAAACAGGCCCGCCAGCACAATGCAGATCGTCAATCAACGCCGTTGAGAGGCTGGCGGACGGCGATCCGCCGTCAGTCGATCAACCCGTTGAGAGGGTGAGTGGCGAGCGAAGCGCGACGAACGTGGGCGGGCGTTGGTTCGCTAGCACGGTGCCCGACCACGGACGGCGCGATCCGCCGTCAATCAGTCTCTCAACCGCAGCCGGTGTTGTTGCCGCAAGACGTGCACGTGTAGCAAGCACCCGTCCGCTGCATCATCCCGCCGCACTGGCTGCAGGCCGGTCCTAGTTCAAGGCCGCCCATCTTCGCCGGTGTTACCGGTGGGGTGTCGGTCATAGCTGAGGCCGCAGCCATCGTTTCGCTGTCCCCAGCCGATGCCTGTGGCGTTGGCGCGCTGCTGCCGCCGTTGGCTGGGCCTGCGGTGTCTGAGCTGAATGAGCTTGCTGCCTCTTCCCCGGCCTTTTTGGCGCGGACAGAGTCGGTCATGATGCCGAGCCCTTCCTGCGTCTCCGTGTCGAGGAAGCGTGAGGCGAGCCAGCGCATGATGTAGTCGGGCATCGACTTGGCGAATGGGATCTCGGGGTTCTGCGTAATCCCTTCTGGGTCGAAGCGCATGTAGCTGAACTTCTCCACCAGCTTCTCGAGCGGCACGCCGTACTGGAGCGCGATCGAGATTGAGGTCGCGAAGGCGTTCATCATCCCTCGCAGCGTTGAGCCTTCCTTGCCGATGTCGGTTAGGAAGATCTCGCCGACTGTGCCGTCTTCGTAGACGCCGGCGGTGATGTAGCCCTCGTGGCCGCCGATCGAGAACTTGTGCGTAAGCGACTGGCGCTCGCGCGGCATCCTGCGGCGGGCTGGCATTGCGTCGCCCTTGGCTTCGAGCACAGCGTGCTCGAGCAGTGCGTCAACATCGGCCTTGGTGTAGAGCCCGTCTGGTGAGACGGCATCGTCCTGAGCGTCGGTGCGCAGTGCCTGCGCGGTCTTTGAACCGTCGCGGTAGATCGCAAGAGCTTTGATGCCGAGTCGCCAAGCGTCGATGTAGGCGCTTTCAATGTCTTCCACCGTTGAGGAGGCCGGCATGTTGACGGTCTTTGAGATCGCGCCTGAGATGAATGGCTGTACTGCGCCCATCATCTTGATGTGGCCGTGGGCGGAGATTGCCCGCTCACCGACGGCTACGTCGAACACTGAGAGGTGCTCGTCGAGCAGCCCTGGAGCGCCAACGATCGTGCCGTGCTCTGTTACGAAGGCTTCGATCTGTTCGATCTCAGCGTCGCTGTAACCGAGCGTCTGCAGCGCCAGTGGAATCGTCTTATTGGCGATTGTCATCTGGCCGCCACCGACTAGCTCCTTGAACTTGACGAGTGAGAAGTCAGGCTCAATGCCGGTCGTGTCGCAGTCCATTAGGAAAGAGATCGTGCCGGTCGGCGCGAGCACAGTTGCCTGCGCATTGCGGTAGCCGTAACGATCACCGATCTCTACAGCTTCGTCCCATGAGTGACGCGCGGCTGCGAGCAGCAGGTCGTCAACGACGGTCGAGTCTGGAATTGCGTATGAGGCGTCGCGATGCATCCGCATCACGTTGTTGTGCGGCTCACGGTTCTCTTCGTACTTCTCGTATGGCCCGATTGCTGCCGAGATAACGGCCGACTGGCGGTACGCGCGGCCGGTCATCAGCGCCGTAATTGCGGCTGCTGTTCCGCGGCCTGGATCAGAGTCATATGCGACGCCGTTGGCCATCAGGTAGGCGCCAAGGTTGGTGTAGCCGAGGCCAAGCTGACGGAAGGCGCGGGCGTTATCGCCAATCTGCTCGGTCGGGTAGCTCGATGGCGAGACGATGATCTCCTGCGCGAGCAGCAGAATGTCGGTCGTGTGCTCGAAGTCTTCGACGTCGAGCGTGCCGTCTGGGCGACGGAACTTCATCAGGTTGATCGAAGCGAGGTTGCAGGCCGAATCATCGACGTGCATGTACTCCGAGCATGGGTTAGAAGCGTTGATCCGACCTGAGTTCGGCGACGTGTGCCACTGGTTGATCGTCGTGTCGTACTGAACGCCAGGGTCGGCGCAGCGCCATGCGGCGCGGGCGATCTTCATCATCAGCTCGCGCGCGGGCATTGACTCGCCGATTGGCTCGCCGGTTGCGCGCGCGGTCGTGTGCCACTCGGCGTCGTCTTCCACGGCCTGCATGAACTCGTCTGTTACACGGACCGAGTTGTTGGCGTTTTGGTACTGGATCGAGTTGAAGCCGTCACCGTCGATCGACATGTCGAAGCCGGCGTCGCGCAGCGCGGCGGCCTTGTCTTCTTCCTTCGCCTTGCACTCGATGAACTCAACGATGTCCGGGTGGTCCACGTCGAGCACGACCATCTTGGCGGCGCGGCGCGTCTTGCCGCCGGACTTGATCGTGCCGGCCCATGAGTCGGCGCCGCGCATGAATGAGACAGGGCCGCTGGCGGTTCCGCCCTTGCTGAGCGTCTCCATTGAGCCGCGGATGTTTGAAAGGTTGATGCCGGAGCCGGAGCCGCCGCGGAAGATCGTGCCTTCCTTCGTGTTCCAACCGAGGATCGACTCCATCGTGTCCTCAACGCTGAGGATGAAGCAGGCCGAGCATTGTGGCTTCTCTTCAAAGCCGACGTTGAACCAGACCGGTGAGTTGAAGGCGGCCTTCTGGTGAAGCAGGATGTGAGTTAGCTCTGCTTCGAAGGCGTCGCCATCCTCTGCTGTGGCGAAGTACCCGCGTGTACGACCCCAGTCGGCGATCGTGCCGGAGACGCGGCCGATCATCTGCTTGACCGAGCGCTCGCGCTCGCGTGAACCTGCCTGGCCGCGGAAGTACTTCTGCGTGACGATGTTGGTGGCGTTCTGTGACCAAGTCGTAGGGAACTCAACATCGGTCTGTTCGAAGGCAACGTGGTCGCCGTGAGCGATCCGCGCGTCGCGAACTTCCCACTCAACTGAAGAGAACGGATCGACGCCCGGTTCGGTGTGACGGCGTTCGATCGACATTGCGTGGCCAGCCTCGACGGCGGTGGCGGTGGTGTGGGTCTGCGGTGTGATTTCCATCGTCTGCTTCCTCTCTCCTGCCGGCTTAATTACCGGTGCTTGTTCGCGTCCCTGAAGAACCGGTCGCGGGCCGAGGAACTTCGCACTTCCATCGGACGGAATGCAACTGGGCGCCCGATCTCTTTTCGGGCCGTCAATTCAGACAAATTCGCCCCTTTGAGGATAGCCCAGCTGGTTGCGGCTTTTTGCCGCTCCCTAAGGGTCGCGTCAGCGGCCGAGACGGACGAAATCGCGGATCTCAGCGCCGTTCAGTCCGACGCGCCAACCGGCCTCGGCGGTCGAGTGGCGCCAGCGCTTAAGCCAGCGCGGATCCCAGCCGCGGATCCGCCAAAGCAGAACCACGATTAGCACCCCGAGCAGCACTGCGCCGAGCGCGATTAGGCCAATTGTTAGCCAAGCTAGGCCGCGATCTTGAGCTTTGCTGAGCGGCTTACCGCTCTGTGTAGTTGTAGTCGGCGCTGGCGTGGTTGTCGTCGGCGCGATGACCGTCGGGGATGCAGGTTGCCCGGGCGCGCCGGAGGGAGGAGTGATCGCTCCGCCGGTGGACTGAACCGGCTGGCCGGGGACCGGTTCAACCGGCTGCACCGTCGTCTGTGCCTGCGCGGCGAGCGGCGCGGCCAAGATAAGTGAGCCGGCGGCGAGCGCAGCGATTAGTCGAAAACGCATCCCCAGAAGCCTAGGGCAGCAGACCGCTGAGCGCATCAATTGCCGCTTCCAGCACCGCATCGGGGGCGGCCGCACCGTCGAGCACGCGGATTCGCTCTGGATCCGCCGCAGCCAGCTCGTCGTAGGCCTCGGCGGCAAGAGTGAAGAAGTCTTCGCCAGCCAGCTCCAGTCGGTCCGCGGCCTCGCCGCGCTCGCCGATCCGCGCAGCGCGCGTTGCGGCATCAACGCGCAGGTAGAGAGTGCGGTCGGCGGCCAGGCCACCGCTGGCGAACTCGTTGATCTGCGCTACCGCTTCGATCCCCAGCCCGCGGCCGGCGCCCTGGTAGGCGAGCGATGAATCTATGTAACGGTCGAGCACCACAAAGCGCCCCTCTTCGAGCAGCGGAAGAACCAACTCGCTAACGAGCTGCGCACGGGCCGCCGCGTAAATCAAAGCTTCGGCGCGGGCGTTGACCTCGAGCGAAGGGTCCTTGACCAGATCGCGCAGCCGCTCGGCTAGCTCCACCCCACCCGGCTCACGCAGCGCCGTCACCGGCACCGAGCGGCTTTCGAGCTCGGCCGTGAGGCCAGCGACGAGCGTTGACTTGCCGGAGCCGTCGAGCCCTTCGATCGTGATCAGTCTTCCTGCCATCAACGAGCCGAGCGTACCCGTACGATCAGCCAATGAGCACGCTCGCCGCGATCGAACGCCACCCGCACGCGCTGGCCGTGCTCGGTTCGGCGCTCGAGCCGGGCGGTAAGCCCTCGCACGCCTACCTCTTCCACGGGCCCCCTGGCGCCGGCAAAGCTGCCGCCGCGCGGGCCTTCGCTGCTGAGC
>Ga0194055_10003879_pt1 | contig 11396 bp, 5 predicted proteins | sample SepL449m_MetaG_FD_155482 | JGI IMG/M metagenome (GOLD analysis project Ga0194055, IMG submission 155482) | Anoxic zone freshwater microbial communities from boreal shield lake in IISD Experimental Lakes Area, Ontario, Canada - Sep2016-L442-9m | ecosystem: Environmental > Aquatic > Freshwater >... | reverse complement strand
GCAATGGATAGCACCATCGCGCGGCGGCTCGCCCCCTGCTTGCCGACCGCGATCGCGCTGGCCGCAAACTCTAACAACTCCCCAATGCTTGCCAACAACGCCAGTCCCACGATGCCAACCCATCCGATCCCGTGCAGTTCCGATTCGGGAATGAAGTACGCAAACACGGCGGCAGAGAGTACGATCAACCAGTTGCCGGGCAACGAGATCAGATTGGTCAACCACGCACCGGAATTGAACAACGTGAACAGCGTCAACCAAACGTAAATCAAGATGCGCGGGCCTCGCGTGGGTGTTATGACGTTGCGATATTCGAGCCTTACGGAGCCCAAATCCGCGGGATCCAAAAAATTTCGTGTTCAGTTCGCCGTGGCGGACGGGACTCGTGCATGAAGATACCATGTCGAGTACGATTGCCATCTCAAAAACCCAATACGCCACAATTTCAATGCGAAGTATAGAGATTCTGAACCGAGTCCGCAGAGCTTCAATGCGCCAGCCGATGCAATGATAACAGCATCGCGGATCCCGTTCGGTAGCGAGTCCTCGCTGGCTGCGATCACCGACGCCGACCATCTTTCGGGTGTTGGGACGGTCGAGGGTCGGGATGAATACTAATAGGGGCCACCCATCCTTGTCTCTGGGCGTGTTTCCTTGAGCTCTCAACATTCCAAGGTTTAAGGAAGTTGGACGGAGAGCTACGATCAAAGAGTTTGGAGGGCGACGGAGCGATCAGAGGTAAAACTACGAAGGACGAACTCAGACTAAGGGCAATTGCAATACCGCATAAGGATGGGTGGCCCCATCCGCCCACCATTAGCCCAGCAGATTTAATCGTCTGTCAGCACTGCGGATCGAGTTGCGATGCGGGGCCGCAACGCGATGATCTACACCTTGGTCAATGAGTGTACAATGTCCGGTTTATCGGTCTTCCTCATTCGCTGACGATCAATCACCATGAAGCTCTCTTTGGTAATAAAAACAACTCTCCTGGGGATGCTTGCTTTCTCTGGTCTGGCTTTCTCGGGTCTGGGGCTTATTGGCCAATCGCTATGCCTTGCTCAAAGCGAAAGCAAACCGCAGCGAATCGAGATCGCGTTCCCAGTTCGTCATCAGGTTTTCCAGCGACGCTACGAAGTTCCGCAGTTGGCCCACAACCATCATCCGGGAGGACCTGCAAAAGGGTACGCACCAGTGCCCGTTGGATTGAGAATCCCCAGCGACAGCCGTCAGAGAATACTCTACCGAATACGCACCGACCAACATCCATCCGATTGGAAGCAAGCTGAGGCAGGAGTGACCGATAGCTTGCAGCCTCAGGAAGGTATCACGCAAATCGTCATTCCGATCCCGGCCGGCGGGTGGTATTCGGTCGATGTTCGAGTCGAACTCGACGGACAGAGTGTTGGGCAAGCCACCTCGGAGCCTTTCGGCGTCGGAGAGGTTTTTTTAATCGCCGGGCAAAGCTACGCGACGAATTGCAACGATGAGCGATTGCATGTCACCGATCCGGCAGAGCGTGTGGTTGCCTATGATCTCAAGACAAAAACCTGGCACGTCGCGCACGATCCCCAGCCAACAGGCGACCCGAGCGACGGAGGGTCGATTTGGCCACCGTTTGGGGACTTGCTTGCACAGTGCTACGACGTTCCTATCGGACTTGTCAATGTTGCTGTCGGCGGAACCTCGACGAACCAATGGAAAACCGATGGTGAACTTTTCCATCGCCTCCTCCAAGCCGGAACGGAGTTGAAGGATTTCCGTGCCGTTCTCTGGCAACAAGGGGAATCGGATGTCATCGAGAAAACAACGACGGCAATCTACGTCGAGCGACTCATCGAGTTTCGAGCGCAAGCCGATCGCGTTTGGGGTAGCCAAAGACCGTGGATGTTAGCCAAATCGACGCTCCATCCGACGGTCTACAATGAACCTGTCGGTGAAGCGAACATTCGTCAAGCGATCGAGGTGTTGATCGCTTCACATGAATTTCTGCAAGGTCCGGATACAGACCGGTTGGACGGTGCCAACCGAGGGCTCATGCAAAGCAGGCGTCACTTCACGGGACTCGGTCAACGCAATGCGGCTGCGATGTGGTTTGCAGCCGTCGCTAAACAACTCGATGCGCCCAAGCCGCTGTATTGGGCGCAAGTCCCAAAACTCGGCGACCTGTATCTTCATTCACCGGCCTGGAAATCGCCGATCGTCTATCACGAAAGCTCCGTTTTGCTCCGGGACGGTCAGGGAGCCAATAAGGCTCGCTTGGCGTTTCCGGCTTCGGAGGTTTTGGAAGTCCGCTCGGCACTTGGGTTCGCATCCTTTCAAGAAGGAACGCATTGGCGATTGGACGAGACGAAGTCTGTCTTGGAATGGTTGGGGCAACCGCCGGTACAGACCATCGCTATGGATCAGCTTTTTTTGCCTGCTGGATCTCCCAATAGTTACAAACATCGGACAGGAAATCCGGATGAGAATTTGCTGTATGCACCTGGCAAATGGTTCCACGAACGCAACATCGAGATCACCTACCGTCGGGCTGATACCCTTTCGTCACCAACCGATAAATCACAAAAGGCGTTGGGAAAAACACTGAGCAAACTCAGAGGGAAATCGAACTTGGTCATCGCGGTTAGTGGCGATAGTATCTCGACCGGATTGGACGCGTCTGCAACAACGCTGACCGAACCGAATCAACTGGGTTACCCGGATTTGGTCGCAGCGCAGCTGACGCACGATTTCGATTGTCCGATTGAATTGGTCAACCGCTCGGTCGCTGGCTGGAGCATCGCCAATGGGCTTGAGGATCTCGATAGGCTCTTGGAGTCAAAACCCGATCTGCTCATTGTGGCTTATGGGATGAACGATGTCGGTAGGCGAGATCCGATGTGGTTTGCAGATCAAGCGAGCAAGCTTCAGGCTAGAGCCAAAGAATTGTTGCCCGAGGTCGAGATCCTTTGGGTTACACCCATGCTTGGAAATCGCGAGTGGATCCACACTCCGCACGAAATGTTCTTCGCCTACCGCGATGCGCTTCGAGGTGTTTTAAATGAGGGTGAATCGCTCGTCGATCTAACGGAAGTGTGGGAGATTTTATTGCATCGCAAACATGATTTGGATCTGACCGGAAATGGGCTGAACCATCCTAATGATTTTGGACATCGACTCTATGCGCAAGCGATCTTGGAATGCTTGGATAACTAGCGGACTACACGATACGGCAGACATTGAACAGCATTGGCCAATGGGGCCAGCCATCTTTCGTCTTTAGTCGGTTTGATTGTGACACAGCTGACAAAAGGCGATTCTCGTTTCCATAAGCCTGAGGCGCTAGCCGATTTTTGCACGTCGAAAGACCTCGGCTAGCGTGTCAGGCTCGCTTTTATCGGCTGTGTCAAATGCAATGCCGTAAAGGATGGGTGGCCCCGGCTGTATGGCTGATGACATCGATCGCAAGAGATGCCACGAGCTGAATCATCCATTGAGAGGATCGTCGCAGACGAAATCTTGGATTGCCATCAATCCACCAATGGACGCCCCCGGACTAAGGGGAAATGCGTTGCCGTAAAGGATGGGTGGCCCCACCTGAGTGGTTCGACTACAATCACCGAGGGTCTCAACAGCAGGGTTCAATCCGTCAAATCAGCCGCAAGAGGGTTTCGAAACTTCGCGAAATATCGTTTGCGAATCCTATTCTACTGCGGTAAGGTCGAAATGATGCCGCAAGGCTGCCACTGAAATGCCGGAAGACCCCAAAATGAAGGAAGGACATTCTGGACAAGACGAGGTGCTACGCAAAGAAGCAATGTCATAACGGCAGGTCCGCTACGTCTCGAGGAGCACTTTCTGATCATGAGAACAGCATATGTATTGGTGGATCCATTGCCAGGGCCACTGTACGCCATGACTTGGATTTCTATCCAAACCCTGAAACGACACCATCCGGACTGGCCGGTTTTCATTTATGCGGACCCAATCACCCTAGGGCACCTTCGCGCGGATACGAGATTTGCGAACTGCAATTTTGTAGCATGTGACCCGCCAAATTCAAGCTCGCTGATTCAAAGTCGCTGGATCAAAACTAGACTGATCTCCTGGCTATCAGAAGAAACCCTGTTTCTCGACAGTGATACGCTGGTATTGCAGTGTCTAGATGGTATCAAGTCCTTCAGAGGTGATTTTCTAGCAGTGATTGATTGGAATGCCCCGCCAACACCCTTGAGAAACAAGAAGTCACACCGAGACTTTTATGAAAGAATGAATTGGCCGATTGGAGAAGCACTTTCGTTCAACGGCGGTGTATGGGTCGCTAGGCCATGCGACTCCTTAAGACGTCTGGGTGAATTGTGGCCAAAGTTGTGGGAAGAGGGATTAAAAGAAACCCCAAAGGATCAACCAAGTTTGTGGTCATCGATACACCAGTCAGGAGTAAATGCGACTCCCATCCCAAACTGCTGGAATGCCTCTGTAATGTATCGTCCCAAGCTAATGAAGAAGGCGAAAATTGCTCACTTCTGGAGGTCTACTTCGGCTAAAGATTCGTTGCTTGATGAATTAGTCGAAGAAACGCTCTCCAGCGGAGCGTTGAACTGGAACTCGCTCGACCGTGCATCGAAACTTGGCCTTCCTTGGCGAAGCAATGCGGCGCCTTGGCAATATGCCCGCTCTGGGCATTGGAATCGGGCTGTCATGGCGAAACTATCTATATTGTTAAGACGAGCAAACCGATCATTTCCGAGCAGCATGAATCCACTCTCCGATTGAAGACTATCCGAAAAGTGATTTCGTCGTAATTTCGTTATTTTGACAACTTTTCGAAGTCCCAAAGCATTGACCATTGGGGCCAGCCGTCTTTCGTCTTTAGTCGGTTTGATTGTGACACAGCTGACAAAAGGCGATTCTCGTTTCCATAAGCCTGAGGCGCTAGCCGATTTTTACACGTCGAAAGGACTCGGCTAGCGTGTCAGGCTCGCTTTTATCGGCTTTGTCAAATGCAATGCCGTAAAGGATGGGTGGCCCCGGCTGTATGGCTGTAGAGTTACCTCACTTGCGTTACCGGATCTCTGGCCGCGACGTAAGGTCAGCAAGGAACTTTTCCCCAGGCAGTTCCTGGCATCGAATGAGGATGAACGTCGTAATCGACTCCGTCCCAATCGCCTTGTACTTTAAAAGCTTGCCTACATAAGGAACTCGCGCAATCAGCGGAACACCTCGCTCCACGACCGTTTCTCGAATCGTCGGTCCACTGCACAAGGCTATTGGCTTGTTGATGGGAGTTTGGGAAGTTGTCTGAACTTCGGTCGACTTAAATCTTGGTTGTTGTACCGTTCGCGGTCCATCCTCGGCTTCGTACGTAAACGGGTTTCCCATTCCCATGAATTGTGTATTTGCGACTCTGAATTTCAGTTGAACGTTTTCTTTCTTGGCATCGACGACACCCGTCCAACCTAGCATGATACCATCATGGATCTTTCCGACGTTTGGCTGCATGAATTTACGATCGTCGGCGTTCTCGTCCATAATTGGATCGAACGACGTGGCGAATTGTTCATCACGGCCGACACGCACGTTCGCTTCTGCGCCGTTTTCCGTTACAATCGCTACGATCTTAGGAGACAAACGCACTTTCCCCAATCCAATCAGCTCGGTTAATTGCTCATCACTCAATGGGTCGGAAATCCGTAGTTCAGACGTCGTGGTAGATGCAGCCAAGGAAGCACGCATGTCCGCTTTTTTCGCATTCTTACCAGAGTTTGTTTTCTCCGTGGACCTCGAGACCCTGCCTACCAGATTCCATTTTTCGGTGTATCCCTTTGCCACTTCTGAAGGCAGTTCGACGATGTTCACCGTGTATAGCAAACGCGTCAGTCCAAACTCCTGAATATGAGTCAGATGTTGTTTCACTCGGTTGATATAGTCTCGGCTTCCCTGAACATAGACTAGATCATTCTGCAACCGAGCAAAGGCGACGAATTTGGTGCCACGTGCGTTGGTTGACTCATCACGTCCCATGAGAAGTCGATCTTGTAGAAGTTGCCGCGCTTCGCTGGGGCTATGTCCGTCCGCTTCGATCTTGGCTAGGAAAATTGCTGCAGGGAAAGACTCGGCAAAGAAGTCGACTCGCCCTGAGATTTCTTGCGCGTGCAAGAGACCGCCTCCCGATACGACGGCTGAGGCAGTCATCAGCAAAACAGCCGTAATCAAAATTGCACTACGATGATGGCTTCCGTTTTCGATTCGCATGAATCTCTCCTAACGACTTGCGACAGCAAGTGCATGACCACGAAGCCTAAGGGGTTCGCGACTAAGCGCTCTGATTCGAATGCACGCGTTTGTATCTTTCGGTTGGTGCGCTCCGCAATAGCAAGAATGGTATTTGCTTGCTTTGAGCCGCCGAAGACTTTGCCCGGTCCGTAGTAGCTCCGGTCAGTTCAATGGGAAACGGAAGGGGCTGCCGGATGGACGGCATAGTGAGCCGCGACTATCGCAGACGGTCCATCGCTTGCCGTAACCTTCGAAGCACTCGACTTCGGCATTGGCGAACGTTGGCTGGCGTCATCGCCAAGGAAACGGCGACTTCTTCGGTCGTTCGTTGATCGACAACGCACAGCCAAAACGCTTGCCACGTATTGGATTCAACTTCGTGCTGCACCCTAGCCATTGCTTGGTGCAGGGGGCTTTCCGACGTTGCCGAGTCGCGCGAAAGAGTCTCGTGGCCCGGCGCCGCGAGCCGGGGCGTACGAGTTGCCTGCGATCGAGATGCTTCCGAGTCGGGACGATCGCCAAGTGGTTCTCCTTCAAACGGCAATTCGGCCAATTGCAAGGCAAAGCTGGAGCCACCCACTGCAGGCTGCGCGAGCCCCTGTCGGCGGCGATGATCAACAATCCTGCGCCGCACGATTTGGTGCAACCACGCCCTAAACGCGCCCGCCCCAGGCTCGGATCGAAAACTCGCCAAGCCTCGCGCGACCGACATCCATGCATCCTGAATCACATCCGAAGAGGCGATCTCATCCAACCCATGCACCCGGCACCAACGCCGCATCCTTGGTTCATACAAACTTACTAAACGTTGCCACGCCTTCGTTTCCGCACCGATAGCCGCTGCCAATAAGGACCCGCGCGTGGGCAACGAATCGTTCTCTCTAGGCTGCGAATCCATGATGAAAAAATCCTATTGGCTTTTCGTGTCACACACCCAACGACTCTCTTGCATGGCTAGATATCTTATCGAAAAAGCCCCGCCGAAAAAATGCATGTACCCCCGAAACACCCTCAGGTGACCTAAAATGCTTCCCATGGTAGACACCGAAAACCGCAGTTCGATCCCTCGCTCCGAATGCCCCTCCCAGGATGTCCTGCTCGAATACTTCTTGGGCATGTCCGACGATTTTGTCAGTGGCAGTATCGACGCGCATATCTCGACATGCGAATCGTGCAATCAACAATTGACGGAACTCGAGTCCACTCAAGGCTCATTACTCCGCGAGACACTGCGAGACCCGAGCCTCCACGACCCGTCTGATCCACCCCCTGAAGAAGCTCAAAGGGCCGTTGATGCTGCGTGGCAGGCTGCCCAGCAGAGTCTTCGCGAAAACGTCGCTTCCGGCGAATCCCTAGTTTCCCTGGGCCAATACAAAATCCTCGAACGGATCGGACGGGGTGGCATGGGTAGCGTCTATCGAGCCGAACACAGTCAACTGAAGAAGGTGGTCGCGCTCAAACTGATCCCGATCCAATGGTCGCATCCACAAACCTTGCAACGCTTCGAACGGGAGATTCGCGCCGCCGGCCAACTGCAACATCCCGGTATCGTCACCGCTACGGATGCAGGTACGCAGTCCGGCATGCAGCACTTGGCCATGGAGTTTGTAGACGGACCCGATCTGGGCAAACTCACTCGCAGCATCTCTCCGATCCCGACAGCGGATGCCTGCGAGATCGCTCGCCAACTGGCTTTGGCACTCGCTCATGCGCATCAGTTGGGCATCATCCATCGAGACATCAAACCCTCCAACGTCATGCTCGATCGCGCGGGGCGCGTCAAGCTTTTGGACTTTGGCCTCGTCCATTTCCATCGTTGGGATGGCCCTGTAGGAGAACTAACCACCGTCGGTCAGTTCCTCGGCACCCTCGACTACATGGCACCTGAACAAGCCGAACGAAGCGAGGTGGTCGACGCGCGCAGCGATCTATACTCGCTGGGCGCGACACTCTTCAAGCTGCTCACCGGTCAAACACCGCTGGCGATGACGCCGCATCAATCGCCGATCGAGAAACTTAAACGACTCAGCCATCATCAACCGATCCAGCTTCAAACACTCCGGCCCGATCTGCCCTTGGAGTTGTGCGACGTCGTCAATCGACTGCTCGCCACGCATCCCGAATCTCGATTGCCAAGCGCATTGCACGTCGCGGAAGCCCTCCAACCCTTCTGCGGATCATCCGACCTCGCAGGGCTTGCAACCCGCGGAATGCAGAGCGATCACGCCTGCGATCTGGAACCTGATCTCGATCTTGCCGCGATGCGGATGAAGCCTCCCGCGTCGAAACCACCGGCCAGAGGGTTTCGACTGCGCCCACCTAATTGGGTTTGGGTCGCACTGGCCGCGTTGCTTCTATTCGGGTTCTTCGGTCGGCGGATGTTGCTGGAAAGCGATCAAGGCAACCTCGTCATCGAGTCCACATCCGACACGACCAAGATCGAAGTCAAACGCCGTGCGGGAAGCGTTGCACGCGAGTGGCTCGTCGAACCGGGAGCCCAGCTCACGCGACTGCAAGCGGGTGAATACGACATCACCATCCACGAAGGCTCCGATCAACTCTCGATTGAACCGAATCAAGTGCAACTGCGGCGCGGCGAAACCGTCGTCGCTCGCATCGTTCGATCCCCCGCTGAGCTGGTCGAGGCGCAATCGGCGGCTCTCGAAAACAGAACACCGTATGCAACTGCGCCGGCTCGGTCGCTCTCTTTTGCCGGACTGGCACTCCCCGAATCAGTGGACTCGATCCTGTACAAGGGCAAGACCCTCACCGAGTGGCTGCGGATCTTGGAACGAGAACGCGATCCCACCGCTTGGCGAGAAGCCTTTGAGGCTCTTCAGAGCGCAGACCCTCAACTCGCTCGATCCCTAGCCGAACCACTGCGCACCATGGGGCTACAGCACCGATTCTTTAGCGCAATAGCGAATGGCTGGTTTCTTCCGGTCTTCTCACACGAGGAGCTTGACCACCTGGTGCTGGAACAATTGCAAGGCGAGTCATTGCAAGCGTGCTTAGAAATCCTTGGCTACGTCGCGAAGAATCCCAAGGGCAAAATGCGCGATGGAGAAGTTTACCAAGCGAATCGGCTTTCCCAGTCGTGGGCATTCGTCGAGGAAAAACTCTCAACCTCAGCCCCGGCGTCGGAGCTGATGTCTGCGATGTTCAATTCCAATGCATTCCAGTCGATCGCCGAAATCAAGGACGCTTCGTTTTTCAAACAGCACCCTTGGCTTGATTTCTCGACCCATCGCCTTCAATTTTCCACACAAAATCCTGGGGCCCTAGCCCCAGCCGTCACAACACTCCTAAGCACCCCTTCGATGGACTTGGACCGGTTCTTGCTTTTGGCCGGCTTCCTAGCGCCACGTTACCCGTCGACTGAGGATAAACTTGAAGCTGCCCGCGGACATGTCCGCCACCGACTCGCCAACGAACTACGTCGATGGTCCGAATCGGGCAAAGTGCTCGGGGGACTGGGGATGGGTCCTACGATGATGGCAGCGGGCTACAATGGAATCGGCTTTGGCAGCAATAATTCCACCAACGGCATGGGTGGCGGTATGGGGGGCATGGGAGGTCCTTTTGGGGGAATGAGTCCCTATGAACGCAGCGAACGCGGACTGCAGCTGCTGGCGTTGTGCTCCAGGATGCCTCGAGAACAGAGGCCGGTCGCAGAGATTGAACAACTCGAAGCCTTGATGCGCCCCATCGCCGCGAACGCATTAGAGTCCAAGGCGTTGGGAGACATTTCTTGGAGCAATGTCTATACCTTCGACAATGAGTTCTTGGGTGAACGTACATCTCTTGGATTACGCAAACTCACCGAACCCGATGTGGCTAAAGGACTCGTTCGTTGGCTATCCCAGTTGCGTTTGGGAGACATGGAAGCCCCCAGTGAAGTCGTCAACAATTTCTGGTATGCCTTGCAGCGACCGACCGAAAGGGATCCTTTGGCATGGGTAGTCGAAAATGGACGGGACCAGACCAAAATCGATCGCTTGTTGAAAGTGTTACCCGATTCGTTGGTCGGACTCGAGTTAGCGATCGATAACGTCGATCAGGAAAACGAACGCAGCATCCAGCGTGGTAGCTTGAGAATTGGCCCCGGTATGGGGGCTGGTACCGATCGCAGCGAAGTCATCCTCAAGCTCGAACCTGTCGGTTGGCGCGTAGCGGCGTTCAAGCACGGCAAGGAAATCATCGAGTTCTAAGAAACTTAGAGTATCCACTGATGCGTACAGCCATCCGCTTATGCCTGTAACGGTGTAGTGGTGCGGAAGGAGGTATCGATAGGGACCATTGAAGTCGGTTTTCCATTCAATGAGACTGAGCATTGGCCGATTCTGCATACGAATTGGGGGGAAAGGGCATGGGGGCCACCCATCCTTGTCCGTGGGCTTGTTTCCATGAGCTCGCAACCTGCCTTGGATTAGGGAAGTTGGAATGCGAACCGCTATCAACGAGATCGGAGCCAGACAGGGCGTTATAAACTCGCGACGAGATCGCGATGAGACCACGAAAGCCCACAGTCTTGTGTTTGACGTCCTTCAAAAGAAAGAGACTCGCAGCGCGATGTACACCCGCTACGTCATGACTGCCAGAGGTGAGCCGCGTGTGTGGAAGCAGATCTGGCCACGCTTGGTCGCCTCGTTGGCCAATGCCTGGGGTGACCCTGCTACGCGTTTAAAGTATTTGCCGAATCCCTTGACGCATTCGCACCAGGTGCCCGCATCGAGTCCCAGGCGATTCAAGATCGGTGCTGCATAGTCTGGGATCCTTCCTCTCTTTCCGTCACGACGGATTTGTCTCCCTGTCCAATCCAGGAATTTGAAGTACGTCTCCAGGCTCATCGCCAAAAAGCCTTTGTCGCTCGCTCGACGCTGTGTTTGGCTGGGCATCGGCCCTTGATAGGCAACTGCTCGTTCATCCAATGGAACAGGAGTCAACCATGCGTCATGCCGTACATAAGTGGATTGAGAAGTTTTTTTCCGTCGTCGGAATTGTTGGCGATGTTTGGCACGTTCTCGCTGAATGCACGCTTCTTTTTCTGCTCTCGCTCTTTCATAGACCGAAGTGAACTCTGCTTGCTCTGGTGTTTCCGCAATTCCAGCACGTACGGGATTCAAGTCCACATAGGC
>Ga0194055_10003877_pt1 | contig 11405 bp, 11 predicted proteins | sample SepL449m_MetaG_FD_155482 | JGI IMG/M metagenome (GOLD analysis project Ga0194055, IMG submission 155482) | Anoxic zone freshwater microbial communities from boreal shield lake in IISD Experimental Lakes Area, Ontario, Canada - Sep2016-L442-9m | ecosystem: Environmental > Aquatic > Freshwater >... | reverse complement strand
GTACTGGGCGGGGCGGCCCTCATTGCTGTTTTGGGTTATGTGGAGTGCAAAGTGACGGTGCCGTTCCGATGGAGAGGCACTGAATAGGGAGTCGCAAACGCGCTATCGGAGCACGCGAAGGGATTTGAGCCGCAGGCCGCCCCGCCCAGTACAAAGGCGATGTCAAAGGTGAGCCGGAGCCAACACCGAGGGGGATAAGCCAACGATGCCGGCAAATGCGCACGTGCGGTCCGAAAGAGCCAACTGTGTAGCCCCTCGCCCCCGCGCTGGAGGTGCGGATGGCAACGGATGAATTTTGGAAGTTTACCGGCAACTCCATCGCTCCCGGCTGTCGCGTCATGGTGGCGTGTTTTCATTTGCTGAATTTTTCGCAGCCATGCGCGTCGCCGGTGGTCGGCGATTCCGCGTTCGCCTTTGAAATCGTCATGCGGGGACGGGGGACTTCACCGGCAAGGATGCGGGCCCACGCCCTTGTGACCTCACCTGAATCGTACAAGGTCAATTTGTGACGCTGGACGACCGGGCGAAGCCAGCCGGCATCCACCATCTCCTCGCGCAGCTTGCGGCTGCCGAGGACGTCATCCACATCATCGGGCCGCAGTCCGAGTTTCTGTATAAGTCGCGATCGCATTGGTCTAGGAGAAAACGTTGGCACAACGGCGCTGACAGCAAAGGAGCAGGACTTGACAAAGCCCACTTTTAGGGACACATGTGTCCTCATGACCTCTGAATCAAAACACCCGCAAAAATCTCCCAAACCGGATTATTTGTTAAAGCGATTACGCAAGGCGACCGGTAAGAATCAGCGCGATATGGCGCGCATGGTTGGGATATCTCTCTCGTATTGGAAAAAGATGGAACGCGGTGTTCGCAAGATCAATCTGGAGAATGCCCAGCGAATTAGCTATGCGACCGGTCACAGCGCCATGGAACTTCACGAGTGTCCGCGTGGCCGTCTTCTCCAAAAAGACCGTTACTCTCCATACACGCGTGAAAGCTATGAGCGGTATCGCGACAAAGAAAGCTATCGCTTTTCAGGGCCCGAGGCGTTCACCAACAAGTCAAATAGGGACCCACTTTTGAGCGTGGAGGATCTGGCCGATGCGGATTTGTTGCGCAGCAAACTCACGCGCGCAAGCTTGATTGAATTTTTGAAAGGCAAACTTTTGCCTCCTACGCTGACAAAAATTTCCTGCGAATGGGACAAGGAGGGTACGAAAGAGGAGTTGCGCAAAGATCTCAACCGGATAATCGGGGAGGGACAATTGATTTATGACGATGACCGGTTTCACGGCATCCCGCTGTCGGTCGAAACCGCAGACCTGCTTGATCGGCACGACAAGGGAGAGGAGAAGGTCAGCAGAAAGCTCCTAAACCGCATGCTTCTTGAGGATGCGTTTCCCCAGGAATTGAAAAAACTCAGCGAAACGACAGTTCCACCGGAGGCCCGCGGAGATGCCGAGACAGTGGGCGAACTTGCCACATGCATGGTGCTGGCAGCCGCCTTAAAGGGAAAGCCCCAGAAACAAGCGATCCACGCAGCCATCTGTCAGGCCTTTGCAAAGATCCGCAAAGACTTTGACCTCGAATTCTTGACCTACGAACAATTTCAAAAAAGAACGTCCAAAGCCATGTGCCGCGGTGTCCGTCGGAACGAACAGACCGGAAAGGAGGCATGGGAATATATGGTCTTCGCAGTGGAGGCTCCCGGTATGCTGGTTTCGCGAGATCCAAAGGTGTGGGCGATGATGGGGCTGCAACCGTGGTTTCCTGATCCCTCCGATACCGGCAATCCGCATGGATCCGATCCCATCTCTTTGCCGCCGGATATTCAAAAGAAGGCGACAAAGGCGGTTCCGCCAAAGGCCAAGCATAAGGCTGGGGGGAAAGCTTCGCCCCAAAAAAACAAACGGCGCAAGAAACAGTGAGCCCCCGTTGCAGGTGACTGGGGGGCAGGGCGGCCGTCCCGGCGGTTCAGGCGCCGCTCACGAAAACGCCTTCTCGATATCCTCGTCTTTCGGCAGCAGGTGTGCGTAATGTTTCTGGGCGACCTCCACGCCATCACCGAGCCACTTGGCGATCTTGTAAATGGAAACGCCGCGCGATGCGAGCAGGCTGGCGAATGTGTGGCGCATGACGTGAGCCGTCACCCAGGGCACGCCTTGCGCACCCATGAAATCCCCGAACGGCCGCCGGAAGTCCCAACGGTAGCGTGCGTGGCCGCGCTCGACGGCGGGTGCCAGCATGAAGGGGCCGGGGGAATGGAAATCGTTTTCAAGGAAAGTCCGGAAGGCCGCCGTGAGCGGGATGGTGCGATCCTCGCGATCCTTGGGCTCCCATGTGGGGGAGCGCTGGAGGTGGATGCAGCCGCCTGTGATGTCAAACCAGCCGGGTCGCGCCTCGATGATCTCCTCCTTGCGCAGTCCCGCGTGGAAGCCGCAATAAAGGATGAACTTCAAATCCGGGCGCGGGCAGTTTTCCAGAAGTCGGTCCACGGTCTCACGGTCGCAGAAAGGGAGCCGGGCGCACTGCCGCACCCGCGCGAACCTGACCCCTTTGGCCGCATTCTCACGCAGCTTCTTCTGCTCGACCAGGTGGCGAAGAAACCCCCGCAGCATCATCACGTAGCTCTGCGCGGTCGATTCGCTCAGGCCCGGACCGGAGGCGCCCTTGAGCCACGCATACCAGCGCTGCACATCGGCGGTGGTGAGCCGCCCCGGTTCGCGGACCTCAAAATAGTCTGCGGCCCGCAGCAGCACGGCGAGACGGTTTTCAGCGGAATTGCGCGTGAAACCCCGGTTCGCAAGCTGGTGTTCAACGTAGTCCTTGATTTCGTGCTTGAAGGGGTCCGCGCCGGCGAGGACCGGGTCCGCACGGATGGCCATGGCCCTCGTGACGGCCTCGGTCGGGTCCGATGTGCGCAGGGGGACACGGTACTGATGGCCGCGGTGCCGATATCGCAGCCAAAATTGCTTGCCACGCAAATAAAGGCCGCTAAGGTCTGGCGCTTGTGATCGGGATTTCATGTTCGAAAAATGACGGCTCAAAACTGTGCTCAGAAAACTGTGCTCAGAAAACTGTGCTCAGAAAACTGTGCTCAGATGGGGACCCATGCGGGCACATACGGGTCTATTTTATCGAGCACATCCCTTTTGTCAACTGCACGCAATGTGCTGATTTTCAGATGGTAAGCGCGGTTAGCTCAGTGGTAGAGCACTACCTTGACACGGTAGGGGTCGCAGGTTCGAAACCTGCACCGCGCACCATCTTCATCCCGTGGATGGCGTCCGCGGCGCGGCTCCATCCGGAGTTGTGGCAGCCATTTTTCCGCGGTGCCGCACGAAGCGCGGCACCGGACTTCGCGCCGAATCCGTGGCGGAAAATTTTTTGGCGTGGGAAAAAGTTGCCACGCACCGGGGCATGTGCTTTTCTCCCCGTCCCAAATCGGGAATGCAGCCGTAGCTCAATTGGATAGAGCATCTGACTACGAATCAGAAGGTTTGAGGTTCGACTCCTCACGGCTGCACCATCCGGCGGATCCGGCGCACGCGTCCGTCGAGGATGACGCGGCATTTTCAGCGGCGGCAGGCGGGCGTAGCGTAGCTCTCCAGAGCTGCGCCCAATTCCCCACCGTGCGCAGCTCAGGAGAGCTACGCTACACCCGCCGTCCACGCCCGTCCGACACGGCTACAGTAAGACTTGAACTGCTCCAGTCCGAGATCTCCGTCGTGAACATGCGGCACCGCTCCTGAGCATTCCTTTGTGCTTCATCACCGGCTTCAGGCTTTTTCATTTGGGCCCATTGGTGAAAGATGAGGTACGTCATCCGCATCATCTGTGGATTTTCGCAGAGCTGTCAGACTGGATAGGCCCACGGCGCACGGTACGGGCGCGAGAGGAGGGCGTTGGCTTCGGGGTCGTCGGTGATCTGCTCCTTATCCGCGTCCCACGCGATGCTGCGGCCAGTGCGCCACGAGATCATGCCGAGCAGCGGGAACACGGAGGCGCGGTGCGCGAGTTCGATGCCGGCGACAGGCGCGTGGCGCTGGTCAATCGCGTCGAGGAAGTCGGCCCAGAGCAGCTTGATGTTGTGGCCGTCCGGCTCCTGCAATTGCGAATCCTCGTGTTCGATTTTTCCGCCTTTTGAGCTCGGGTAAAATGTCCAGCCATCGCGCCAGCCGATGTGCAGCACGCCTTTCGTGCCGTAATAGTACGAGCCGATCTTGTGCTTCTCGGTGTCGTTGCCGCCGAACTTCCGGTGCTCCCAGACGCAGGTGAATTTCTCGAACTCATATGTCGCGACCTGATGATCCGGCGCGTCGCTCGTCTGCTCCTTTTCCGTGAGCACGGGCGGGCCGGAGATCGGCCTGCCGCCAGTGCAAAAAATGCGCTTCGGATATTTTTCGCCGCTCCACCACAGCACTTGGTCGAGCCAATGCACGCCCCAGTCGCCGAGCGTGCCGTTGGCAAAGTCGAGCGTGTTGCGCCAGCCGCCGGGATGCAGCTTCTTGCTGAACGGTCGCTTCGGCGCAGGGCCGCACCAGAAGTCCCAGTCCATGCCGTCTGGCACTGGTTCGTTCGGCGTCGGCTTCTCCGGTCCGCCGCCCGCGCTGTGCGCGAAAAGTCGCACCATGCCAATATCGCCGACCGCGCCGGACTTGAGGAATTTCATCCCGCTCACGTGATGCGGCCCGATCCGCCGGTGCAGACCGACTTGCACGATGCGTCCGCTTTCCTTCGCCGCGCGCAGCATCGCGCGGCTCTCGTTCACGGTGTGGCCGGTCGGCTTTTCAACAAAGACGTGCGCGCCCGCCTTCAGTGCCTCGATCGTGTTGAGCGCGTGCCAATGATCCGGCGTGGCGATGATCGCGATGTCCGGTTTTTCCTTCGCGAGCAGTTCACGGTAATCGCGGTAGAGCTTCGGTTTGTCGCCGCTGAGATCCTCCACCTGGTCGCCTGCAACTTCGAGCACGTTTGCATCCACATCGGCAAGCGCGACGACTTTGCAACGTCCGGAAGCCATCGCTTCCTTCAGAATATTTTTGCCCCACCAGCCCGAGCCGATGAGCGCGGTGCGGAGCTTTGCGGGCTCGGCTGCGCGGACGAATGGCGCGGCGGTGAATGCGCCTGCTGCAAGTGAGGTGCGCTGGAGGAATGTGCGTCGTTTCATGGCTGGGGAATGATAAGCGGCGCCTCGCGCAAGAACGCGAAGACGCAAAGTGTCAGAACGTTGTTTGGGAACAATCCTTGGCGTCTTTGCGCGAGGTCCATCGGGCTACTTTACCCGGAGATCGACGACGACGATATCGCCACGCGAGTTGCGGCAATAGACGAGGCCATTCGCGAGCACCGGCGCGGTCCAGCATTTCGGGCCGAGCACCTTTGCTTTCGCGATCGGCTTGAAGCCGCTCGGCGACGCGGGCGCGATGGACAGTTCGCCGTCGCCGCTGAGCGCGATCAATTTTCCATCCGCGATGATCACGCCGCCGCTGCCGAAGCCCGGCTGGCTCCATTTCTCCGTGCCGGTCGCAAACTCGACGCACTTCAGCGAACCGGTCTCCGTCGTGTCGCCATCCACGCCGTAGAGATGGCCGTCGTGCAGCACCGCCGCATTGAGCTGTGTGCGGAGCACCTTCGTTTTCCAGAGCTGCTTGGGCTCATCGGCGCCGAGTTGCAGCAGCGCGCCGCCCTTGCTGTAGCCGGTGGAAATAAACACACGGTCGCCGCTCACGATCGGATCCGCCGCATTCACGCCATACTGCGTCACCCAGCGGAAACGCCACGCCTCCTTCCCCGTCGCCGGGTCCACTGCGAGATAGTTCGTCCCGTTTCCAAACAGCGCGAACGTCGTGCCGCCGAACTCAATCGGCAGGGGCGTCGAGTAGCCCGCATCCTTCGGCGCGGATTTCCACACGACCTTGCCGTCATTCTTGTCCACGCCCACGCCCGCCTCGCCGACATTCAGCACGAGCAGATTCCCCGACACAAGCGGTGCACCCGTGAAGCCCCACATCGGCAGCGGCGCGCCCGTCTCCTGCTGGATGTTTTTCTGCCACACGATTTTTCCGTCCGCCGCCTCGAAGCAAAACAGATCGCCCCACCGGCTCAGCCAGTAGAGCCGCGCGCCATCGAACGTCGGCGTGCCCGTCGTCCCGCCCTCGAAGAACTTGTTGCCGAGTTCCGCCGGATAGCTGTGTTTCCACAGTTCCTTGCCCGTCGTCGCGTCGAAGCAGAAGACCGTGTCCTTCCCATCCGCATGACCCGCAGTGGCAGCGCGGCCATTCGCCACGACGACCGAGGAAAAGCCGAGCCCCACCTGCGCCTTCCACGCGATCTTTGGCTGAGCGCTCAAGTCCTCTGTGCGCCATCCTTTTTCCACCGACACGCCATTGCGCGTCGGCCCGCGGAAATGCGGCCAGTCGTCTGCAAGCGAAAGCGAGGAGGCCGCAATGGCGGAAATCAGCAGGGCAGTTGTGCGACGCATCGTGGAATGCAATGACATGCCTGCCGCGCGATGACAATCCGGACCTCGGGGCTTCGTCCGCGGAGCGGGCCTCGACGGCTGGCGCGTGCAGCAACTCGTGGATTTCACCACCGGTATCGCGCTTTCCGCCAGGCCTCGTGCGTCCCACGCATCGCTACTCCGCCACGAAATCCCAAACCCAATCGCCGAGATATTTCTCGTCGTAGAACCTGGTGCTCTCCGGCTTTTTCTCATCCAGCACACGCTTGCCTCCGTCGTCTTTGCCGTCGAAGCCGACGCTCCACAGCGCGTATCGGCCGTCGGCGGTCTTGCGATAGTTCATTGGCTTTCCGTTGATCACATCCAGTGGCAGAGGCTTGCCATCCGCGAGCTGCACCGCATCGAGCGAGTTGGGGTAGCTTCCTTTTTCAATCCGATGGCGTTCGAGCGCGCAGGCGATGACGGCATGGTTCACCAGTATTTGCGTATAGGTGGCCTTGTTGATGCTGTTCGTCTTCGCGGGGATGAGCATGCCCGTCAAGATGTAGGACGGATGGGTCCAGACTTGCTTCTTCATCCTGGTCAGTTCCGGCTCCAGATCTCGCGACGCCTGACGGGCCGCATGCCATCCCTGGTCCCGCAATGGCTTGAGGAAATATTTGAATTCGCGCTCGGCAAGCACGGCGGCGCTCGCATCGAAGAAGCCCGAGGGAATGGCGCGCGCGACGAAATCGCGGGGAATGGAACCGATGGGATTGCTGTCATGGTTCATCACCACCAGGAGAGCCAGGCCATTGGCGGGCTTGCGCTTGAGGAATTGGAGGGTGTTCACGGCTGCGGCCATCTCGCTGCGGAAGGCGTGCAACGCGGCGCGGTGGAAATCGAGGCCCGCGAGCGCGGCTTCGAGCCTGGTGAAATCCTCCACCGTGCCGGCGTGCGCATCGCAGAGTTCCCATGTCGTGCCACAAAGAAAATTCGTGTCCGCTGCAGCCACAAGCAAGCCGATGAGGAATGGATCGTTCAAGTCCGCCTGACTGAGCCGTGCCATGATCAGCGCGGTCTCGTGCGCTGTCGCTGCTTCGCCCGCGCGCGCGGCGGCGGTGGCGCGGAGGGACAGGGTTTGCGTCACATTCCTGCTGTTGGAATAATGCGGCAGCGCGATGCTGAACAATTCCTCCGGCAGCTCGCGCGTCTTCCATTCCGGTGTCCATTGGGCCTTCGGGCGATTGAGGCCGGCGGTGAGTTCCTGCACGACTGCATTATGCTTCGCGAGTGCGGCGAGCACGTCGCGCGCGGCATTGCCGGAATCCGCGGGCATGGGCAGCGAGCCTTCCTTGCGCAGCCAGTCGGCCCACGCCTTGAGGTCGGTGGCTTTGCCGAGCGTCGCGTTCGCGAGTCTTGGGCGCGTCCCGGTATTGCTCCCGGAGGGAAGCTTGAGAGCTTCGAGGCGTTTGCGCTTTTCCGCGGGTGCGCCTTTGCTGGTGTCGTTGTCCACGGCGAGCGCGAGATCCTTCAGCAGGGGAATTGCGCAGAAGTTTTGCGCCTCGGGAACCGGTTCGTTCATCGTCGCGCGGAAGTCGAGCGTCTCGCCCTCGGCTTTCAGCATCGCCTGTGTCGCGCTCCATTGCCGGGCGCCGCTCCAGTTTACCCAGGCACAGAGCAGCGCATACAGGGTGACCAGGGTCACGGCGGTCCAGGTGAGGCCGCGAATCCAGCGGCGCTGCCAGCAGCGTTTCAGGAAGTTCATCAGGGGAGATCGAGGTTGAGGTTCATGCGTTGGTGAAAGGCGAGCAGGGTTCCCGCAGTGGAGTCTGTCGGTGCCGATGGCGTGGGCTCGGGTTTCGAAGCAGCCGCGACGGCGGAATGATTTGTCTCCGGGGTTGGGTTTGATGGAGCTGTGAAATCCATCACGAGGATCGCAATCCACGCTGCGGCCCAGCCGAACATCAGCCAGCGCGGCGGCAGCGTTCGCTGAAATGGAATCGCCTCCGCTTCGCGACGGGCGCGCGCCAGGATGTCCGCCTTCCATGCGGGGGTCGGATCGGGACGGTGCAGCGCGCCGGTCAGCGCGTGCAGTTTCTTTTCGAACTCATCGTCGTTCATTGCAGTTCCTCGTAGAGAGGGCGCAACAGCGTCCTCAGTTTTTCCAGTGCGTAACGGTAGCGGCTCGCAGCGGTGTTCAGCGGGATGCCCTGCGTCTCCGCGATCTCCTCAAATGTCAGGCCGTCCCAGAGCTTGAGCTGCACGATGGTGCGCTGTTCATCCGGCAGCGTCTTCATCGCGTCCGCGAAGCCGCGCGCGAGCAGGGCCGCATCGGGATCGGCGGCGCGCTGTCCGCCTCCGTCGAGTTCTTTCAACAATTGCTCTTCGGAGTCCCATCGCACCTTGCGCCGACGCAGCCAGTCGATGGCGAGGTTGTGCGCCAGCCGGTAGAGGAACGCTTTCTCGCTCTGCAGATCCATCTCCACGCCGCGCGCGAGCCTGATGAAAAGCTCCTGCAGCAGGTCGCGCGCATCGGCCTCGGTCTTGGTGAAAGTGACCAGGTAATGAAACAGCCCCGACGCGTGGGCATCGTAGAGTCGTTCCAGGTTGTGGTCTTTCATGATTGGGAGGACGAGGGGCGTCGGGTCTCCTCTAAAGACGCACGAGCGCGATTTCTTGTCTGTGTAAAATGAAACTCCCTGGGCGGAACCGTCGGCAGTTCGCGGAGCACTCCGCGCGAGCGAGGCAGCCGCATGGACCCGCGTTCCAAATCCATCCCCAACGCCGAACCGGCGAATGTTTACGCTCCCCCGGGATGGCGATAAGGCGCGCGGTATTCGCGGCGGAGGAGTTTGTTCGCCTCGTCGTCGCCGGGGATGATGCGCTTCACCGGATCGTAGGCGAGCTGGCGGCCGCCGAGGCGCATCGAGGCCATGGCGAGCAGGTAGCTCGCGGTGGAGATGTGGCCTTGCTCGATGTCGGCGATGGGCTTGCTGCGCTTCTCGATGGCGGCGAGGAAGTCGAGCATGTGGCGACGCGTGGCGGGGGCGGCGTTCAGCTCGTTATCCTTCTCGGTCACGTCCTCGGGATACTGCTCGCGCTCGAAGACGCAGTCGAAGTGGATCGGCTTCGCGGCCTTGTCGAACGGGATGAAATCCGCGCGCATCGTGCTCGCCTTGAGCGTGCCTTTTTCCCCGTGGATGAAGAGCGCCCACGGGTAGTCGGGGTCGGTCGGCGTGCCCCACGAGCGGTGCGTCCACGAGCAGTTGAATGCGTCGTGCTCGAACAGCGCGGTCTGCGTGTCGGGGATGTTCGACTTGCCTTCCGTTTGCACAAAGATGCCGCCCTGCGAGGTGACGCGCTTCGGCCAGCCGAGGCCGAGCATCCAGCGCGCGGTGTCATACATGTGGACGCACATGTCGCCGAGGATGCCGTTGCCGTATTCGGTGAAAGTGCGCCACCATCGCTTATGCGGGAGTCCGTCGTAAGGCCGCAGCGGCGCGGGGCCGGTCCACGCTTCGTAGTCGAGGAAATCAGGCACAGCCTTCACGGGCGGGTTACCGTTCGCGCGCATGTGAAAGTAGCAGCACATGTCCACGTGGCCGATTTTTCCGAGCAGGCCGGCGTCGATGATCTGCTTCTTCGCCTCGATGAGATGCGGCGTGCTTTTGCGCTGCGTGCCAATCTGCACCACGCGGCCGAGCCGACGCGCGGCATCCAGCATCGCCTCGCCTTCGCGGACGTCCACGCTGATGGGCTTCTGGCAATACACATCCGCACCGGCCTCCAGCGCCGCGATGCAGTGCAGCGCGTGCCAGTGGTCCGGCGAGCCGACGAGCCGACGAGCACGATCTCGGGCTTCTCCTTCAGCAGTTCGCGGTAGTCGGAAAATGTCGGCGGTGCCTTTTTCGATTTCTGCCGCTGCTGCGCGATCTCGACTGCACCCGCGAGCATGTGCTTGTCCGGATCGCAGATGTCGACGATCTCGACGGGCGCGACCTGCACGAGCCGCCACAAGTCGCCACAAGTCGCTCTTGCCATACCAGCCCGCGCCGATGAGCGCGACGCGTCGCGGCTTGCAAGATTGTGCTCGACCTTGTGAAGGACGACTTCCGGCAACTGAACGGCAAGCTCGGCAAACACGATCAGCGCAAGCTCGATGAGTATCTCACCGGCGTCCGCGAGATCGAAAAACGGATCGAGCGCACGGCGGAATTCCCGATGCCGAAGCCGCCCGCGGATTTCGCCGTGAGCGACAAGGAGCCTGCGAGCTACGAGGAGCACATCCGCATCATGGCGGATCTCATGGTGCTCGCATTTCAGACGGACACGACGCGAGTCTGCACGTTCGTCCTCGCGAACGAGGGCAGCAACAAGCCGTATCCGTTCATCAACGTGCGCGACGGCCACCACGACCTCTCGCACCGTGGCAACAGCGAGGAGAAGAAGGCAAAATCCGCGAGATTAACCGCTTCCACACCACGCAGTTCGCCTACCTCCTGGGCAAGCTGAAGTCCTTGAAGGAAGGCGACGGCACGCTGCTCGACCACTGCATGCTCGCGTACGGAACCGGCAATTCCGACGGCAACGCGCACAACCACGACAACCTCCCGATTCTCCTCGCAGGCCACGGCTGCGGCACAATCAAGCAGGGCCGTCACGTCGTGCATCCCAAGGACACGCCGCTCGACAACCTCTGGCTCGCGATGCTGAACAGGATGGAGATCAAGGTGCAGCAGCCCGGCGACAGCAGCGGGGAATTGCCGGGGCTGGCGTAGGGCGGGCGGCGGGAAATGTCCTCGCTTGGAGTTTGGAGTTTGGTGTTGGGCGTTTGAAGTTTGGCCCGCCGCAGGCACCTCTCTGTTTTTTAAATGTCGTCCAAATTCCGGTGCGCCGCTGCGCGGGGCCAAACGCTCAACGTCAAACTTCAAACACCAAACGCCAAATCAGGATACCACCC
>Ga0194055_10003876_pt1 | contig 11405 bp, 12 predicted proteins | sample SepL449m_MetaG_FD_155482 | JGI IMG/M metagenome (GOLD analysis project Ga0194055, IMG submission 155482) | Anoxic zone freshwater microbial communities from boreal shield lake in IISD Experimental Lakes Area, Ontario, Canada - Sep2016-L442-9m | ecosystem: Environmental > Aquatic > Freshwater >... | reverse complement strand
TTCCCTGGAGTATATATTGACCAGCTGAGTTAGTGGTTGTCGAAACTGAACCATTGGCCGTAGCTACGTTACCTGTTTTGACATTTACACCAGCTATTGGTAGTCCAGTGACACTGTCGCTCACAACTTAAATCCTTTCAAACTGAAATCAAATCTACCAAAAACCCCGATGGCTCCGATAAAATCTGGTTGTCTCCTTTTTCTCCAGGATACAATGGACTACTCTATTACGCTACTTCTACAACCTGCATCCCACGCTATTCGGGTGGGACTATGAAGGCTCTATATGACGGTAACTTGGCCAGTGCTCCCGATGGATGGACATTTATTTCATGGAACGAAATAACAGAAGGAACATATATAGTTCCATTGACTAGGTACGGTGATTCATACACCAACTACTTAACAAATATCATAACAAACGGCATGTAATCTAATTTGAACTACGGTAATTCTATAGATAAATTTATTGAAAAATAATTAAAATGAATATTTCAGTTTTTCAGTTTATGTATCAATGATCTACAGACAGCTGTACCACTTAGCAAATTTGTAATAAATAAGTTCATCTGGTTTTTCAGCTATGTTACCATCGTCATGATGCTCAGCTAGTGTTTTTCCGTTTAGCACAACTACCTGTTCGATTGAATTTCCCATACCTTTTGGTTCCATAACAAATTCACAAGGTATTTCTTTAGAAAAAACTTTCATGCCATTTTTATCTATATATACAGTACAGTCAGTTATTATAATTGACTTATCTTTTTTATCTTTCATGAGATTAATAAAATCTCGGCTTTCAAGCCATTCTGAAACATCTTTCATATAGCCTCCGGGAAAGCCATTAAGAGCAGTTATAGACCAGAACGCATCGTTTACTATCAAAGGCTCATTAATTGCTTTAAATGCGTCCCTAGCCTTCTGCTTGGTAATATTGATTGGGTCATGATCTTGAATTTCATTTATAAATACGGATTTAGGTTCTACGTTAACATCGAAGAGATCACAGCTAGATCTGGCTTCTCGTATCTTTCTCTTATTGCCTGTTAAAAATATAATATTTTTCATGAGTATTTCATCCTAAAAAATATTATATAACATATTTATCATTTTGAACTATAATAGTTCTATGGCTAGATGTGCTTTTGGAATTATTAGGAATAAAGAAGGTAAAATATTGCTTGTTCAAATTTCACCACCTTTTAGAGAAGATCATAAATGGAACTTCCCTGGCGGTGTTATAGAGGTTTACGAAGAATTAGAAATAGGACTTGCCCGAGAAGTATTAGAAGAAACGAACATTGTCTGCAAAATTTTAGATATGATAGATAAGTTCTCAACCGATGATCCCGAAAACGACATACATATTTTCAATGGAACTTATGTATCTGGTGAGATCAAGCCTCAGCTCCATGAAATACTACAAGCAAAGTGGTTTACGATTGAAGAAGCTTTAGAGCTGCCGATGGCCCATAATTCTAAAACATATATAGAGAAATTAAGTAAGCTGTAATTATCTGATGAAAAAGATAACAACTGATGAATTGACTGAAAGGTTAAAAGCCGGAAAAATTAAACCGCGACTTCGTAGTAGGCTTCGATTTAATCCTGATAATATTGAAAATTGGGAAGATATGGAATTTATCACTATATTTGACCAGAATCATAAAGAAGGAGTTATATTACTAGATGATTCTAATCAGTTATACGTAATACCTTTTAGCTTAAAAACTGGACTCACTAATAGGAATACGGGTAGATCAAACGCTATTACTTGTGATTTTTGTAATACATGGCAGATTGGCAAAAGAGCTGCTAGTATTACAATTATTAATCCTAGCGAACCTAATCGGACATTTGGTTTTCTTTGTTGTGCAGATCTTGATTGCAGCTCTCACGTAAGAAATAAAACTGCTGAATCGGTATTATCTAGAACTCAGCTAAGAGAAGATCTAACTGTAAATGATAGAATAGTTAGATTAAAGAAAAATCTAAATAAAATTATTGAAAACACTAATATTCAATCTCTTTAAATTTATTAGTGTTACAATTATCTCAATATGAAGACAGAAGAAAACGTTACATATAGAGCATCGATTGGAGCATTAATAGTTGACTCAAGAAAGAGATTTTTATTGACTGAACTAATAGACGCAAAACCTAAGGAATGCGATTTTGTTAAAGGAGGAAGACGAATTGGAGAAACCGAATTACAAACACTTAACCGTGAAATAGGAGAAGAACTTGGTAATGATTTTGAATATGAAGTTATAAAAAAAAGTAATTGGAATGTAATATATGAATGGCCAAAAGAACTCCAAGATAGATTAGGATATTGCGGACAAGCAAGAACCAGTTATTGGGTAAGGTATAAAACTGGAGATATAACATTGGCACCGGGAGAGCTTAGAGCCTATTACTGGGTTGAAGAACATGAACTTTATGATTGTCTTAAAGCTAGTAACTTCAATGAGTTTTATATCAAATCACTCTTACTTGAGTGGGATATTTTAAATAATAATTATTCTGAGTTATTTAATTAGTAGATATCTATATTTTCTTAATAAATAAAAAGAGCCGGTTATTAGGAGTAATTCATCATCTGATTTTAATAGTTCGTCTAAAGCAGACAATGGGTCAGCAATAAATAAAATTTTTATCTTAGTTGTCGATTTATTTGAGGAATAGAACTTATCTTTTAGCTGATTATTGTCCATGTCTAGCAGCGTAGTAATTATTAAATTATTCGATAACTGATTGATTAATAAAATAATTTCATTATTTTTTAACAAATCATCTGAATCAAGAGTAAGTAGAACTCGAATTGATTTACCGGAGTACCTTTTCCTAATATCATTGACTAAACTTCTAATTTTCTGAAGATTATGTGCGCCATCGAATACTATTGTTTTTTTATCCTTTTTAATTACTTCAAATCTTCCAGGAATTATAATACTTGCAGCTTTTTTTAATTGTAATTTATTCAATTCATCTTTATCATTTTCAGCTAAAATATTGCTAACTAAAGAGTATGCAAGCAAAAAATTTCTTTTTTGGAAATCATTTAATGATAAATCGTATTTATATTCTTTTGGATGATAGACTGAGGCATTATTTAATTTAGCTATTTTTTGGATTATACTGTTTATCTCATTGCTCTGTTTATAGCAGAATACTTTACTATTCTTTGTAATAATACCAGCTTTTTGCATAGTTATTTGAGATATAGTACTACCAAGTAATTTAGTATGGTCTATACCAATATCTGTTATTACACATATTTTATTTAGATTATTCACTACATTCGTTCCGTCAAGGAGACCTCCAATACCTACTTCAATAACTGCATAGTCTACATTTTGTTTATTGAAATACCAAAATGCCATTGCTATTAGAAATTCATAATAAGTTATCTTTTCATCAAATGTATTTATAAGTTCAATAAACTTGTTAAAAGCTTTTATGTAATCCGTTTCATTCAATGGTGTAAGGTTAATCTGTAATCTTTCATTAATCTCATCAACGTGTGGCGATATTGATAGACCAGTTGAGTATCCAGCTTGTTTAAGAAGCGAAGCTATATAGTAACTAGTTGATGTTTTGCCTGATGTTCCAGCAACGTGAATAATTTTAATTTTATTCTGTGGATTATCTAAGAAGGCCATCAAATCTCTCATTCGATCAAGAGTGTATGGAGCGCTTGACGTAATAGAACGTAATTTATCAAAAAAAATACCAATATCTACAAAACTTCTCATATTATTCATCTATAGAATAATAACTTATCAGTTAGTAAAATTATAAATTTTCAAGGAATTTTAAAATAATTTTTCTGAAGAACGAAAATCCGCTGCATTAGTAACTAGGAAATTTTGAGAATAGAGACTAAAACCATTGGGTATTTTTGTTGTGCTAATATTGGAATAACAAAAAGTAACTAAAATTAATTTATCAATATTTGAACTAATTGCACCTGATGTTCTTTGAAAATTAACTTCAGCAAAAACAGAACATTTATTATTTGGGTTTGTGCTGTCTACGGCATAAACGCTTGATGATGGACCTTTTTTTGTAAAACCATTATTCAGTGCATTTTTACTAATAGAGCTCAACAAGTTATTATACTCTGTATTACTATTAAGAGTAACTATTTTGTATGAAGATGAAAAGCAATAATATCTATTCAAGTCTTCCAGTATACCACGCCAGTTCTTGGTGATATTTACACATTGGTTGGTAAGTTTTGTTTGAGATATGGGTGGATTATTAAGAGTTAATTTATTGTATGTATCAGTTAACTCTGATGATATTTTGTTGAAATCATAATTATCATTCAGTGGATATTGTGAATTTAGTTCTTTAATCTTCTCTTGCTTAGCTAAAGCTGTTTGACTATCCGTTTCCCCCTGATTAAGTACCGGTAAAAAACTTTCTGAACCACCAACACCATACATTTGTGCATTTTTATAACTATAGCATTGCTCACCTTTCCGATGGTACTGAAAAATATCATAATTCATTATTTCTGAGCTTTTATAAGAAGCAACATCCTTCCCTGAATTCGCAAAAGTTGCACAGATTGTCCAGTTGAGGCTACTGCTTTGTACGTTGTTGTTCTGGACTTGTGAATTATCAATAGTAAACGGGTAATTTCCTACATCGTAGTTGAGATTTTTAATATCATATGCTTTCAAATCAGCCTTTGGATCGTTTTTATATAAATAAGACACAATAATTTTCAAGTCTGATTCTTTTTTAAGATCAACCGATTGAATTGAAGGGCTTCTTAGAAGGATATATACGATTGCAATAATTACTAAAACTATCAACGAAATAAGAATAATGAGTACTCTATTAAACTTTGGATTATTGTTAGCTCTATTAATTTTCTGGCTTTTATTATTCATGCTAATATTTTGAAACGAATACATTTGATTATTTTTTTTGTTTTTCATTTTCATCAACATATTAAGACTTTTAATTTAATTGCTAAATATCAGTACAGCTTAACCCGTAAAATGTTACCAAGCTACTGGAACCAGAGGCTTCAGGATAAAGAATCAAAGCATTTGTTTCATCACCTGGAAGTATAGATATGTCATTGATGTTACTACTACTCACGGAGGTGTCACACTTTGCGCCGAAGATGATTAACATGTTGTTATTACCGATTTGACTTCCGATAGAATTTGAATCCGGTGAATAGCTATACTTATTTATTTTGGCATAATTACTTAATGTAATTTTTGGATTGCCATAGCTACTATCAATAAGGTAATCTTTTCCATCTATTGATATGCCACCATTAACAACTTTTACTTTTGATATATTGGGTGGATAACCAGTAGTATCTGAATCGGAATTTTCATAATCAGAGAAAGCACTGGAAATCACATTTGAAGCTCCAGATAAATCATTATTTACAGAATTTGCATTGGATATATTTTTAGATGTAATTTGAGTTGCATTTCCTCCAAGATAATTTAGAACATCATCTAACTTAACTGACTGAGCTGGTTTAACATTATTAAATTTATCATTCATTGGCACTAATGAAGCATTTGCGTTAAAGTCCTTGGAATTAATGGCAATATTTGTTTTTAGTGTTTTGGTATCTTGGATAAATTTGATATCTGTATCAGAACCATTTTTTCCAATCACTACATAGTGAAAATCTAGATTCAAAATTGGTGACCCTATACTGTAATTAAAATTGAAATCTAAATAAGTCTTAAAAGAATCACCAAATCTAATTCTACTCAAAATATGCGTGTTAGCATTTATCCACATCCCAACCGTGGTTTTATTCGATATATTAGGCTTAATAGACAGTAATGACTTCTGTATATCCTCTTTTTTAACACCAGTTGCCTTAGCGGCATCATTAGATAAATCTGATTTCATGAATTCATAAACAAGAGACTGGTAATATTTTTGCAAATTAGTGTTATTAAATCCGACTAGATAATGATAGGTTCTGACTCCATTTATATTCTCGAAACCAATCTTTTTGTTGATATTCAAAACAGCATCTTTACCGTTGGAGAATAGAAATTTTTTGTTATCGGTTGATGTTAAGGCAACAAATTTCCAAAAATTTGTTATTGTTGCGTCGCTAATTTTATTACTGCTACTTGAAAGCAGATCTATGCCGGTATCTTTAGAGATCAGCTGTGCTAGATAGTCATGATCAATACTGACCCATTGATTAGAATATTTAGAATAGCTATTATTAACCGATATATTATCATTTAAATATTGATCTATGGTTTTGTTGCCATTCAATTTAAAATAAACATCGGGTATGGGGCTTCCTTTAGCCGGTATAGTTAAAAGTTTAGCTGAGAAATTATTTGAAGAATCTTTATTATTATTAATGCTCAAATTAGAATCTAAGTTACTGCCATTATTTTTTTCGTTGAATGAAGTAGTAATTTTATCACCCGATTGATTTTTATAAGTTACGGTGCCTTCGATATTATATCCAGAATATTTTATACTAGATTGCTGCGACAGAGATTTAGAAATCTGGTTAAAGCCTATATTTGAAGAGTATAGAAATTGACTCCAGATATAATTAGGATTAGTCCAGAATCCAAAATAAAATATAGCTAGACCTATTAAAATTATTGAGCCAGTTAGTGGGATTATAAAAATAGGTCTCTTATATATTTTTTTAGATTTTTTTATAGGTGGCAGTTGATCATAATTTTGTATATTGTTTAAATCATTTCCAGTAGATTGTCCGTTATTAATGACTGGCATTGAACTGTTATTCAGATTGGAATAATTACCAGGGATGTTATTGGGTAGATCTTGATTCTGAGAATTCGTATTGTCCATTGGAGTTGGGTTAATAATTGCTGATTTGGCTGTACTATCTCTACCTTTAAATAATTGCATTAGGTATACATTAGCAGTATAAATCTATAAATTCAAATTTATTGCAATAATTTTTATTTTATTAAATCTTCTCTTTTAAGGTATATTTTAAGTTTATCAAAAGGTTTTATTTTTAGATAAGTAATTCTATCATCATTTTCATTCATCTCTGCCCTTGTGAGCGAATATCCTTCTGGAATAAATATTTTGTCCCAGTCATAGCCATTACTACCTTGAGGATGCTCAGAAACTACCCCTTTTAAAATACCTTCAAAAAAACTCATATCTTTTCCGTCATAATAGCCGATAACACATTTTGCGGTTGCGTTTCGACTGAGTCCATCTAGAGTTCTGCAGATTGTCTCAAACGGTACTTCATCAACGTAAAATTTAATAAAAGTGCCCGGTAGCCTGCCAAGAGCTTCAAACTCTAATGAAACATCTTCGACTATGACTGGTGACTTAACTATTTCATAAGCCTGGGTTAACTTATGTTTTACTATCTCATTCAAGTCTAGTGACTGAATTTCATCAATATCGACTTTTTTATGATCAACAGGATAACCTAGATATTTAGATAAATAGTCGGCTTTATTCTGATTTCCTGTTATGAAGGTTACGCTGTTCATGAATTAATTTTAACAAAATATCCTATGATTCATTAATTTACACTGAATATTGCTATACTAAACACATGAAAACATCGCACTCACCAGAGAGCATATCATTATTTATTAAAGACAAAGAGAATGCTCAAATTGATTCTATAGAAAAACTAACTGAGGGGCATATGTCTCAAGCTTATAGTTTTGAGAGAAAGGACGGCGCTAAATTTGTTTTCAGGATTTCCGACCATAAGTCCGGATTTATTGCTGATAAGTATGCCTCGGATCATTTTGGCGATGAGTTATTAGTTCCTAAAGTCCTTGAAATTAATAAATACGATGACGAATCCTTTTATTGTGTTTCAGAATTTGTTGAAGGAATACAATCAAATGTTATATCTGATGAAGACTTTTATCATATATTACCCAGTGCGCATGATCTACTCGGAAAAATATTTTCTTTTGATATATCCTCAACTTCAGGATATGGAAAAATAAATCCAGAAACTGGAAATGGTGAGTTTTTATCTAATAGGTCATATATAGGTAACAAAATATTAGAAAAAGGCAAGGAGCATTATCTTGAATGCGCCAAAGAGATTGGAATAGATAGTAAGATAATAGATAAGTTATATCAACAATTTGAAATTAATCTTATATATGCATCCGAGACCAGAAGATTAGTTCATGGTGATGTTGGTTTTGATAATATGTTAGTGAAGGACAACAAGGTTACTGCGAGTATTGACTGGGATCATGTTCACTATGGTGATTGGATGGAAGATTTTGCTGCATTGGATTTTTGGTGGTCTGATAGGTATGGTGATGCTAAAGAATTTGCTTCTAAATATGGCTTGGATACAGAAAATCTCAACGAAAGAAAAGCTTTATACACTGCGACAACTGCTCTTGGAGTTATCGAATGGAATTCAGAGATGAAGAATGACCATATAATTAATTGGCTAAAAGAATATCTTCCTAGTAGAGTCCACGTTTAATTAACTCGAAAATTATTCATTAGATTGTGTTAGGCTTGGATTATTAAAAATAAATTATTTTTTTTATGAACTTCTGCCACTAATCTAGATCTCCGGTTTGCTTTCATGCCTTCATTCCAACATTTAGCTTTTTGTACTTTTTCATAAAATGACTACCTATAGAGTAAATTATAATTAATAATCCCAATACTAGTCCGAAAATAAAAACTATGGAGCCTGAAATTCTCAATATATGTGAAATTATATGATCCCACTCTAGATGATGGGTTCTGCTGAGTAATTGGTACCAGTCGTGCCCTTGATCATAAGAAGCGTCGGAACCGTCACTGTTTAGTGCGCCCCATCCGCCAAGGGGTAATAGTCTAGAACGAGCATCGTTAGCATAGGTTGCAACTGAAAAAATATTTATTCCAAGCCATCCCCAGCACATAGCGGAAGCAAAAAACCATCTTATCCTATAAAAAGCGACAATCCACAGAATTGGAAATAAGCACTGAAATAAACAGCCTCCAGCAATATACATTAGCGTACCAAACAAACTAAATATTGGGTGTCCAAGTTCATGTATTCCAAAATCAAATAAAACTAAAGGATTATATGCTTGATTAACCGAAAACCATGTATCTTTCCAATTTTGGATGAGCATAATTATGAATAGGCCAAGTATTACAATTCTCCACCATGAAGATTTATTCTTAGCCCAGTTGAATTGTTTTTCGAAAAAATTTAGTTTTCTCTTGTATGTGTGACAATATGCGCATTCCACGTAGTCGTCAAAATAGGATAGCTCATTTTTCAGACAAACAGGACATTTTCTATTTAGCATAAGCTGATTATAGCACTACAATATTCCATTTTTTTTGAGGCCAAAAGTTAATTTACATAAAAATGAATAATCTATGCTTAGTTTGAAGTATAATTATTATATGTCCTATAAAACAAAGAAAAAAGGTAGTCCTCTTCTAGCAGTATTCTCTACTATATTTATAGATATGTTGGGTGTGGGTATTCTTATTCCGGTTTTTCCCCTCCTGATATTACCGCACAGTCCTTACCGAATAACTCCAATTGGATGGAGCGTAGCAGATGGTTTTATATTACTTGGTTGGCTTAGCGCAGTTTACCCCCTCGCTCAGTTCTTCGCTGCTCCTATCCTCGGTCAATTATCTGATAGATACGGTCGTAAGATAGTGCTTACAGTGTCAATCATAGGGACTTCATTGTCCTACGCACTATTTGCTGTAGGAGTTGCCACTAAAAACATACCCCTAATGTTCATAAGTAGAATAGTTGATGGACTAACAGGAGGCAATATTTCTGTCGCACAAGCTGTTATTGCTGATATCAGTACTCCGAAAAATAGAGCAAAGAATTTTGGTTTAGTTGGAGCGGCTTTTGGGCTTGGTTTTATCTTTGGCCCATATGTTGGAGGTAAACTTGCGGACCCTCACGTAGTTAGTTGGTTTAGTGCTTCAACTGCTTTTTGGTTTGCAGCGATTCTGTCAGGTCTTAACGCCCTAGTTGTTATTAGGTTTTTGCCCGAAACTATAAAGCATAAATCTAATAAGTTTAGACTACATATTTTAGAATCATTCACAAACGTTATAAAAGCATTCACTAACACCGGGCTTAGGAATATTACTCCCGCCACATTTTTATTTAATGCTGGATTTACATTCTTTACTACTTTTTTCGCTGTCTTCCTGGCAGTCAGGTTTGGATTCTCGCAAGGCAATACTGGCGACTATTTTGCCTATTTTGGGATATGGATTGCCATAGTTCAAGGCGGCCTAATTGGAGTAGTCTCGAAGAAATTTAAGGATTACCAAGTGCTGAGATATAGTTTCTTTGGAGCTGCAATAACATTTATGACATACTTATTAATACCTAATGGCCAGCATAGATGGTTATTCGTAATTCCTCCAGTATTAGCTTTATTTACTGGCATGACCCAAGCATTTTTGCCATCTATTATAAGTAGAGTAACGCCTAAAGAAATTCAGGGTGAGTCGCTAGGTATAAATACAAGTGTTAGCGCCTTAGCCCAAGCAATACCTGCAATTATTGCTGGATATGTTGCAACAATCAATACTTCTGCAACAGTTATAACCGCTAGTGCACTTATTGGATTAGCAGGAATCCTCTTCTGGATATTTTTCAATCCGGTAAAATTTAAATCAAACACTTAAAAATACTGGAATTAGTCAAATAATACCAATGTCAAAGTCATTAAATTGAGATTGTGTTTAGTTATAATTTGCAGATTTAGTGATTCCAAAGGGTATTAGTAGGATGCACATTCTGAAGCTTAGTAGTATATACTTTATCAATAACAAGAGCGTCGCTTTGTAATGTATCTCCAGTTGGTGTGTCTGACCTGTAGCTTATTGTTTCCGTATGAACGTCCGCCACTATTACCACAATGTCGTAACCAGATGAGCTAATTAAGTATGTATTGTCTCTAGGGCTCAAGGATTTTCTTATCGTACCAATTTTATTTGATCGATCGAATATACACAATGATAATTTTGTGCCAGTGGAACTATACTGATAATAATCGCAAGAACCATTACCTAAAATCCCAGCCGTTACGTCTACATATAAAGTTTGCTTATGTTTGTAATCTCTAGAAGATAGATTTCCATAAAAAGTCAGATATAAGACTACGCCAATCAATGTGGCTATAACCACGAATACAACGACTTTGAAAGTCCGTTTTTTCTTATTATTTATTATAATATTCATGTTTTTATATATTGTAACATAACCATAAAAATAAGATTCTTAGGCATAATTTGCCTTTTTCTGACATTTTTTAGAATAATACTTAACTATTTGCCATTGGCCTCTAGAGCTCCATTTTTCCTATTTGAAAAAGGTTTATAGCAAATAACGCAAAGTTTTGTTATCACTTCTGAAC
>Ga0194055_10003874_pt1 | contig 11407 bp, 11 predicted proteins | sample SepL449m_MetaG_FD_155482 | JGI IMG/M metagenome (GOLD analysis project Ga0194055, IMG submission 155482) | Anoxic zone freshwater microbial communities from boreal shield lake in IISD Experimental Lakes Area, Ontario, Canada - Sep2016-L442-9m | ecosystem: Environmental > Aquatic > Freshwater >... | reverse complement strand
GTGAAGACGAGATCGCCGGCATAGGGGTGCCGTGGGTGGATTGGCAAGCGCGTGGCGTACTCCGAGATGTGCCGGACCTTCTCGATGTCGGTGATCTTGAGCTGCGGGTCGACACCCTGAGAGAACAGGTTCAGGGCCATCGTGATGATGTCGACATTCCCCGTCCGCTCGCCATTGCCGAAGAGGGTCCCTTCGACGCGGTCGGCCCCCGCGAGCAGACCGAGCTCTCCGGCGGCCACGCCAGTCCCCCGGTCGTTGTGGGGGTGGAGGCTGATGATGACCGAGTCACGGTCCTTGATGGTGCGGCCGAACCACTCGATGACGTCGGCATAGAGGTTCGGCGTGTAGTGCTCGACAGTGCCCGGCAAGTTCAAAATGATCGGCCGCTCCGGCGTGGGCTCGATCACATCCATGACCGCCTCGCAGATCTCAATGGCATAGTCCGGCTCGGTACCAGTGAAGCTCTCGGGTGAGTACTCGTAAAGGATCTCGGTGTCGGGGATCGTCAATTCGAGCTCTCGGCACAATGCCGCGGCCGCCGTGGCGATATCGATGATTCCCTGGCGCTCGAGACCAAAGACCACGCGACGCTGCAGCGTCGAGGTCGAGTTGTAGAAGTGGACGATGGCTCGCTTGGCGCCGCGAAGCGCCTCGTAGGTCTTGCGGATCAGGTCTTCGCGGCATTGGACGAGCACCTGGATGGTCACGTCATCAGGGATGAGTCCGTCCTCGATGATGGTCCGCACGAAGGCCAGATCGGTCTCGGACGCCGAGGGGAACCCGACCTCGATCTCTTTGAATCCGAGGTCGACGAGCAGATCGAACATGGCCATCTTGCGCTTGGAGTCCATGGGGTCGATGAGGGCCTGGTTGCCGTCGCGGAGATCCACGCTGCACCAGGTTGGTGCCCCCTCGAGGACACGCGATGGCCAGGTGCGATCATCCAGTGAAAGTGGGACGATCGGCTGATAGCGCTCATGGGCCATCGTTCCGGTGATCTGTCTGTTCTCTCGTGTCATGGTTCGCTTCCCTTGTCGCCCCAAGCTTTCCTTCGGATCGCACCACCGGCGTCATCCCATGAAAAAACCTCCCGGCCCGAGGGCGCAGGAGGTTTACGGACGAGCGCTTTGTGGCGCTCGCCTCTAGAGAAGCAGGAGGACGTTTGTGGTGGTCACTATCCTCAATGCTAGCGGCTGCTCGCCACGAGTCAACCCCGGGGTACGATGCGCAGTGTGAAGCGCACCATCTGGCTCCTGCTCCTCCTCGCGATGATCGCTGCCATAACCATCGTGACGGTCCGCCTGCGATCGAGCCGCGCCGGCTCGAGCCAGCTCGGGGGCAGCGCCGAGCTCCCGGGCAGCCTCGACACCTGGCCAGAGGTCCCGCGCAAGCAGGTCGCCTGATCTCAATTCGGGACCGCTCCTCGGTGACATGCCGGCGAGGTCCTTCTAGAGCCCGGTCCTAGCGATAAGAGCGACGGCGCAGAGAAGGCAACTAGTCCGTTCCGCCCGGGGCGGCCGTTGGTAGCCCACAGGCGGATGCGGCGTCATTGAGACGCACGTCGTAGGCGACGAAGGCGTCGATCGCTTCCCTGATGGACAGCGCACTCGCCAGGTGCAGCGCGTTGAGGCTGGGGAGGGTCGCTCCCTCGAGTTCGGCTGCCATATCCACAACCACGCCACTGAGCGGGATGAGGTCGAGGCTGGAGAGAAGCAGCCGAGCGGTCAAAAGCGCTGAGGGGGCGCTTCGACGGCAGGCCCTGATCACCTCCACCCGTGCCAGCTCGCTGCTCGATACCGGGATACCCAAGCGATCGGTCAGCCACATGCCGAGGGCCGCGGTCTCTGACTCATCCACGGTGAGCTTGAGTAATGCCGAGGAGTCGAGATAGATCACAGCCGCTCGTGGCGGAGCTCCTCGAGGGCGACATCGGTCGGGTCCCCCTCGGGGGCTATGGCCATCGGGACGTGGAACTGGTGCGTCGCAGGGAGCAGCTGACCTTGTCCGATCAGCACCTCCCTCAGGGCCATCGGTGGCGTCGGTGGCACGAGGAGCGCAACCAACTTGCCTCGTTCCGTGACCTCAATGGTCTGGCCTTCGTTGACCGCATCGAGGTAGCGACTTGCATGCTGCCGCAACTCCCGAACGCCGATCCGCTCCATCTCCACATTGTGGCATCCAACATGCTACAAAAGGTCGGCGTGACGCACTGCTCGTGAGTGCCGAACACCTGGCCTGCTCTTTCGTGAGACAAGCCGGACCGCGAGCGAACTACCGATGAGGTTCGCCAACGATTCGTGTTCGAGTGGGGTTGCTCTGGACGACCCCGGATCGCAGCAGATTAGGAAGAACGAACGACAGTCCGGATGTTGAGCTGGCCCTTGAGGCCAGCGGTGCGATGGCGCTCGATGGCGGCCCACTCGGGCGACATCATCATCTCAATGAAGGCGGCCTTCGACGGATACTCGGCGAGAGCTACCACGTCCCACATCTCCTCGACCTCGCCCACGATCAAACCGGTCACATCACCGTCGTAGACGATGCGCCCGCCGCCGGCTTCAACGAGACGGCTTACGGCCTCGCCGTAGATCTCATATGCCTCGCGGCCGGTTATGTCGATAGAGGGATCGTCCTCGTAGACGGCCTTATCCCGAAACTTAAGCAGGTTGACCATGACATAGGGCCCGTCATCGCCGGTGGCGAAGAACTCCTCGAACTGCTCCTTGGGCGGGTAGAGGGCGTGAGTGACTTCCATGGTGGCTCCCGTGTGGTCGACGTGATGAATCTCTATCCCTCCACCTGAATGTGTCGGGTTCGATGACAGAATATCCCCCGGAGGGTTACCGCTGGTCGCACCTGGCTCTCGACGCGTTCGTCGGGGCGACCATCGTCAATGACCGGCATCCAACACCCTTGAGTTTCGGGGTCGGCATGCGCATAACGGGCTGAGCGCAAGGGGCACCGAGGAGACCGATCTGCCGAAACCAGCGACCCGGAGCAAATGCACGATGAGGTTGCCTCCAAACCGTGGACATGGCGTATGCGGCGATGGTGACCTGATTCACCGCGCGTTCGCAGGCGACAGGGCCGTCCTTGCCGAACGCCGAACGCCGAACGCCGAACGCCGACGATCGTCTCCACAGATTGTCAAACCTCTGGGCCGTCGGTCAGTCCCCGACGATCGGCCGTCGCAACAAGATGGACCGAGTGGTCAAGGTCACCGAGCTCGCGAACCCGCGGAGGCTGAGATGGACTTCGTGATGGCCAGGCACATCTCGTCAGAGGAACCGTCTCCCCACACCACGAAGCGAGGGGGCTGCCTGCGGAGCTGCGGTAGCTCCTGGCGGAGCTTGGGGTCATAGGTGCACGAGAGGCCGATGGTGTCGCCCGCATGGGTGACGACCGGTGGCGAGATCCGATATGCCCGCTGATCGTCGAAGTTGTAGTTGGTCACGTTGACGAGCGTCCTCGCCTGCGCTGTACCCGGGTTCAGGACCACCCGGAAGCCGCGGCCGGTCAGGTGCATGTGCGGCGTGATAGCCAGGAGCTTCCTCCCAGCCCCAATGGGGTAGGTGCAGGTGGTCGTCAGGCCCGACGGCGGGTTCGCCGGATCGTGCCCGCACCCTTGCTCGATGAAGTTCGTCTCGAGGACGGCCCCAGGGCCGAATCGGTGCCCGAGATCGGCCAACGACGCGGTGCGATCGCAGAGCGGCCCCGTCACCCCGGCCGGACACGGCACGTCAGGCGGTGCGACGACCTGGCCGACCGACAGGGGTGCGACGCGCTTGGAAACCGGAACGGTCGTCAAACGAGCGGTGGCTCGCACCGGCTTGTCCCCTCGGAGCAGGTTGTAGTGGACCTGTTCGAGGAGCAGGCTCCCCTTCGGGAAGAGAACTCCGGTACCCAAAGGCTGCGGATCGATCTTCTGCCCCGGCACCCAGACGGTCAGCCAAGGAAGGACGGTGAATCCTGCGCTCGGCGGCAGACCCGGCTGTCCGAAGCAGGTCCAGCCCTTCCCATGGTGGTCTGCCGCTCGAGCCTTCGCCGCCAGGTTCGCCGGCACCAAGGCCAGGATCGCATGGTGCACCTCGGCACTGTGCGGGACGAACTGTGACGCGACGATGTACGAGTCGTGGGTGGTGTGCGGGTCGATCAGCGTGCAGTGGTAGTCGTCGGTGGCGCCGTTGACGGCCACCGGCCGATACGTCACCCCAGACGAGCTAATGACCCTCGACGTCGCACCCAGAGCTGCGGGCGACAAGGGGGAGATCGCCAACCCCATGAGGAGAGCGGTCGCCAACGCGACCACGACGACGAGACGAACGCGACAGCCAAGAATCATCATCAGACCCTAGCCATCGGCGGCGTCCGAAGGGCCTCCGGACGCCGAGGTGGTCCGGTGGACGCCGGCCAGACGATCAGAGGCTGATGCGGTGGAGATCGACGATGCCGTCATTCGCCGCCAGGGCGTCGGCCACCTCAATCGGCACGTCCTGGTCGGTGGAGAGCACCATGAGTGCCGTCGTGCCGCCATGGCTCGGTCCGACCGCCATCGAAGAGATGGAGATCCCCGCCGCACCGAGGTGCTGGCCGACCACGCCGATCATGCCGGGGCGGTCGTCGTTGCGTACGACAAGCATGTGGGCGGACGGCGGGACCTCGACCGAGTGGTCGTCCACGCTGACCACCCGGGGCTCCACGCGGGTGCCGATGCCGGCCAAGGTGCCCGACACACTGTGGCCGCCGGCGGAGACCGTGATCAGGTTGACGTACTCGTGGCTCGTCACCGACGAGGACTCCTCGATCTCGAGACCGCGTTCGGCGGCCAGCGCCGGAGCGTTCACATAGGAGACCGCATCGTCGCTGGTTGCCCCGAAGAGGCCCTTCAGCACCGACAGCGTCAGGATCTTGGTGCCCGATCCGGCGATCTCACCGTTATAGGTGATCTCGAGGTTGCTGGCCTGACCGTCGACGAGGCCACCCAAGAACCGGCCGAGCTGCTCGGCGAGGCCCATGAAGGGCCGCACGACCTCGGAGACCTCTCCGGCCGCCACATTGACGGCGAAGGGGACGAAGTCGCCGGCGAGGGCGAGCTGGACCTGCTCGGCGATCGTGGCGCCGGCCTTGTCCTGGGCCTCGGCTGTCGAGGCTCCGAGGTGCGGGGCGACCACGACGCTGTCGAGGCCGAAGAGCGGCGACTCGGTGGTGGGCTCCTTCTCGAACACGTCGAGGCCCGCTCCCTGCACGTGACCGGCCTTGATGGCGTCAGCGAGGTCGGCCTCTACGACGATGCCGCCTCGGGCGGTGTTGATGATGCGGATGCCTGGCTTTGCCTTGGCCATCATGGCGGCATCGATCAGGCCTACGGTCTCCGCGTTCTTGGGCAGGTGGATCGAAATGAAGTCCGAGCAGCCCATGACGTCTTCGAGGCTCATCAGCTCCACGCTCATATGACGGGCTCGGTCCTCGGAGACAAAGGGGTCATAGGCGACAAGGCGCATGCCGAAGGCCAAGGCGCGCTGAGCGAACAGGGCCCCTACGCGGCCGAGACCAATGACACCCATGGTCTTGCCATAGAGCTCGACGCCCTCCCACTTGGAGCGTTCCCACTTGCCATTGACCAGCGCCACGTGGGCTTGCGGCACATTGCGCGCTTGGGCCAGCAGCAGGGCGACGGCCTGTTCAGCAGCTGAGATGATGTTGGACTGCGGGGCGTTGACCACCATGACGCCGAGCTCGGTGGCCCGGGCCACGTCAACATTGTCGAGGCCAATGCCGGCGCGACCGACGACGACCAGGTCCGTCCCTGCCTCGAGGACCTCGGCGGTCACCGTGGTGGCCGAGCGGATGATGAGAGCGTGAGCGCCGACGATGGCCCCGAGGAGCTCCTCAGGGCTCAGACCCAGTTGCACGTCGACCTCATGGCCGGCAGCTGCCAGCTCATCGAGGCCCGGCTGGGCGATCTTCTCGGTAACGAGGACTCGTGCCACGTTGCTCCTTGGTTCAGTGTGTGTTTGGGGGGGGGATACTGCAGACGTACGAATGGGTCAGGTTGCCTCGGCGAAGAGCTGCTGGAGGCGGCTCACGCCCTCGATGAGATCATCGTCTCCAAGAGCGTAGGAGAGCCGCAGGTAGCCCGGAGCACCGAAGGCCTCACCGGGCACCACGGCCACCTTGACCTCATCGATAGCGATCTCAGCGAGATCAGCGCTTGTGGTCACCAGCTTTCCCCGGATCGATCGTCCGAGCAGGCCGGTGACATTCGGCAAGCAGTAGAAGGCGCCCTGGGGCTTCAAGCAGGTGACGCCGTCGATCTCGTTCAGCATGGTGTGCATGGTCAACCGGCGGCGATCGAAGGCCTGCCGCATCATCATGACGGCATCGAGGTCGCCGGAGACCGCCGCAAGGGCGGCGCGCTGTGAGACATTGGCCACGTTGGAGGTGAGCTGCGACTGGAGGTTGGTGGCCGCCGAGATCACGTCGGTCGGGCCGATCATCCATCCGACCCGCCATCCGGTCATCGCATAGGTCTTGGCCACCCCGTTGACGATCACGAAACGGTCGCCGAGCGCCTCGACCCGCTGGGGCAGTGAGACGATCTCAGCGCCGTCGTAGAGCAGGTGCTCGTAGATCTCGTCCGCCAGCACCCACACGCCGCGCTCGGCCGCCCATGCGCCCACCGCGTCGATCTCGTCTGGGGTGTAGACCGCACCAGTCGGGTTCGACGGCGAGACGAACACGAGGACCTTGGCCTTCTCCGTCCACGCCGCATCGAGCATGGCCGGGGTCACCTTGAAGCCAGTGGACTCGTCGGTGGGAATGGTGATCGGCACACCACCAGCCAGCCACGCTGACTCAGGGTAGGTAGTCCAGTACGGACCGGGGATCAGAACCTCGTCGCCCGGGTCGAGCAGTGCCACGAAGGCATTGGAGATGGCCTGCTTGCCACCATTGGTGATCATGACTTGCTCAGGCGTCACCTCGAGGCCCGAGTCGCGCAGGGTCTTGGCGGCGACGGCAGCCCTGAGCTCAGGAAGCCCTCCCGCGGGGGTGTACCGGTGGTTCACCGGGTCCTTACAGGCAGCGACGGCTGCGTCCACGATGGCTGCAGGCGTCGGGAAGTCCGGCTCGCCAGCACCGAATCCGACCACGCTCTCCCCTGCCGCCTTGAGGGCCTTGGCCCGAGCATCCACCGCAAGGGTGGCCGAGGGCGCCAGGGAGCTGAGCTTGGCCGAGACACGACGCGACGACGCTTGTCCGAGAGGGGTCTCCATGGGTGCAATGATTCCACATGTGAGCGACACCCCTGACATCAAGATCCCCTCCGAGTTGCTGCCCTCCGATGGGCGCTTCGGGGCTGGCCCTTCCAAGGTCCGCGCCCAACAGATTGCCGCCTTGGTGGCTGACGCCCCTCATTACCTCGGCACCAGCCATCGCCAGAGCACGGTCAAATCCATGGTCGGACGGGTCCGAGACGGCCTGTCCAACCTGTTCGACCTGCCCGACGGTTACGAGGTCCTCCTGAGCAACGGCGGTACCACCTGCTTCTGGGACGCGGCCACCTTTGGCCTGATCGAATCGAAGAGCCAGCACCTCAACTTCGGCGAGTTCTCCTCGAAGTTCGGGACCGCGGCGGCAGCCGCCCCTCACCTCGACGAGCCACAGATCATCAAGAGCGAGCCGGGAACCCACCCGGAGGCCATTGCCACCGCTGGCATCGACCTCTACGCCCTCACCCACAATGAGACCTCCACCGGTGTGTCGATGGAGATCCTCCGACCTGACGGCGCAGAGGGCCTCGTCGCCGTCGACGCCACGTCGGCCGCCGGGGGCCTGCGGGTCGATCCCAGTCAGTTCGACTGCTACTACTTCGCCCCACAGAAGTCCTTCGCTTCCGACGGTGGTCTCTGGCTGGCATTGTGCTCACCCGCCGCCATCGAGCGGATCGAGAAGATCAGCGCGTCGGGCCGCTGGATCCCTGCCTTCCTCGACCTCAAGACTGCCGTCGACAACTCGCGACTCAACCAGACCTACAACACCCCGGCCCTGGCAACCATCCACCTCCTCGCCAGTCAGGTCGAATGGTTCAACGACCATGGTGGCCTTGAGTGGAGCGCTGGCCGCTCCGAGCGCTCGGCCGAGATCCTCTACACGTGGGCCGAACAGTCCGGCTACGCCCGTCCCTTCGTGGAGAACCCCGCTCATCGCTCCAACGTGATCGGGACCATCGACTTCGTCGATGCCATCGACGCCACCCAGATCGCCGCCGTACTTCGGGCCAATGGCATTGTGGACACCGAGCCGTACCGCAAGCTCGGCCGCAACCAGCTGCGTATCGCCATGTTCCCGGCAATCGAGCCCGATGACGTGGCCACCCTCTGTGGGGCGATCAACCACATCGTGGGCGCGCTCAGCTAGATCCAACTGCGTGGATCGAGACCACCTGGTCCACCCGGCAAGTCCCGAGCAACCACCAGACCCCTCACCTCTCACGCGCCCTGACGCGACGATGCCCGCCGGAATCCCGGCGGGCATCGGAGCGAACCGTTCGTTTGAGCGGCTCAGCCGCCAGACGCATCCTCGACGCGCTGCTTGCCCTCGGTGATGAAGGGCATCATCGCTCGCAGCTCGGCACCGACCGTCTCGATCTGATGCTGCTTGCCCTCGTCCTTGAGGCGGTGGTACTCGCCACGTCCGGCCTTGTTCTCGGCAATCCACTCCTCGGCAAAGCGACCGTCCTGGATCTCGCCAAGGATGTTCTTCATCTCGGCCTTCACCGCCGCGTTGATCACACGGGGGCCCCTGGTCAGGTCGCCATACTCCGCGGTGTCCGAGATCGAGTAGCGCATGCCAGCGATGCCCTGCTCGTACATGAGGTCCACGATGAGCTTGAGCTCGTGGAGGCACTCGAAGTACGCACTCTCGGGCTGGTAGCCCGCCTCAACGAGCGTCTCGAAGCCGGCGGTCACCAGGGCGGTCACACCGCCGCACAGGACGACCTGCTCACCGAACAGGTCGGTCTCGGTCTCCTCGGTGAAGGTCGTGTCAAGCACGCCGGCCCGGGTTCCCCCATTGGCGTCGGCGTAGCTGAGGGCAATGGCATGCGCCTGGCCGGTGGCGTCTTGGTGGACGGCCACGAGCGACGGCACGCCGCCACCCTCGGTGTAGGTGCGGCGGACGAGGTGACCTGGTCCCTTTGGGGCGACCATGGTCACATCAACATCAGTCGGCGGGACGATCTGGCCGAAGCGGATGTTGAAACCGTGGGCGAACATCAACATGTCGCCAGCCTTGAGGTTCGGGGCGACCGACTCGTCGTAGACCGCCTTTTGCTCAGTGTCGGGAACGAGGATCATGATCACGTCAGCCTCGGCCGCAGCCTCGGACGGCGAGACCACCCGCAGGCCAGCCTCTGCCGCCTTGGTCGCCGAGGATGATCCCTCTCGCAAGCCGACACGGACGTCGACGCCGGACTCGGACAAGTTCAGGGCGTGGGCGTGCCCCTGGGATCCGTAGCCCAGGATCGCCACCTTGCGGTCGCGGATCAGGGACTTGTCGGCATCCTTCTCGTAGTACAGGGTGGCCATGTCAGGGGTCTCCTTGGATAGGTGTTGCGATCAGGGGCTGAGCGGTCGCTCAGGCTGGAGGATTGAGTCTAGGCAGCGCGACGCGACCCGTCCGCTGCACCTCGACCGGGGCGTAGTTCGCCTCGAGGTGCCGCTCGAAGGCATCGACTGCCGCCGGGGTGCCCGAGAGCGAGACGGTGACCGAGTTGGCTGAGAAGTCGACGATGGATGCTCCGGCGTGCGCCATGGAATTGAGCAGGGCTGCTCGACCTTCTTCGCCCACCGACACCGTAGCCAGCAAGAGCTCACGCTCGGTGGCCTCGTCGGGTCGCATGTCGTTGATCTCAACCACGTTGATCAACTTGTTGAGCTGGCCGACCACCTGGGCGATGGGAGCGGACTCGGCATCGACGACGATCGTCAGGCGACTAAAACGTTGGTCCTCTGCGGCTGGCGCAACCGCCAGCGAGAAGATGTTGAAGCCCCTGCGGCTGAAGAGCCCAGCAATTCGACTGAGCACTCCAGACTTGTTCTCAACAAGGACCGACAAGATGTGGTGGGAGACCGGAGTGTGTTCGGTTGTCCCGCTGAACGGCTCTGCCATCATGCACCTTCTCTCTGTGTGGGGTGGACAACCACGTCGGAGTTCGACGCGCCAGCCGGGACCATTGGGAAGACCTTCTCCGAGGCATCCGTGCGGAAGTCGATCACCACCGGTCGGTCGTTGATCGCATTGGCACGCTCGATCGCCGGGATGACGTCCTCAGGGCGATCCACCCGGATCCCGACGCAGCCCATCGCCTCGGCCAGCATCACGAAGTTGGGCACATCAGGGGTCAGGTAGACCTCGGAGTAGCGCTCCTCGTAGAACATCTCCTGCCATTGGCGGACCATGCCGAGATAGGAGTTATTGAGGATGGCGATCTTGACCGGGATCCCCTCGACCCGAGCGGTCACAAGCTCTTGGGCGGTCATCTGGAAGCAGCCATCTCCGTCGATGCCCCAGACCGTCCGGCCGGGCTCGCCGACCTTGGCCCCGATGGCACCGGGGACGGCAAAGCCCATGGTGCCCGCACCACCCGAGTTGATCCACGTATACGGGGTCTCGTAACTCCAATGCTGGGCCGCCCACATCTGGTGCTGCCCGACACCAGCCACAACGATGGTGTCGGCTGGGCTATGGGCGGCAAGCGCCTCAATCACGGCCTGCGGCTTGAGGGCTTGGCCTTCTTCTGCTGGTTCGAAGGTCAGCGGGTATCGCTCCTGCCACTCAGAAAGCTGGGCCCACCAAGCGGAGCGATCCGTCTGGGTCTTGGAGGCCGACACCGTGGCGAGCGCCTCGGTGACCCGACGGGCATCGCCGACGATCCCGATGTCGGCACGACGGACCTTGTTGAGCTCAGCCGGGTCGATGTCGACGTGGATGATCTGAGCCTTGGGGGCGAAGCCGTCAAGCTTGCCTGTGACCCGGTCATCGAATCTGGCACCGAGCGACACCAGCAGGTCAGCCTCCTGCATGGCGGTGATCGCCGTGTAATTGCCGTGCATGCCGGGCATGCCCAGGCACAGCTCGTGACTGTCAGGGAAGGCGCCACGGGCCATGAGGGTGGTGACCACCGGAATCCCGGTCGTCTCGGCCAGAGTCCGCAAGGCACCCGCCCCTCGGGCCTTCAAGATGCCGCCGCCCACATAGAGCACCGGGCGCTCGGCAGTGGCCATCATCTGGGCAGCCGCCTCGATGAGCTCGGCGTCGCCGTCGAGCTGGGGCTTGTAGCCGGGCAGATCAAGCTCATCGAAGGACGGCGGATCCACCCATTCGACCTCGGTCTGGGCGATGTCCT
>Ga0194055_10003873_pt1 | contig 11413 bp, 8 predicted proteins | sample SepL449m_MetaG_FD_155482 | JGI IMG/M metagenome (GOLD analysis project Ga0194055, IMG submission 155482) | Anoxic zone freshwater microbial communities from boreal shield lake in IISD Experimental Lakes Area, Ontario, Canada - Sep2016-L442-9m | ecosystem: Environmental > Aquatic > Freshwater >... | reverse complement strand
CCCCGTGCCAGCACCTCCCGGACCGCCGGCACCGCCCCCGGCGGCCATGGGCCGCTGACCTGCGGCGCCCGGCCGACCAAGGCCAAACTGCTCAAGCATCCCGCCCCGCCAGGCCGCGAGGCCGACGAGACCGAAGATCACGGCCCACACCGCGAGCCAGAAGGGGGCCTTGGGCTGAGTGGACATGGTGCGCCTCTTGGAAAACAGGTTTGGGGGAAACAGGTTTGGGAATGATCCGCCCGCGGGTGATTGTCAGCCGCGGAACTTTGTCTTCGTGCGGGCGTGGCCCGCCATGTGCAGTGCCTGCATGAGATCGTAGGCCGTCACTTCACAGAGCAGCCGCGTGACCTTCTCATGGGCCTCGGGCGAAAGAAGCGGCTCGACTTCCTTCATCAGCGACACCACCCGCTTCTCCTGCTCGTCGAGTTCGCGGGTCTCGATCCGCGCGTCGGCGACCGCGTCCAGGAAAGAGTCGAGCTTGCGGGCATACTCCGCGATCAGGGGCGTGTCGGTCGAATCGTCGAACCAGGGGGTCTTGGCTGCCATGAAATCTACTCCTCGGGTGTACGTGATCTTCGATCCAGAGTTTTCGAAAAAGTGTGCGTCAGGAACCGATCACCTCTCGGATGGCCGCAAGCCGCTCCTGCAAGCGGGACCGGCCGCCCGGCTCGCCGATCGTCTCTTTCCAGCGTTCGGGGAGGAACCGCTTCTCGGTGCATTCGAGCACCGCGGCGATCTCCTGCATCTCCTTTTCGAGCCCCTGCGCCGACGGCATGAAGTCGTCGAGCGCCGCCTTCAGGTCGTCCGCGGAGATCGTGTCGGGAGTCGGCGCTCCGGCGTCAGCGGCCCGCTCCAGACCCTTTCGCCGACTGGCCAGCACGACACTCTCGATGTCGGCGCCGGAGAGGCCAAGTTCGAGGTCGATCGGCCCGGGCAGGCCGGGGGCGAGCTTGACGTGCGACTTCCGCGCCATCGCCGCAAACATCGCGTCCATCTCGGGCTGGTCGTGCGGATAGAACAGCGGAATGTGCACCTCCGCCCTGCCCTGCCGCTTGAGGTCGATCGGCAGCAGATCGGGACGGCTGGTGAGCAGCATCCAGACGATCTTGCCACGGTACCTCGTGTCGCCCATCTGGCGGGCGATCATCGAAAACACGCGGGCGCTCGTGCCCGAGTCGCCGTCGCTCTGGCGGTTGCCGAGAGCCGCATCGGCCTCGTCGATCACCACGACAACCGGCCCGAGGCTGCGAAGCACGCCGAGAGCATGCTCGAGGTTGCCTTCCGTCTCTCCCACGTACTTGCTGCGGAAGTTCTTCAGGACCACGCACGGGATTCCCACGCTGCCGGCGTAGCACTCCGCGATGAAGCTCTTCCCGGTGCCGACCGGCCCGCAGATCAGGTAGCCCATCGGGGCGCTCTCGAACTGGCCGCGCTTGATCGCCCGGGCGTCGGCCTCGAGCCGCTGCTTGGCGTCCACGTGGCCCGCCACGGCGTCGAGCGTGAGCCGGGGCTGGATGAATTCGATCAGCCCGTGGCACGACCGCTCGATCAGGTCCTTCTTGCGTTCCGTAAACTCCGGTCCGTCGGGAGCATTCCCCTCGCGTGCGGAGAGCGAGATCACGGCGCGGAGGCTTTCGAGGGTGAGTCCGCCCGAGACGGCGGCGACCTGCCTCACGCCCTCCATCTGATCCGGCTTCACGCCCGCGGCCGCCGCCGTCGCCAAGGCAAACCGCTCACGGTCGCCTGCGTCGGGCATCGGCACCTCGATCGCCGTGATCGCCGGATTCTGAACGAGCCGCGGATGCACTTCCGAGATCGTGTCGGCGAGTAGCACCACCGCCACGTTCACGCGGCGCAGCAGCGGGTTCGTCGCCCAGCCGAGCACCCGCACCAGCCGGCTCGCGGCGCTTCGCGAACCGGCCTCGCCATCGGGCACCAGATACTGAGCGTAGTCGAGCACGACCGCGATCCGCTTCCGCTGCTCGGGCGGGTCGATCAGGTTGCGTTCCAGGATCGCGTCGATAGCCGCGACAGCCTGATCGGGGTCGCGGGGCCAGGTGGCGGCGTTGCCAATCCGCTCGGTGAGCCACTGGGCCATCGTCCGCAGCCGATTCGGGTCGGGGCCGGCGAGCGGCCTCAGCCCCTTGCCGACGTCGTAGGCCAGCACGATGTCCCAGCGGCCGAACATCTCTCGGGCCAGAAAGTCGGAAACCGTCCCCCAGGCCGTCGGATCAGCAGCCGAGCCGTTGACGCTCGGCGCCGCGACCGGCACGAGGTCGCGAACATTGCCGTGTATCAGGAAGACGCAGCTCGTCCCGGAGAGATACGAGTCGCCGAGCCGCTCGGCCCAGGCAGGGCACCAGTCGGGTAGCGATCGCGAGCCGCCCGACGCGGCCGAGGTGCCAAGCGACGTCGACGCCTCGGCCTCTGCCGGCGGGCGAGGTGATGAAACAGAGGACGTGGCAGGGCTGGTCACGGTCGGCTCCCAGGATGCGCCGGCGGATCAGGTAGTCTTCTGCGTCGCCCGCTCGGAGCCGAGTTCCTTGTCGTCGGCCTTCACGCCGGCGGTCTCGGGCGTGACCATGCCCATCGAGATTTCGAACTCGCGAAGGGCATTGTCGGCCAAGGCCTTCTCGACCGATTCCTCTTGCTTGATCTGTTCGAGACCTTCACCTGAGAGGTCAGCCGCCACGCGAACTTTGGCTCGGTTGAGCCCGATCTTGTCCTGAATCACGTCTTCGATCTGTCCAAAGTCGGTGGTGATGTCGAAGTTGAAGCTCGTGGCCAGCTTGGCGAGTTCGGCCTCGGCGCGGGAGAGCTTCAGTTCGGCGTCGTACTTCTGAATCTTCTGCTTGAGATCGGCTAGCTTCTTGGTGGCGTGCTGGATCTTGGTCACGTTGTTGGTGTAGGCGGTCTCGTGAAGCTTGAGCTGGGCCTCGTTCTCCGCAAGCTCCTTCTTCGCCTTCTGCAGCTCGAGGGCAAACTTCGACGCCGTCTCCCGCTCGCCGACCTGGAGGTAGGCCTTGATGCGGGCCTCGAGCGCCGCCACGTGCTGGCGGTCGCCGTTGACCTGCCGCGTGACCCGCTCCACGAGGGCCCGGTACTGCTCGAGTCCTTCGCGGCCCTCCTTCATCTGATCGACCGCCTTGTCGTACTCGTACTGGAGTTGGGCGACAGGGTCGGCGGTCCAGAAAAAGTTCGCGATCTTATTCATCTGGGCCGCGAGGGACTTCCAGAGCTTGCCGAGGATCATGGGCGCTGACTCCGCACGTGGACGGACGATGGATGATGGTGTGGGATTCCCGAAACGTCGAGATTCCCCGGCCCGTCGTGATACCGCTGGCGGGGGACGCCGTCAATCGGTCCGGCGAATCTAACGGCGTGGACGCCGGCCCAACGACCGCAGCGATCGCGGCCGCGATCCGGCCCGGGAGTGGGGCTCCCGGGTGGACTCGTTGAGGATCGTCCGCGTCAACCCCAGACTCGGGTGACGCCGTACTGGTCGAATACGGAATCCGCACTCACGATCGGCATGGATTCGACAAGGCATTGAGCCGCGAGGAGTCGGCCGAAGGGATCACGGTGGTGGAAAGGCAGAGCCATCTGCCGTTCCGCAAAGTCCAGCGTGATCGGTGAGATTGCGGGGCCAAGATCGGCCAAGGCTCTCTCGATCCACTGGCGGTACGGCAGTTGACCTGCCCCCATGAATCGAGCCAGTGTCTATCGTTTGGAAAGCTTCATGGTATTTCTCCGACGAATGATCTTCGGCGCAGCATTGCTCGCATTCACGGCTGGCTGCCGCGAGGACGGTTTTGATCTGGAGTTCCACATGCCGGTCTTTGTGACGCGGATCGAGTTGACCATCAACCAATCCACGGGGCAGGAACCGCGGCGAGTGCGAAGTGGCGTTTATGTGATAGCGCTCGACGAGCATGGCAAAGCGACACTTCGATCATCTTGGCCAATAGCTCGATACCACAGGGAGTTCGTTGTGACACCGACCGAACGCCTGCAGATGCCTGCAGGCTATCGGGTGGTCGACAACGGCTGGGATATGAGCACCGTGACAATACGTACGCCGTGGGGCGTCACGTCGCGTTCAAAGCTTGACGGCTCTGTTTACTGGATGGAGATCGCCAGGCAATGATCAGACACCCGGCCCGCGAGTCGGCCCCCGCCAGGTACCGATTCGAGGATATTTGAGAATTCCTGACCGGCTGACGAAACCCTCGATCACGAAACCCTTGTTTTCAAGGGCGGCTAACGGGACTCGAACCCGCGACCCTCGGTACCACAAACCTGCCACGGTTCGTTTCCGAAAACTTCGCCAGTTAGCGTGATGATCAGGCCAAACGCGGAAGTCGCAGTCCGGCAATGACTCACGGTCCTGAACGCTTTCGCTCGTACCGTCAGTTTCGTGGCGGAGGCGACGGAAAAAGGTACGAACTCGTGAACTCACAAACGGCCAAACGCCTTCGACTTCGCCTTTGATTCCGCGTGCTTGGCTTCCCAAAACGTGCGGTGCTCTCGGTAGACCTGCGCGGCCTCGGGACTCATCGCCTTGGCCGGATAGCCGTCTGTCGACGCGAGTGTCCGGATCACGCTCCTTGACCGCGACGCGCCCAGCTATTTTCGGAGTCTCGAGCACCTGCTGCGATAGTGCGCCCGGCCGCCCTTCGCACTGGAGCGACTCTCCGTGATCCGCGGCGCCGACGGCCGCATCAGTCGCATCCGTTACGTGAGACCCCGGCGCAAGGCGGCCAACTGGGTCGGGCCAGGCCGCTCACGAAAGTCCACGCAGCCGGCGGCCAACGGCGTCGTCGAGTTCTCGCCGTTTGAGTTCCTCGACCGGCTCGCCGATCTCGTCCCGCCGCCGCGGAAGCACCGGCATCGGTATCACGGTGTCTTCGCGCCGAATCACCCGCTCCGGACACCCGGGCCGCTCCTCCCGAGGCTCACGAGTCGCTCATCGGCCCGAAGACCGTCGCGGTAGTGCCATTGACCGGGCTATCCTTGTGGAGGCGGTCGGCACTTCAGGCGTCGGGTGCTTGCGAAAAACCAGCCACGCCCGTACTTTTTCTTTCCCCGACACCGCTTCCTGGAGACGTGCCATGACAGATCCCGTTGGCTTTCCCCGTTCGCCGGCGGCCCTTCTCACCGCGTTGATCGTGGGATTCTGCATCGCATCCGCGTCGCTGCCACCGTCGGCGACTGGTCAGGAGGCGGCCGTGTCGGAGGGAACCGCCCCGAAAACGGAGGAAGTTCCCGCGGAGCCGATCACCCATGACCAGGCAGACAACGCCGACCACCTCAAACTCCTCGTCCGACCGCTGACGAAGGAGGAACTCGAGGAGGCCGCCGCCACGTGGCGCGACCGGCTCAAGGACAAGGTGGCGGAGATCGCGCAAGTGCGTCTCGCGGCGCTGAAGGGCAACGCCGACCCCGCTTCGGCACCTCCGCCGGAAGCGGCGGAGAACATCGCCAAACTTCAGGACGAGCGCACGCTCATCGCCGATCAACTCCGCGTGGTGCTCGACGAGTGGGAGAAAAAGGGGGGCGATCCCGCCGAGTTTCGCACGTACGCCACGGCCGTCGGCGGCCTCGAGATCGACGTCAAGGACACGTCTACGGCGGCGAGCGTGCTCAAGAACTGGCTGGTGTCGGAACAGGGAGGGCTCCGTTGGGTCTGGAACATCGCCCGGTTCGTCGCGATCCTCGTCGGCTTCTGGATTCTCTCCGGAATCCTCAGCGGGCTGGTCGGCCGCGCGCTCACGCGAATCAAGGGGGCGTCGTCCCTGTTGCGGACGTTCGCCGCGAACTTCGTGCGCCTGGCGACGCGGATCGTGGGCCTCGTGGTGGCCCTCTCGGCCCTCGAAGTCAACATCAACCCGCTGCTGGCGGTCATCGGCGGTGCCGCCTTCGTGGTCGGTCTGGCCCTCCAGGGAACCCTCGCGAACTTTGCCCACGGACTGCTGATCCTCGCCTACCGACCCTTCGACATCGGCGACTTCGTCGACGCGGGCGGCGTGAGCGGCAAGGTCCAATCCATGAACATGCTTTCGACGACCATCCGCACCCTCGACAACAAGATGATCATCGTGCCGAACGCGAAGATCGGCGGCGACACGATCACCAACTCCAGTGCGAGCGACACCCGACCGGTGGATCTCAAGTTTGGTATCGGCTACGGCGACGATAGCGACAAGGCCGAGGCCATCCTCCGGCGGATCGTCACCAGCCACCCGCTGGTGCTCGCCGAACCGCCGGCCTTGATCAAACTCAGCGAATTGGCCGAATCGTCGGTGAACTTCGTGGTGCGGCCGTGGGTGAAGAGGTCCGACTATTTTACCGTCCTCTATGACATCACGGCGGCTGTGAAGAAGGAGTTCGACCGCGAGGGCGTGTCGTTTCCCTTCCCGCAGCGGGACATCCACGTCCATCAGGTCGGCGGCTGAAGCCGCGGTCGCCCTGAGACGAGCCGCGCGGTCAGCCGATCGTACCGAGTAACGTTGGCCAGCAGCGCGATGCCGTGACAGGCGGGCACGGGGGTGACGGTCACGGCTCTGAGGGCTGCTGCAACGCGAAGCAACAGCCCCGCTCGCACGACACCTCCCAGATTGCCTGGGCCAAACTCATGGCGAGGATGGGTGAGGAGTTTCCGCTCGAGTGCCCGGCGTGTGGCGGCGACATCCGACGGATCGCGCTCAGCACCGAACCAGGGCCCATCCGCAAGATCCTCACACACTTGGCGGACGCCCGGGCCGCTCCTCCCGAGGCTCACGAGTCGCTCATCAGTCCGAAGACCGTCGCGGTAGTGCCATTGACCGGGCTATCCTTGTCCAATCGGTCGGGGGCGACGAAACCCTCGCTGACGAAACCCTTGTTTTCAAGGGTGGCTAACGGGACTCGAACCCGCGACCCTCGGTACCACAAACCGATGCTCTAACCAACTGAGCTATAGCCACCATGAGGCCGAGATTGTAGCAAACGGACACGCGGTTTCAGGCCCCCTGGCACAACCCGGCCAAAAGTCCCGGCGTTCCCGCAGCCGCGGCTCAGCCGCTTCACTCCCGGCGGCGGGAGTCGATCACGATCGTCACGGGGCCGTCGTTGACCAGCGCTACCTTCATATCGGCCGCGAACACGCCCCGCTCCGGCCGACACCCCACCAGCGACTCCACGGCCGCCAGAAACCGTTCATAGAGCGGCACCGCCTCCTCCGGCCGCGCCGCCGTGATGAAACTCGGTCGGTTGCCCTTCGCCGTCGAAGCGATCAGCGTGAACTGGCTGATCACGAGCAGGCCACCGGCCGCCTCGGTCACGCTGCGGTTCATCTTGCCGGCGTCGTCGGGAAAGATCCGCATCTGCGCCACCTTGCCCGCGAGCCAGTCGGCATCGGCCGGCGTGTCGCCCGCCTCCACGCCGACGAGCACGAGCAGCCCCGTCTGGATCCGGCCGACCACGTCGGCGTCGATCGTCACGCTCGCCTCGCTCACCCGCTGGATCACCGCTCGCATGGCGAAAGTGTAGCCGCGCGGGCCAGAAACCAGCCTGTGCCCGGCGGTGGCGGTTTCCTACCATTCGCGGCGATCGGTGAGCCGGGCTCGCAAGCCCCTGAGCTCAGGCCTGTGGGCTTCCTGATCCGCGCCCGTCATGCGAGCGACTCATGAGCAAGCAGGCACCGACCGTCTCCACCTCGCCGCTCCCCGCCGGCCGCGGCTGCGTGAACGACGTCGCAATCCTCGCGCTTGATATCCCGCTCTTTCCCGTCGATCGACTGATGCGGCTCGACACGGTCGCCGCCGCCCGAAACACCGCCGCCGTCCGGATCGGCTGGGCGGCAATCTTCCTCAAAGCCTACGGCCTCGTGGCCCGCGAAACGCCGCCCCTTCGCAGCTGGCTCGCAGGCCGATTCCGCCAGCGGCTGGCCACGAGCTCCGAGAGCGTTGCCTCTCTGGCGATCAACCGGGGCGACGGCGGCGACGATCGGCTCTTTTTCGCGAGGCTCGCCCGGCCCGACACCACACCGCTGCCACTGCTCCAGCAGTCGGTCGACTGGTTCGTCACGCAGCCCATCGAGGAGGCCTTCAAGCGACAGCTCGAACTCGAAGGCGTGCCAGGCTGGCTGCGCCGCACGATTCTCCGCTGGAACATGCGCTCGGCATCGCCCAAGCGGGTCACGCGGATCGGCACGTTCAGCCTCTCGACCCTCGCCGGCTTCTCCGCCACCAACCGGTTCCATCCCACCATCTGCACCACGAGCCTCTCCTACGGACCGCTCGACGGCGACGGCCGCTGCCTTGTGACCGTGATCGCCGACCACCGCGTGCTCGACGGCGCGGCGGTGGCGAAGGCACTGGCGCGACTGGAGGAGGTGCTCACCACCGAAATCGTCGCCGAACTCAGGACGGCTCGCCCCGTCCCTGCCGAAGCCGCCGCCTGATCTCGGCGAGCCGCTCGGCGAGATCCCGCTCCAGCCCGCGGTCGCTCGGCTCGTAGTAGTCCTTCTCCACCCCGAGGTAGTCCTGCGCCGCGATCCCGTCGGGGGCGTCGTGGGAATACTCGTAGCCCTGCCCGTGGCGGAGCCGCTTGGCGCCGGCGTAGTGCTTGTCTTGGAGATGCCGCGGCACGGGGATCACCGCCTGCTCGCGGACGTCGCTGCGGGCCGCGGCGATCGCCGTCGTGCAGGCGTTGCTCTTGGGCGCGAGCGCCAGATAGATGACCGCCTGTGCAAGTGTGAGCTGGCACTCCGGCAGGCCGACGAACTCGGTCGCCTGCATCGCCGCCACGGCGATCATCAACGCCCGCGGATCGGCGTTGCCCACGTCTTCGCTGGCAAGAATCACGAGCCGCCGCGAGAGAAACCGCACGTCCTCGCCCCCCTCGAGCATTCGCGCGAGCCAGTAAAGGCCGGCGTCCGCGTCGCTGCCGCGGATGCTCTTAATCAGCGCGCTGGCGCAGTCGTAGTGCGTGTCACCCGAATCGTAGGCCACCACCTTCCGCTGCACGCTCTCACGGGCCAGATCAAGCGTAAATGCGAGCGGCCGCTCACCGCTTGAAAGCACGCCCACCTCGAGGGCGCCGAGCGCCCGCCGGGCGTCGCCGTCGGAGGTCTCCACGAGAAACTCTCGCGCCTCAGGCAGTAGCGTGATCTGCTCCCGGCCGAGGCCGTGGTCGCGGTCGGCCACGGCCCGGTCGAGGATCTCGGCGATGTCGTGCTTCGAGAGCGCTTCCAGTTCGAAGATCCGGCTGCGGCTGACCAGGGCGCTGGTGAGCGCGAAGAAGGGGTTCTGGGTGGTCGCTCCGATCAGCGCGATCACCCCGTTCTCGACGTCGGGGAGGAGCACGTCTTGCTGCGCCTTGTTGAAGCGGTGGATCTCGTCGATGAACAAACACGTCTTCTGGCCGTCATCTTCGAGCCGTCGGCGCGCGGCCTCGAGCACCTCGCGAACGTCCTTCACACCCGACGCGGTCGCGGAGAGTTCCACGAACCGTCGCTTCGTCTCGTTGGCGATGATCTCGGCGAGCGTCGTCTTCCCAACGCCCGGCGGCCCGTAGAGGATCACCGACCCGAGCCGGTCGGCCTCAATCAGCCGCCGCAGGAGTTTTCCCGCTCCAACAACCTGGTCCTGACCCACGTAGTCGGCCAAGCGTCGCGGCCGCATCCGGGCAGCGAGCGGCGCAGCTCGGGCCACGTTGGCGGCCCGCGATGCGGCGAAGAGGTCGGGCATGAGTGGCCTCGCGTCGCGGGCCGTCAGCCGGCCCAGACAAACTCGACGGGCACGTCGATGTCGGGATGCAGGCTCTTGTGCACGGGGCAGGTGTGGGCGGCCTGCTCGAGCGTCGTCCGGTACGGGTGATCCGGCGGCAGCGGGATCGTGATCCGCGTGCGGAGCGACGCGATCCGCCGCGGCGGCTCCTTCGTCATCTCCTTCACCGTCTCGACGGTGGCGCCGGTGAGGTTGATGCCGTGCCGCTCCGCCACGATCCCCATGATCGTCATCATGCACGCGCCCAGGGCCGTTGCCACCAGGTCGGTCGGAGAAAAGCTCTCCCCCTTGCCGTGGTTGTCGACCGGGGCGTCGGTGACCAGCGTCGTGCCCGACGGGCCGTGGGTGGCGCGGCAGCGGAGGCCGCCTTCATAGACCGACGCGAGTGTGACCACGGCAACTGTTCTCCTGGGCCAGGAAACGGAGGGCGACGCAAGCCTCATCCTAACGTCCGGCGAGGCTACGATGGTGGCGGCCGCTTTCGGCCTCACGAGGCACCCGCCGCTCCGATGGGATTCCGTTCACTCCAGGCCTGCGTCGACGCCCTGCAGAACGACCGCCAGGCCACAGGCCCCACGGCCCGGCGGCAGCTCGTCGTCGTCGATCACCCCGTCGATCCCCATCTCGAGATTGCCGAGATCCAGCGGCGGCTGTTCCGCGCCGGCGGACCAGCGGTGCTGTTTTCGAAGCCCCGCGGCAGCGACTTCCCGGTGCTCGTGAATCTCTACGGCACGCGGCAGCGGATCGAGCAGATCTTCGCCGACACGCTCGACCGCGTCCGGCGGCTCGTGGAACTCAAGCTCGACCCCACAGCCGCGCTGCGGAAGCCGGGCCGCTACTGGCGGTCGCCCATCGATGCGCTGGCGATGCTGCCGAAGCAGGTCCGTAGTGGTCCGGTGCTCACCCGCTCGATCCCACTCTCCCGGCTGCCGCAGGTGGTGTCGTGGCCGGGCGACGGCGGGCCATTCATCACGCTGCCGGCCGTCTACACCGAGCACCCGGACACACCGGGCACGAAGCACTCAAACCTCGGCATGTACCGGGTGCAGCTCGCCGGCAATGCCTACGAGCCCGACCGCGAGGCAGGCCTCCACTACCAACTCCACCGCGGCATCGGCGTGCACCACGCCGCCGCTCTCGCACGAGGCGCACCGCTCAAGGTGGCGATCTTCGTGGGCGGCTCACCGGCCATGGCCGTCTCGGCGGTGATGCCGCTCCCCGAGGGCCTCGCCGAACTCACGTTTGCCGGCGCGCTGGCCGGCCATCGCATCCCGATGATTCCCCGTCGCGGCGGACCAGCCATCTACGCCGACGCCGACTTCGTGATCGAGGGCACGGTGAACCCCGGGGCCACCAAGCCCGAGGGACCCTTCGGCGACCACCTCGGCTACTACGCCCGGCAGCATGAGTTTCCGCTGCTCCGTGTGGATCATGTCTGGCACCGCGAGGGGGCGATCTGGCCGGTCACCGTGGTCGGCCGGCCGCCGCAGGAAGACACGCTCTTCGGCTGGCTCGTCCACGAACTCACCGGGCCCGTGATCCCCACGGTCCTACCCGGCGTGTCGAGCATCCATGCCGTCGATGCCTCGGGCGTCCATCCGCTGCTGCTCGCTGTCGGCAGCGAACGCTACCTCCCTTGGAAG
>Ga0194055_10003871_pt1 | contig 11419 bp, 11 predicted proteins | sample SepL449m_MetaG_FD_155482 | JGI IMG/M metagenome (GOLD analysis project Ga0194055, IMG submission 155482) | Anoxic zone freshwater microbial communities from boreal shield lake in IISD Experimental Lakes Area, Ontario, Canada - Sep2016-L442-9m | ecosystem: Environmental > Aquatic > Freshwater >... | reverse complement strand
AAGTGGATGTGTCGAAGGCAACCGTCCAACTTGGTGGGGGAGGGCATCGCTTCGCCGCGGGGTACACCCGCTCAGGTGATCGCGAGGCGCTGCTAGCCGAGCTAAAGACGGTGCTGAATTCGCTGCCACATATGGCGGAGTGACCGATGGCGCGTGGGCCACGGGAACGCACGGCCGCTGACGGAATCGTTGTGGTCGATAAGCCATCGGGTATGACGAGTCATGATGTCGTGTCACGGATGCGACGCTTCGCCGGCACCCGCAAGGTCGGGCATGCTGGCACTCTCGATCCAATGGCAACAGGCGTGCTCATTGTTGGGGTTGAACGCGCAACGCGACTACTCGGCCACCTGATGCTCACTGACAAGACGTACGACGCGACGATCCGGCTCGGCGTCGCCACTCACACCGATGACGCTGAGGGTGAGGTGCTAGAAAACATCGACGCCGCGCACATTACTGACGAGGCAATTCGTCATGGCGTACAGGCACTTACGGGGTCGATCATGCAGCGGCCGTCATCGGTTTCTGCGATCAAAGTTGACGGGGTTCGGTCGTACGACCGGGTGCGCGCTGGTGAAGAGATCGTCCTGCCGGAACGGCGGGCAACGATTTCGCGCTTTGAGATTCACCAGATTCGTCGAGCTGAATCCACCGTCGATGTTGACGTGACGGTTGACTGCTCGTCCGGCACGTACATTCGCGCACTCGCTCGCGATTTGGGTGCTGGGCTGAACGTCGGCGGCCATCTGACTGCGCTTAGACGGACGCGAGTCGGCGCCTTCACCATCAATCAAGCGCACAGCCTTGAGCAACTCGAACAAGACTGCGTGATCATCCCGCTTGCGGACGTGGTCCGCGAAACCTTCCCGAGCATCAGTGTCGATGCGTCCGATGTCGATCGTGTGCTGCATGGATCGAGGATTCCGATTGCTGAAGATAGCGACGGAATCGTTGGCATCTTCGGTCCTGATGGGCGTGTGCTGTCTATCGCGGAGCCCCGCGAAGGCGTGTACGCACATCTCGTCGTGTTTTCGTAAACGCCGATTTCCGGCCATAAGAGTGGGTTGCATTCACACTCTTATGGCGCCGAGTGGCAAGGTATGACTGTGCAACGTTGGAATGGTCTCGCCGAAGTACCAGACGACCAGCCACGGTCAGTGGTGTGCATTGGCGTCTTTGACGGCGTGCATCGCGGACATCGCGCGATCATCAGCCGTGCAGTCGAGTACGCGCACACCCTCGGCGCGCCAGCCGTCGTCATCACCTTCGATCCACATCCGAGTGAAGTGATCCGGCCCGGCACGCATCCGGGACTACTGTCATCTATCGATCAGCGCTGCGAACTACTGGCCGACTTAGGTGTGGACGGGGTCTGCGTCCTGCCGTTTACGCTCGAACTCGCAGCGCTGTCGCCGCAGGAGTTCGTCGATCACGTTCTAGTCGACAGGTTCCATGCGCTCGGTGTTGTTGTAGGAGTGAATTTCCGCTTCGGCCATCGAGCCTCAGGTGACACCGAATTACTTGGCGAGTTGGGGCTAAGCCGAGGATTCATGGTTGATGCTGCTCCACTCGTCGCCGGCACTGGCGGCACGTGGTCCTCGACGTACGTACGCGGCCTCGTTGCCGCTGGTGATGTTGCCGCTGCGGGTATCTCGCTCGGGCGTCTACACCGCGTGGAAGGTGTCATCGAGCACGGAGATAAGCGCGGCCGCGAGTTGGGCTTCCCAACGGCGAACCTCGGAACGATCGCACACGCTGCCGTCCCAGCTGACGGTGTGTACGCCGCTTGGCTGATCGACAATCCCTACTCCGACGAGCCGACCACCTACCCGGCCGCCGTCAGTGTCGGCACGAATCCCACATTCGACGGAGTGATCGGGCGCCGCGTTGAGGCTTACGTTCTCGATCGTGACGATCTCGACCTCTACGACAACTTCGTCGCTGTCGATTTCGTTGAGCGGATTCGTGGCCAGGTGAAGTTCGATGGGATTGACGCGCTGATCACCCAAATGACTGCGGACGTCAACAAATCCCGCGAAATCCTCGCCCAGGACTAACTGCAGCCTTGCACCTCCAAGGCTGTGACCTGCGGTGATGTGACCGATTGGGTGGGATCCGCGCCCACTGATAATGTTCTCAATGACGGTTATTGGGTAGGCGCCCGGTAGCTCGTGTCTGATCCAGGATTGCGCGTCCGGCGCATCCGTAACGCGCCCGAAGAGGAATACATGTCGCTCGACGCCGAGAAGAAGAACGCAATCATTGCTGAGTACGCCACCAAGCCTGGCGACACCGGCTCACCTGAGGTTCAGATTGCACTTCTCACCAACCGCATCAATGAGCTCACCGAGCATCTCAAGACGCATAAGCACGATCACCACGGCCGCCGCGGCTTGCTGTTGATGGTCGGTCAGCGTCGTCGTCTGCTCAAGTACCTGACCAAGACCGACATCGAGCGCTACCGCGCAATCATCGAGCGTCTCGGTATCCGCCGCTAGTTGCACATCTGGCTGTGGTGATTGACTCGCGGGTCGCTCACCCATAAGCCGGTGGTTGTGCGCTAGAAATAAAAATGAGTAATACCGACAACTGAATAGCCACTGAATTGGTCGTGGCAAACGGCTACGACCAAAGACGAACCGTCGGAAATCGGGAGCGAACGCTCCGGAGCAAAGCCCCAGTCGTCGGTCTTCGGTAGTGGCATTCGGGCGCGATCGAGTCTCTCGCAGGAGTGAGCCGATAGGCGGCCCGCGTGCTTCGATCGATGACCGGCCTCCTGCCGACTGTCAGGCACTCCCGCGCTCGCTCCTTGCTTCCATGATGAAACAAGGAGGGCACCCCGTGGAGGGTCCCGAGATCCAATCCGCCGAAGCCATTATCGATAACGGCTCATTCGGCACCCGTAAGGTTCGTTTCGAAACAGGTCGACTTGCTCGCCAGGCTGCTGGTGCGGCAGTTGTCTACCTTGACGACGAAACGATGCTTCTCTCGGCCACGACTGCCGGTAAGAGCCCGAAGGAACAGTTCGACTTCTTCCCACTCACTGTTGATGTTGAAGAGCGTATGTACGCCGTGGGCCGTATCCCCGGCTCGTTCTTCCGTCGCGAAGGTCGTCCGTCAGAGGACGCGATTCTCACCTGCCGCCTGATCGACCGTCCGTTGCGCCCCTCGTTCGTTAAGGGTCTTCGCAATGAGATTCAGGTCGTTGTCACCGTGATGGCGCTTAACCCCGATCACCTGTACGACGTGGTTGCTATCAACGCAGCTTCGATGTCGACGCAGATCGCCGGCCTGCCTTTCAGCGGCCCGATCGGTGGCGTTCGCGTCGCCCTGATCAACAACCAGTGGGTTGCTTTCCCAACGCACTCAGAGCTCGAAGAGGCCGTGTTCGACATGGTCGTTGCTGGCCGCATCGTTGGCGACGATGTCGCCATCATGATGGTTGAAGCTGAAGCCACCGAGCGCACAATTGAGCTCGTTCGTGGTGGCATGGCTGCCCCGACTGAAGAGATCGTTGCTCAGGGCATTGATGCATCTAAGGGCTTCATTCGCGCACTGTGTGTTGCACAGAGCGAGCTGGCCGCGCAGGTGTCCAAAGAGACGCAGGAATTCCCGATCTTCGCTGACTACCAGCCAGACGCGTTTGCAGCCGTCGAAGCAGCTGTCAGTTCAGATCTCGCTGCTGCTCTCACCATCGGTGGCAAGCAGGAGCGCGAAGAAGAGCTTGATCGCGTAAAGGCTCTCGTCTCAGAGCGCCTCGCCGAAGACTTCCAGGGCCGCGAGAAGGAGGTCAGCGCTGCCTACCGCTCGCTGACCAAGAAGCTCGTTCGCCAGCGCGTTCTTCGCGACAAGATCCGCATCGACGGTCGTGGGCTCTCCGATATCCGCACCCTGTCGGCTGAGGTTGATGTTGTGCCGCGCGTTCATGGTTCAGCACTCTTCGAGCGCGGCGAGACCCAGATCCTTGGCATCTCAACGCTGAACATGCTGCGCATGGAACAGCAGCTCGACACCCTGAACCCAGAGACGCGTAAGCGCTACATGCACAACTACAACTTCCCGCCTTACTCAACCGGTGAGACGGGTCGCGTCGGTTCGCCGAAGCGTCGCGAAATTGGTCACGGTGCACTCGCTGAGCGCGCCCTCGTACCAGTTCTTCCCACCAAGGAAGAGTTCCCCTACGCCATCCGTCAGGTGTCCGAGGCTCTTAGCTCGAACGGCTCGACGTCCATGGGTTCAGTTTGTGCCTCGACGATGTCGTTGCTCAACGCTGGTGTGCCGTTGAAGGCGCCAGTTGCGGGTATTGCGATGGGTCTTATCTCCGATGAGGTCGACGGCAAGACCGAGTACGTCTCACTCACCGACATCCTCGGTGCGGAAGATGCGTTCGGCGACATGGACTTCAAGGTTGCCGGTACTCGCGAATTCGTCACGGCCCTTCAGCTCGACACCAAGCTCGACGGTATTCCGGCATCAGTTCTCGCCGGTGCGTTGACGCAGGCTCGCGATGCGCGCCTGGCAATTCTCGACGTGATGATGGAAGCCATTGATCGTCCAGATGAGATGTCGCCATTCGCGCCACGCATCATCTCGATTCAGATCCCCGTCGACAAGATCGGTGAGGTCATTGGCCCGAAGGGCAAGATGATCAACCAGATTCAGGACGAGACTGGTGCAGAGATCACGATCCAGGACGACGGCACGATCTACATTGGCGCTGTTGATGGGCCGAAGGCTGAGGCTGCGCGTGCGCAGATCAACGCCATTGCCAATCCGCACATGCCAGAGATCGGCGAGCGCTACCTCGGCACGGTCGTCAAGACCACGCCGTTCGGTGCCTTCATCTCGCTGATGCCAGGTAAGGATGGCCTGCTTCACATCTCGAAGCTGCGCAGCCTTGCCGGCGGCAAGCGCGTCGACAATGTCGACGACGTTGTGTCGATCGGTCAGAAGGTGCTCGTGGAAATCTCCGAGATCGACGCCCGCGGCAAGCTGTCGCTGAGCCCGGTCGACGAGAACGCTGACGGAGCCGAAGCGCCAGCCGCGCAAGCCGACGCAGCAACCGAAGAGGCCTGATCCTTGCCTAAGGCAGCACGATCAACTGTGGGCACGGGACATCGTCCCGTGCCCACAGCACGTGATCAGAAGCCCGGAAGTACCCGCATCCTGCTCAACGAAGAGGGTGCCGTAGTACGTCGCACCGTTCTTCCAAGCGGACTGCGGATCGTCACGGAAAATCTTCCCGGAGTGCGCTCAGCGGCCTTCGGTATTTGGGTTGGCGTTGGCTCGCGCGACGAAACCCCGGCGCAGGCCGGTGCCGCGCACTACCTCGAGCATCTCTTATTCAAGGGCACGTCAAATCGCACGTCTCTTGAGATTTCATCTTCTGTTGATGCCGTTGGTGGAGAGCTCAATGCCTTCACGTCCAAAGAGCTCACCTGTTTTTATGCGCGCGTTCTCGATGCTGATTTACCGATGGCGATGGATGTCGTCAGTGATGTCGTCACCTCTGCGCTGCTTCGCTCTGAAGATGTTGACGGTGAACGCGATGTGATCCTCGAAGAGATCGCTATGCGCGATGACGATCCTGGTGATCTCGTCCACGAAGAATTCGCCGACGCGATGTACGGGCACGCCTCCCTTGGCCGCCCGATCTTGGGCACCGTCGAAACCATCGAGGCGATCACACCTCGCAACATTCGCTCGTTCTACAACCGTCAGTATCAGGCGCCGAACCTTGTTGTAGCGGCCGCTGGAAACGTTGACCACGCAGCCGTCGTGCGTGCAGTGAAGAAGTCGTTTGGACGTGCGGGATTACTTGATTCCGAGGCATTGCCGGCGCAGCCACGTGGCGGCGTTCTGCGTACACGCGGTGCAGGGCAGATTCGTGTCTTCAATAAGGCCACAGAGCAGGCGAACGTCGTGATCGGCGTTCCTGGTCTTGCCCGTGATGACGACCGTCGCTTCGCCCTTGGCGTCTTGAATGCGGCCCTTGGTGGCGGTATGAGCTCACGCCTGTTCCAAGAGATCCGCGAAAAGCGCGGCTTGGCTTACTCCGTCTTCTCGTTCACCTCGTCGTATGCCGACACCGGAATGTTCGGCGTCTACGCCGGCTGCATTCCGAAGAAGATTGACGACGTGCTCGCGATCACTCGAGATGAGCTGGCAAAGATTGCGGCGTCCGGAATCACTGCCGACGAGCTCGCCCGCGGTAAGGGTCAGATGCGCGGTGGACTGGTGCTCGGCCTCGAAGACACCGGCTCGCGGATGTCTCGCATTGGTAAAGCTGAGTTGCTCACGGGTGATCTGTGGTCGACGGCAGATGTTCTTTCAGCCGTTGAGGGCGTAACCCTGGAACAAGTGCAAGCCGTGGCATCATCATTGTTGGATGTTCAGCCAACCCTGGCCGTGATCGGTCCATTCGATCCTGATCGAGACTTTTCGTCCGCTGTTGCCTAACCGCGCCGCTATTTAAGGAGTCACTGCCATGGCACTTCGTGTTGGTGTGATCGGTGCTCGGGGCCGCATGGGTGCGGAAGTGGTTCGTGCAGTTGAGGCAGCTGACGATCTAGAACTGGCTGTTGGTCTTGATCTGGATGATGATCTAGAAGATCTAGAAGATGCCGGGGCGGATGTTGTTGTTGACTTCACGCACCCTGACGCGGTGATGGACAACCTCCAATTCGTCATTGCTAATCGCATGCATGCCGTTGTCGGCACTACGGGGTTCACGCCCGATCGGCTCGAGACTGTGCGCGGATGGTTGCACCACGTTCCGTCGGCGGGCGTGCTGATCGCGCCCAACTTCGGAATCGGTGCCGTGCTCATGATGCACTTCGCTGCTCAAGCCGCACCGTACTTCGAGTCCGTTGAAATCATTGAGCTTCATCACCCAGACAAGGCAGATGCTCCGTCGGGTACGGCGCGCGCAACGGCGTCGCTGATTGCGACAGCACGTGCGGCTGCGGGACGGGGCGCATCGCCCGATGCCACGACGCAGAGTCTTGATGGTGCACGTGGTGCCGATGTCGATGGCATTCGCGTCCATTCAGTGCGCGCACGTGGATTGCTCGCACATCAGGAAGTAATTCTTGGCGATCCGGGGGAGACCCTGACGATTCGCCATGACTCAACGGATCGCTCATCGTTCATGCCTGGCGTTCTGCTAGGCGTTCGCACGGTAGCCGAAACGCCAGGCTTGACCTACGGCCTAGAAAACTTCCTCGACCTTCGTTGAGCAATACGACGCCATGATGGCTTGAATTCCTGACTCACACGTGCCCCGATGGGTTGTCCGATGTGTTTAACCAAGATCCACATAGGCTTCCTTTGATGTATTCACCTGAGACATTGAAGTGGTGGGATCTCGAGAAACTAAGCGAAGCCGAAGTGGCGCAAGGCCGCAGCCGTGGCGGCAGCGACCAACACGACGACGATGAACGGAGCTCGCAGAAGAAGGGCAACCACGGCCGCTAGAAGGCCCGCGAATCGAGCATCGATCACGAGGGTCTGACCAACGGCGAACGTCTGCACAGCCACCAGCGCGGACAGAAGTGCAATAGGAATAGCATCCGAGGTGGCTTTGACGACGGGCTTATCAAGAATGTCGTGGGGGACTGATGCCCCAGCGAGCTTGGCGATGTAACAACCGACGCAGGCGGCGATGACGGCGATCCACACAGTGCTCATGACTTACCCACCGCGGATGATTCGATTTGCTCCGTACGTCGACGAACGGCCAGCACCCCGGCGACCACGGCGACGATCGACGTAAGCAGCACCGGGACACCCGGTCGCAGGAATGGTGTCAGGATCAACGCCACTGCCCCTGCGCATAGCGCGATCGACCATGAGCGACGATCGTGTAGCCGTGGCCATACCAGCGCAATAAAGCCAGCTGGAATCGCGGCGTCCAAGCCCCATACCTTCGGATCGCCCAGGGCCTGCGCACCCATCGCACCCGCGAAGGTAGCTAGGTTCCAAAACACAAACACCGACAGTCCAGTGGCCCAGAACGCGAGCTTCGAGCCGTGAAAGTTATCGGGCTCTTCGGATTGAGCCACACCCATCGCTGTGGATTCATCGATCGTCAATTGCGCTGCTACTAGGCGAGTTGGGCCAGACACGTTCAGCATCGGTGCCATCGTTACTCCGTAGAACGCGTTACGAAGTCCGAGCAGCACGCTGGTCGCCACCGCTGAAGCCGCTCCGCCGCCGGCGGCGAGAACGCCCACCAACGCAAACTGCGAGCCGCCGGTAAACATCAACACCGATAGCGTCTGAGTCTGTAGAACCGTCAAGCCACCCAATACGGAGATCGCGCCGAATGAGATTCCGTATGCGCCCGTTGCCAATCCGACGCTAAGGGCATTGAGCAGAATTGTGCGTCGACGGATATGCCACTCGTGGATCACTCGGGCTCCGTGGGAATACCGCTATCGGCTGGGCCAACGTGATCGGCCAACCATTCGACCAACGGTGTCAGTGCGCGCCACGTCGAACGTACCTTTGTCAGCGTCGTGCGAGTATCGAGCCAGGTGGGTGTGCCGAACTGGTGACTCAGTAATACGTTCTTGCGTCGCAGAAGTGCAAGATGCGGGTGGTCATCGGCAACGCCGCGCGGCTTGGTCTTCATCAGATCGTCGCCGAGTTCTAATCCAGCCTTGAGCGCCTTCTTAAGCGCAGGCTCGAACGTGGCAACGATGGGGGAGTCAATTGCCTCCCGGTACCGCTGTGTTTGCAATGACGACGCGGCATACCAACCGCCGCCGACGTACAAACCTTGCGCAGAGATCTGCACGTAGTAGCCGATCGAATCCTCGACGCCGATCAGCGCACCCTGATGGTCCTTGTAAGGAGTCTTCTCTTTGCTAAACCGCACATCGCGATACGGACGGTAGATATGTGCGACACCAAACTCGGATTCCAGCTCGGCCAAAAGTTCTTCGAGCGGAGTGCGGACATTCGTCTCGTAGACGTCCTTGTGCTCGGCCCACCACACCTTGCTGTTGTTAACAGCCAACTGCTCGTAGAACTCGACAGCCGCCACCGGGATTCCAGAGAATTTTGCCACACCGCGAGCCTAGGGGCTGGCCTTCATATCCGCCGGAACAGTTGCCAGATTGTGCCGTCCCTACCGACGCTATCTGTTCTCGTCAGGTAACCTGCGTTCCGTGCGCATCGTCGTTGTCGGAGCAGGCTGCTGGGGTTTACCCGCCGCGGCTGAGTTGGCCCGTCGCGGACATGACGTCACCTTGATCGACCGACACGGACCAGCCCACACACTCGGCTCGTCATCAGGACCGACTCGGATCTGGCGGCTCTCGCATCCCGATCAGCTGCGAGTAAGGCTTGCTTTGCGGGCCGTCGGTGCGTGGGAACGGCTCGAGTCATTGACGGGGATCCAAGCAATCTTGCGTCGCGGAATCCTTTGGCGCGATGAGAATTCAGCGCCTCGCGTGATGGCTGCACTTGCCGCAGAGAATGTCCCATTCGAGGTCTACGACCCCGATGACGTCACGAAAGTGTTTCCCGGATTGCGGCCCGACGGCCGGATCGGCGTGTGGCAAGAAACCGCCGGGCCCGTGCTTGCGTCGTCGGCCCTCGACGCACAGGTTGGCCTGTTCGCAATGGCCGGTGGACGGCTTGAGGTCGGCCCCATCATTCGCAGCATCGAAACAACCGCCGCCGGCGTTCGACTGACCGCAGAGGATGGACACATCTTCGAAGCGGATATGGCCGTCGTCGCCCCCGGCCCCGGCGCCGGAGCCTTATTCAAAGCCATGGATCTCGATGTTCAGTTTGCGCCCGTTCTCGAGCAGGTTTGCCATGTGGGCCAAGCGCCGGCAACGGACTATCTGCCATGCCTTTACGATGGACCGATGGGGGACGAGCCGGGCATGTACGGAATGGCCACACCCGGGCGAGGCTACAAACTCGGCGTCGATTACTCGATTCGAGACTGGACTGAGAACGATCTCGATCGCGTGCCGTCCACTCACGTATCGTCGATGATTTCCGAGCGGGTAGTGCGCAACTTCACCAGCCTCGATCCGACCGTCTTTGACGCCCAAGTCTGCTCGTGGACAGATTCGCCGGACGGGCGCTTCGTGATCGACACCGTGCTCGATGGCCGGGTTGTTGTGGCTGCGGGTGATTCAGGTGAAGGCTTCAAATTCTCCGCACTGATGGGCCTGATCTTGGCCGATCTGGCCGAGGGCAATGCGCCCGATGCTGACGTTGCCACCTTCGGGATCGCCAGATTTGCGAATGGCGGCGGGGTGGTCCCCGGTCCACGGACCTTGGGGAGTTAGGGTCGTGTCAGGCCAGAGTTAGCCACACCAGTTCGTCGTAGGAGTCATGCATGTCCGAGCAGAGTGAACTCACCTTCCGAAGCGATGTCACGGTTGAGCTCGTCAAACATGCCGCCTCCGATGCTGACGTGCTATTCGCCGCACGGGTTTCCACCCAAGGTGAACGCTCACTTGACTCCGTCGAGGCGGATACTTCCGGTGCTGAAGGGCTGATTCGCTTCCTGATGCGTGAGCGTCATGGCAGCCCATTCGAGCACTCCGTCATGACCTTCTACGTTCAGGCGCCGATCTTCGTCTGGCGTGAACACATGCGTCACCGCATGGCGTCCTACAACGAAGAAAGTGGCCGTTATCGGGTCCTCGAGCCACTGTTCTACGTACCCGCTCCAGAGCGAAATCTCATCCAGATCGGTAAGGCGGGCGCCTATGACTTCGTTCCTGGAACCCCCGAACAGTATGAACTCACCGTCGATGCCATTAAGACCGCGTGCCGTGAGTCTTATGCCCAGTATCAGCGCATGTTGGACGCTGGTGTTGCGCGCGAAGTTGCCCGCGCGGTACTCCCGGTGAACACGTATTCCTCGGCTTACGTCACCATGAATTCGCGTGCGTTGATGAACTTCTTATCGCTTCGTAAGCGAAGCGAGGATGCACATTTCCCGTCGTACCCCCAGCGCGAAATAGAAATGGTTGCCGAGAAGTACGAAGACGCCTGGGCGGCCATCATGCCGATGACACATGCGGCATTTGTGGCTAACGGACGCGTCGCGCCCTAGTCACAGACCACCACGCTCGCGACCGATAGGCTAATCCCGTGGCCCGCATTTCAACCTCGCAGCGACCCTTCGGTCGCATGCTCACCGCCATGGTTACCCCGTTCACCAAAGATGGATCACTTGACGAGAAAGCGGCTGCCGCGTTGGCCGTCGATCTGGTTGATCTCGGTAACGATGGGCTGATCGTCAACGGCACCACGGGTGAATCGCCAACTACGTCTGATGAAGAGAAGGATCGTCTTCTACGCGTTGTCGTTGAAGCTGTGGGCAGCCGGGCACATGTGATTGCGGGGGTCGGAACGAACGACACTCGTCACACCATTGAAC
>Ga0194055_10003869_pt1 | contig 11420 bp, 6 predicted proteins | sample SepL449m_MetaG_FD_155482 | JGI IMG/M metagenome (GOLD analysis project Ga0194055, IMG submission 155482) | Anoxic zone freshwater microbial communities from boreal shield lake in IISD Experimental Lakes Area, Ontario, Canada - Sep2016-L442-9m | ecosystem: Environmental > Aquatic > Freshwater >... | reverse complement strand
TTCGCGGTCACTCCCTGAATATCGCGAGCGGCTTATTACGGCGATTGACGTGAGGAGTACCGCTGGAGCGATACAAGGTATTGAGGTCGCCAGGTCGGGCCGTGCTTCCGCTGTTGGTACTCGATCCAGTTGGAATCCTGTAGCAGGTCCTCACCCTTCACATACTGGGCCCCTTCAAAATAGTGCAACAGATAATCGGGCTTCAGTCGATCGATCTGGTCAGGTGAAAGATATTGAACCCGATAGGCTGCGAGTTGACGCTGGTTGTCAGCCTGGGCAATCACAAATTCGCTGTCAGGATGCGTGACGTGATAAATACGTCGAGGCAACAGGTAGTACGAAAGGAAGTAGAGTTTCTGGTCGCTGACGACAAAAATCCGGGAACCGGGTGGGGTCATCAGTGAGACATAGCGAATGACATCGCGATTGGAATCACTGATGTTTGGCAGGATTGTTCGTCCGGGAAGCAATCGATAAACCGGCCACTCCCACAGTCGGCGCTGAAGGCTCAAACCACCATGGACGACTGCCAGTCCGATCCAGGCAAGAACCATCAGCCTGCAGGTCGTCGCGACAATGAAGCCAGCCCCCGGCGGAGCGGTGACTTGCCAGAATTGTTTGACCAGACACCCAAAGAATGGAATGGCCGTCCGCTGTTTCCACCAGACAAGCGAGACCGCCAGAAAACCAATCGAGGCCACGCATCGCAGCAGCCACACCGACGCTGTTGCCGCGGATGACGCCTCGTACCGTAAGAACTCATCGTTCGGTACGCGATCCACCGCCCAGGCCTGTGCAACTTCGATTGGTAAAATCCACGCCGCGCCGGCGACAATCACCAGACTGCACCAGACGCCAATGATGGTGCGGTGGATACGACGATTGAGTGCCACAGACGAATTGTTGACCACTCGGCCCCCTTGCCCAAATCTCGGTCAGTTCCTGATGGCTGACGTTCGAAACTTTCGTGCCTCAATTCAGTCGAATCGCCAATCACTCTGTTTGATCGCTACTTGCCAATGCAGTAAAGAAACCGGTCGGATCGGATCAAAAGTCGGTTACCGTCAACAGCGGGGCTGCCATTGAAGATGCTGCGATCAGTGAGATCGTTCATCGCCAGTTGCTCAAACTCCGGTTTTGCTGCCACGACGAATGTCCGCCCCTCACGGCTCAGGTAATAGATCTTTCCGTCCGCCAGCAATGCCGACGAATAGACCTGCTCTGCCCGTTCCAGCCGTTTCTGGTAAACAATTTCGCCCGTATCAGCTTTCGCGCAGTTCGCAATGCCACTCTCGTGAGCCCAATAAAGATATCCGTTCCAATACACAGGAGACGAGACATTTGAGCCTTTGACGCTTGTCCATAGGCGATGTGATTCCGTCACGTCACCACTGCCGCCGGTTCGCACTGCAAGCGCGGCAACGCCCGAGCGACCGCCAAGGCAATAGACAACGCCATCTGCGGCCACAATACTGGGAACCATGTACCAGCCGATGTCGGTCTTACATGTCCAGAGTGACTTACCCGATGCGGGGTCGAATGCCAGGACCTTTCCCTGCATTGATATGATCAATTCCTGACGGCCAGACTTGGCGATCACAACAACGGGTGTATTCCACGATTCGCGGATTCCAGACGCTCGCCAGATCTCTTTTCCTGTACTTCGATCAAGTGCGATCAATGATTCGCTCTCGACACTCGCGTTGATGATCAAGAGATTACCGTGAATAACCGGTGACGAAGACGTTCCCCAACCGTGAGTCTTCGATCCGACATCGGCTTGCCACTTCTGTCGGCCGTCGTGACCAAAGCAAAAGACGCCCGTCTTGCCGAAGAAGACATAGATCCCGCTGGAATCGACCGCAGGTGTATTTGCGGCAAAACCGTGATCACGAATCCGATCTTCTTCCGGTAGTTTTGCAGGAACAGCCTGATCCCAGACTGTTGTTCCGTCTGTTCGCTTCAATGCGATCAGGTGACGCTTGAGATCGTCCTTCTTACCGTCCTTGCCGGGGACGAAAAATCCAGTATATGCTGTCAGGTAGATGCGGTCGCCAAATACAATTGGACTCGAAGCACCCGCACCCGGTAGCGCGACTTTCCAGGCGATGTTTTTATCGGTGCTCCATTCCGCCGGCAGGTTTTTCGCGGAACTGATTCCCATTCCCCCCTCACCTCGAAAGGCGGGCCAGTCCTGATCACTGGCCGGGGAATCAGCCGCTCTGAGAAAATCGTGCCCGGCGACGAGCATCGCCAGCGATACAGCGATTGTGGTGATCGACGTACGAATGGTCATGAGTGCTCTCCGTAAAGTACGAATGTACGTTAAACGGGAGAGTCTCGAATATCAGCCGGAAGACTCGTCTCCGGTTGATCCGGAAACAAGCACCTGCCGGCTGATCACTTCAATCACAAGCCCGTTCGTCAACTGGTGGCTTTGGCCTCAGTACGCACGCTGCGTTTCCGCTCTTGTTCCGTCAATTTGATCTTTCGCAGGCGGATGATCTGTGGCGTCACTTCCACGTACTCATCATCTTCAATGTATTCGAGCGCCATTTCCAGTGACATTTTGCGAGGTGGCTTCAGGATCACGTTGTCGTCCGACCCCGAGGCTCGCATGTTCGTCAGTTTCTTTTCCCGGATCGGGTTGACGATCATGTCCGTGTCGCGCGAGTTTTCGCCGACAATCATCCCTTCGTAAACATCTTCACCAGGACCAACGAAGAATTCCTTGCCGTCCTGCAATTTGAACAGTGCGAACGGAACCGCTCGACCCTGTTCTTGTGAGACCAGCACGCCGTTCCCTCGATGAGGGACTTCCCCTTCGATGGGCTTATACCGGTCGAACCGGTGGTGGATGATCGCTTCGCCGCGCGTCGCGTTCAGCATGCGTGTTCGAATTCCAATCAGTCCACGTGCCGGAATCGAAAACTCGACGTGAGTTGTTCCTGTGGAGTTCGCTGTCATTTCGATGACTTCGCCACGTCGATTTCCGGCGATTTCCATGACTGGGCCGACTTCGCCCGTCGGGACATCGATTTCGAGAACTTCGAATGGCTCGCACAGCTTTCCATCGATCATCTTGCGGATGACGGTCGGCTTGCCAACGGAAAGCTCATACCCTTCGCGCCGCATCGTTTCGATCAGAACTGCCAAGTGCAGCACACCACGACCAGAAACCTTAAACGCTTCAGTATCCCCGGATTCTTCGACTCGCAAGGCGACGTTGGATTCCAATTCACGCATCAGTCGGGAGTGGATATGGCGAGTTGTCAGGTACTTTCCACCGCCAGGTTGACCTGCGAACGGCGATGAATTGACCGTGAACAGCATCGAAATCGTCGGTTCATCGACACTGATTCGAGGCAATGCGACCGGATTCACAGGGTCCGCGACGGTGTCACCAATTTCAGGCTTCGTCAGACCCGTCAAGGCGACGATATCACCGGCGGTTCCCTCAGTGACCGCAGTCCGTCCCAATTTGTCGAAGACTTCGACGGTCACGATCTGTTCGGCAACATTCTTGCCGTCGGCCTTCATCAGAACCACTTTCTGGAGCGGCTTAATGGTTCCACTGACAATCCGTCCAGTAGCAATTCGACCGACGAACTGCGAATACGAGAGTGACGTCACCATCATCTGGAACGGGCCCGTGGGATTCGTCAACGGCCCTGGGACGTGACGAACGATCATGTCGAGCAGTGGCTTAATCGAATCTGACGGCTTTTCTGGATCGTGCGTTGCATAACCGGCCCGTCCGCTGGCGAAGACGTATGGAAAATCGAGAGTCTTGTCGTCGGCCCCCAATTCGACGAACAGGTCGAAGGTTTCCGACAGGACGTCCTGGGGCCGGGCATCGGGGCGGTCGATCTTGTTGACGACGACGATGGGCTGCAGTCCGACTTCCAATGCTTTTTTCAGCACGAAGCGGGTTTGTGGTCGGGGGCCTTCGAACGCATCAACGAGCACCAGTGCACCGTCTGCCATTCGCAGGACTCGCTCGACTTCGCCGCCAAAGTCAGCGTGGCCTGGCGTATCGATAATGTTAATTTTGATCTCGCCGTACATCAGGGCGATGTTCTTGGCGAGGATTGTGATGCCGCGTTCGCGTTCCAGGTCATTGGAATCAAGAATGCATTCCCCCTGCAATTGCGATTCCCGGAACTGGCCGCTGGATTTGAGCAGGCAATCGACCAAAGTGGTCTTACCGTGGTCAACGTGGGCAATAATGGCAATGTTTCGAATGTCAAACCGTCGCATGGTGGCCTCCGCGCGGTGGAAGTCCGACAGTACTGGGATTACAGGCCCAGGATGTCTGGAATTTCAGCGGGCGATGTCAAAAAACTCGTTGAGCCGACATCTCGAACCGAGACGCAACTCTGGAACAATCGGGACAGACTGACAGACCGGCCGGGAATGGTGTTTAGTCGCGGTGGGCGAAATCACGGGCAGGCAAACTGACAGACACAGCATGCCTGGCAGTTCCGGGCAGGCGGAACATCAGGATACCAGAGAAAACAGGGGTAGAGAAGCCCACACTCTGGAAAGTGCCCGGCATTCCCGCAATTTCGGTCTATCCCAGTCGTCCGCAGACAAAATCCAGCAGTGCGATGGAGTTTTCCTGTAACCACAAATGCAATCAGGGATCGTCGCATCAAACGACAACCCCTGATGTAAGTGCATTACGGCACGGTAGCTCAGTCGAGTCGCTTGACCCGGATATTTTTGAAGTGGACGCGGCTGCCAGGATCATGGGCCTGCAGTGCAAACGTTCCCTTATCGATCTTGCGGGTGAAATCCTTACCGGCTTCCAGACCTTCAGGTTCGTCGTAATCAACAACAACCTTGTCGTTGATCTTGATCTTGATGTTCTTCCCCTTCACGATCACGGTTTCGGTGTACCACTCGTCGTCCGGAACATGCTTTTCCAGGACCTTCTTGACCGCGTAGAGGCTTCCCGTCTTCTGCGGGTCCTTTTCGTAGGTGTTGTTCACCTGTGCTTCGAAGCCGTACTTCGGCCATCCTTCAGGCTGGAATTGCGTGTGGAAATAAATCCCGCCGTTGCTGTTCTTTTCTGTTTTGACGTCGACTCGCAGTTCGAAATTGACGAACGGCTTCTCATCACCGACGAAGAACAAATGGCTGCGTTCACCCTTAGCGACAATCGCGCCGTCCTTAATTTCCCAACTCTCGGGACGTTCATTGATCTTCCAGCCAGTCAACGATTTGCCGTCGAACAGCTGAACAAATCCTTCTTCCTTGTCGGCCGCAACAGCGACTCCCAAGCCTGCCAGGCAAACGACCGCCAAACACTTCAGCACGCGAATCATGGATGGTCCTTACTTCTTGAAAACGGTTGCAACAGTCCGATCAATACCGGGAGATTTGCGATTCCGGCCCCCGATGTCGGCGACCAGTAGTGTGCCGAAGCCGATCGCTGCTGTAAATCGTGCGGACTCGACAGTTCGGATTTGCTCGATCTGGAAATGGCGTAGTTTGATGTGGAATGCGTGGAAGATACGATAAAAAATCTTCAGGCCAATCATCAGCGTGTTTGTTCTCCGGTGGAATCGTTTGAAATCCTTGAGGGGATGAAGAACACCCAGCAACCTCAGTTCAAAGTTCGGATGCAGTTCGCAGGCGAACCTGAGCAAACAAACGTTTACCTGTTCATCTGCATCGACCCACTGCAGACTTTCCGCGACGAAGACTATGCGCGGATGCAATCGATGTAATCAAACTTTTGAGGGGTCGGGCCTGCGATATTTCGATTTTGGCCAGACTGAGATTTTCTTTTCTGACCACGGTCTAATTCGGCCAAAATCGAAATATCGCAGGCCCGACCCCGACAACACATTCGATCGCGTCGTCATGCTTGGCTGTGTTATTAGCGTTTCCAGGATCGACCAGGAATCGCGAGGAATTCTTCAACATCCGAGATTAGTGGACGCCATACTCGCATGAAAGAGTCAACTGCAGCCTTGTCTTCATCCGGCCATCTGATTCCCGCTCGCAACGTTGTCGTTAGCACGCGACGGTCGCCAGTTACCGTCAACAGATATTTCGGAAAGTCGTCAACACACCCGTCGTAGACAGGCTTCAGCTTGGCAAGAACGTCAGCGCACTCTCTGATTCTTGAATCAGGAAATACCATTTCGAATGCTCGTTCCAAGCGGCGGCCCTGGCTACACCACGACGCTTCAACAATCGCTGTGCCATTCGTCGCTTCTAACACCCATTTCACAAGATGTTCAGTGAATCCGTCGCAGAACTCTGCGCGCAGGTGCATGGATATGGGTTTTCGTTCGCAATTGACGAGGGTAGCCCCTGTTGCCCGTCTTCGGGCTACGGGGATCGGTAGGCGTTACAGATGTAAACGAAATCCTAATATTCCTTGAGTCCATTCCGACTCGTTTTTCCCTGCACCGATTTGATTGCTTCATGTGCCGATCGGCGTTCGAAGTAGTCCTCACTCTTGGACAACTTTTCCAAAGTCGGCATTGCGTCAGCAGCAGCGGGGCCCATGGCATCCACCAGGAACAACAACGCTCGGCGAACTGGTAAGTCACGTTCCAAACCCGCAATGATCTGCGGCATTGCGGGACCTGCGTGCTTCGACAAACGTGACAGGGCCTGAGCGGCATGGACGACCACCTGTCGATTTTCATCCTTGAGCGCCGCTGCAAGGACAGGAATCGTTTCGGCCGCATGCGATTCCAGTTGACTCATCACCTGAAATGCTTCGCCGCGCAGTTCGGCATTGTCGGATTTGGCGATCTCCAGCAGTTGCGGAAGTGCTGGTTCAGCCGCAGCGCCGAACAGTGCCAGTAAGTTCAGGGCTTCCAGTCGTGTTTCATCATTCTTCAGATCTTCGACAAGCAGCTTTACGATTGTCGGCGCGGTCTGTTTCATCTTGGTGAACGCGCCAAATATTACTTCGGTACTTTCACCACGACGCCACATGGCAATCAGTTCCGGGACAACTTCCTCGGCATCGTTGTCCAGGCTTCCGAGTGCTTCAGAGATTGCGTATCCCCGCATGGGGTCTGAAATATTCTGCATCATCAAGGGAAGTGCAGGTTTGGCCGCAGGCCCCATTTTGCCAATGATCTTGTAGACATATCCCTGTTCCGAACCACCTTCAATTTCTTCGATGAGCTTAGGCAGAATGGCAACCGCCCTGGAGCCTTGAGCAATCAGTCCTTCGGCAACCTTGTACTTTGTCTTTGGGTTGTCGTAGCCAGCCATCAGGCGTGGTAGAAGATCAGCGGTGTCAGGGGCAATTCGCGCCAGTGCGATTGTCGCTGTCAGGCCCGCCTCTCCCTTATCACTGGCCATCAACGCCTGCAAGGCCGGCACCGCTGAACTGGCTTTCGCTTCAAAGTATCCAAGCATTTCTGCAGCGCGACTTCGAATTGGATCACTCTCGTCCTGAATGGCTTTCGTCAGACGAGGGATCATCGATTCGCCATGTTTTGCCAATTCGGATTGTTCAAACGTTATCGTGGATTTCAAGCTCTGCACGATCAGTTCGTGGACTTCCGGCTTCGACGGCGCGATTTTGAAAAGTACATAGGCAATCTGCGATTGCTGCCATTCCTTGGAACGCCCGGCCAACTCAATGAGATTCGGCAGCGCCGGAGCGGCAGGTTCGCCAATTTGTCCCAGATACTGTACGGCATGCTGCGAGAAGTTGTTGTCGTCGGACTTCAGCACTTCTCTCAAAACTTTCAATGCGACATCCAGATTTTCTCCCTCGTGTCCCAATGCAATCGCGGCTGACATCCGGACCTTCAGGTCCTCATCAGTGCAGAGTTCCTTCAATGTTGCAGCGGCCGACGCAAAGTCTTCTTTCATCCCGGCCAGATCACGAATGAATGCCACCCGTCTTTCGGTGGGAACCGCAGTATCCTTGACGATTCCACTCAGCATCACGGCTGCCGGCTCACCAATGTTTCCAATCGCCCACGCGTACCCACGGTCACCAACTCGCAGCAAGAGCGTCTTGATATCCGGCAATGCTTCGGCCGCAGCAGGTCCCAGGCGGCTCAGTAACTGAATTGCACTGCCGCCATACGCGTTATAGATCTCGGCTTCATCAGAATCCTCGCCGTCATCAATCGCGGTCCGCAGCATCTTGCGAAGTACCGGCAACTGGTCGGCAGAAACGCCGATCATCTGAACAATTCGGACAGCTTCATCTGACCTCTCCGATGCATCATCGGGTAGTGTGGCAATCAATTTCATCAAGTCGGGCAATGCCGCGGAAACGTCGATGTCGTCGTTGGCCATATTGGCAATCCCGCGAACCGCCTGCTGTCGCAATTCAACATTCGGTCCATTCAGAATGGCGACCAGTTCAGGCAACAGTCCCGGTTCCTGCGAACTCAACCTCGCCAGCGAAACTGCCGCAAGTTGCGACACCTCGGGACGATCAGACTTTCTCAATTCACGCAGCGGAGCGACCAGCCGCCGGGCGAATCGGTGCGAGACCGACTGTACAAGCTCCCGGCAATTTGCTGGAAAGTTCGGGCTGACCAGTGCTTCGGCATACGTCTTTGCCCCCGTTTCGCCCGTCTGACTGATCAACTGCATCGCGGTCCAGCGCGACATCTCGATTCGCAGCCACGGGATCAACTGCGTGACGAGTTCCGCACGATCAGCCTTCGCAGGTAGGCGGTGCAACAGAATTGACGCCAACGCGGCATTTCGCAGGTCGTCACTGTCCAACAGCTTTGCGAGTTCCTGCTTTGTCGTTCCCTTCTTCGTCAGCGTCGCCAGCATCGCCCAGGCTCGCTGTGCAACGCTCTCGTCAGCGTTTCCGCAGATCCGGCCGAGAGCCTGGATCGCCACACCGAGATCTTCAGGAAGTTCCTTGACGGCCGCTTCGAAGCTGCGAGCTTCGGTCAAGGCAGTGATGAGTTGGCCATCGACATCATGCGGATCTGCATTCAACCTCTTGATCGTTTCGCGAATATTGTATTTGACCGACTGTGACCGTGATGCGGCACCAATTTTTTCGAGATCCGGAATGACACTCTTTGCCACAGGTCCCATGATCTGTAATCCGCGGATCGCCGAGGATTGAACATGCTCATCACTGCTCCCAGCCAGCTTGACGATTTCAGGCAGCGCATCGACCGCATGCTGCTTGAGCTGGCAGATCGCCGTGATCGCATTCCCTTGCGTCCAACTGTCCGCTTCCGAGAGGACTCGAACCATTTCAGGAATTGCGGGCTTTGCATCAGCCTCCTGCCGGGCGAGGATCATGAAGATGACCTGACTTTCGCCACGCTCCGCACCTGATAGTCGTTTCTGCAGCGGTGGCACAACACCCGGAATTCTGGTTTTCATCAATTCCAAAGCGGGAAGTATGCCATCAGGAATCTTTTTCTGATCGAGCAGTGCGACCATCGCCTGTTGAACTGCGGCATCCTTGGGGGCGATCTTTGCCAGTGCGATCGGCGCTGCGGAGTTCGTCCTCTTTTCGTCCCCCTTCAACAATTCCAACAGGTCTGGAACCGCTTCAACGGCAGCGGGACCGAATTCCCCAAGTGCCTCGGCCGCTGTGTATGCGGTGTAATTATCCTCATCCTTGAGTGCGGCACGGATTTCGGGGATTGCCTCTTTCGCATTCTTGTGCAACTGTCCCAAGGCACTCAGGGCACTGCGGCGGACGTCTGTTGATTCATGCTTTAGCATGGAGCGAGCCGCCGCAACAGCTTCCGGTGAGTCGACACCCACCGTTCGCAGCATCGAAAGCGCTGTTGACTTCACTTCGTGATCGCCCTTTTGAATGGCAATCAGGTAGCGTGGCAGAATCTCGGGATGCTTGCTTTTCTCATCCCCTGAATTCGCAGCCCCCGCCAGCAGTCCGAGAATGCTCTGATGGAATCTGTTACGGGCTTCTCGCACTTCCTTTTTGGCATCGTCCGGCAATGGCTGTTCCAGCTTTTCCGCTTGTTCACTGAAAAAGGCGACCATCTGAGCGTTGCTTCGTTCGAGCATTCCGGCAGACCGTTCGCGCAGCTTCATTCCGAGCGCATCCGAGCGGACCGCTTCCATCAATGTCGGTTCCGTCTGAGGCAGTCGCAAATCAAAATTCGCCAGAACGATCGCGCAGGCAACACGGACTCCCAACGGACGTTCGGCATCCTTCAGGATCTCTTTGCACTTTTCCAGACTCGCAGCATCCTTGGATTCCGAGTCCCAGTAATCGACGGCCAGGGTATCGATCGCGGCGTTTCGTAATTCCGCTGAGAGTTCCTCATCATCAAACAATCCGACGAGACTCTTTAAACCCGCTGCTTTCATTTTACGAATGGAGTTCGAAATGGTGCTGCGTTCCCAGGCATCCGGTTTGGCGGTCAACATCTGCTTGAGCAGTCCGCGTACTTTCTGATCGGGATTGATTTCGTAGGCAGCAAACGCTTCGGCGGCAGCTTCGCGCACTGTCGAACTGGAATCCGATTGGGCAGCCTCCAAAAGCGGAAGTGCCTCTGGCAATTTGGGTTCGCAAGTCTTCAAAGCAGCGACGGCCCCGCGCCGAACATATTCTTCCTTATCGCCCGCGAGTGTCTTGATCACTTCCAGCATCGGGAGTGTCATCTTCTTCTGCCGACCGAATCCTTCTGCGATTTGAGTCTTGATCGAATAACTTCGATTTTCCGCGTTTTCGATGATCGGGATCAATGGCTCAATCTGGCCAAGTTCCGCCAATGCCATAGAAGCGTAGGACGCGCAATCCTCGTTTTTCAGCAGCTTCACCAGCAATGGCAAAACAGGTTGTGCGGCATCCCCCAATGAACCGATCGCGGGGGCGAGGTACGACATGTCCTCTTCACGTGCCGCAAGGAATGCAGGGATCAACACCGCAGCGACAGCGGTCGCATTCTCGGGATTGCTTGCCGCCAGTTCGCGAAGCGTCGCTGCGGCTGCAGTCCGAACATCGCGGACCGGGTCCTTCGATACCACGAAACCCAGCATCTCAATCACGGGCTCTGGTTCGACAGTATGCTTCTTTAATGCATTTGCTGCCGTCGTTCGAATGCGAGAAACACGATCCTGCATCAGCTTCAGTAGGGGCCCCTGGGCTCCGGAGATCGACGAATCCTGATAACTCAGCGAAGAGACGGCTCGTTCGCGCACACCAGCATGTGGGTGCTTCAGGAATTCCAACATCGCGGGCACGGATTGCGGACCGTAAAGCGAGTCCAACTTCACGCGGACTTCCTTGGGGACGTTTTCACCGTTTTCTGAATTGTCATCATCAAACAGAATGGGGGCGACATACTTGGAATTGGCGATGGTCGGCGTGGTTGGCACTGCAGGTTCTGGTTTTTCAGCCACAGGCTTTTCTGGCCTAGCTGGAGCAACCGTTCGAGTCGACCGAACCCAAAAAGGTCGCGGTTACTCCAGCT